>OMLO01005906.1_pt1 | contig 10288 bp, 5 predicted proteins | sample 1674811 | NCBI WGS metagenome assembly OMLO01 (sample SAMN06265003, study PRJEB25207) | coral metagenome | isolation source: Coral host | place: Mexico:La Bocana,Puerto Morelos, Mexico | collected 2008-11-13
AAACCCTAGTGTGTGACCATTCAAATGAAAGCTATTGAGCAGTACTTTCATGTGGTACTGTTTATTATGCTGTACAAAGCGGTGCTTCTAACTTTTAGGTCTATGGATAAAATAGAGTGCGACCATTCACTTACTACTCTTAGACTTGACCATGTAGAAGATAAAGGCTTGGCCGAATGCATATATTGTTTGTAAACACAGAGTAAATTTACACACGTGCCATGAAATAAGATAGCGACATCGGAAGTATCGTATTGTGTATATCATTGCGGTGTATCCAGTGATATCAGACCTTCGGAAAAGGCTTGTAACCTTTCTTAACTTCATGTGAAATTCCTGGGCGTACGTACAAGCACTGAAACTGAAGAAAAAAAAAATAAAAAATATGAATTCATTTTCCACCCCAAAAAGTGCGGCGGCGGTGAAAGCTTCACGTGACGGATTGATTTAGTTCGTGCAGTACAGCACCGACTCTTGAAAGTGTCATTTCTTATAAATACGAGCAAATTGTAAGTTAGGGTTATTTTTTTCAGTGACAAATAGGAAGACGGCAGGTTTTAGAAATTAACTTATATAAGGAAAAACTCATGTATGAGAGATATCTGAACTCATTAACTGTTACGACAAACCTGTTGCGCATGATGGAAGAAACTAAAATTATGAAAATATGAAATATTTGTAAATAATTTGTAAACAATTTAAGCTTATTTTCCAGCAGGGAAACTTTATATCACCGTATTTAACCTCGGGGCCTAACGGAAGTACGTTGGGTCACGTCCGACTACATGCATCAGTGAATAAGGAAATTTTAGATTGGCTGTGTTATGCATATGCGTTAGGTGATATGGATCTGTAAAGCCTTACTGCGTATTTTGAAAAGCGTGGCGGAAGCATAGCAATAAGCGTGGGATTGTGAAAACTATCTTGCAGGCAAGTAAATACCAGCTTTTTAGGTTGCAGGTGTGCTGTTCTGCTGTTATAAAACGTCGTGAAGTCTGAGCTATTTGGCGCGAAACTTTAGGTTGCTTTGTTTGTTGACTATACTGAGCAGCAACAGTACAGATCATGCGTGCAATCACGGTACGTGCTCTACGACGAAGGAAAACTTTCAGAAAAGCAAAAGAAATTTTACAGCAATTGATAACACTGTATCCAGTCTACCAACTACATGACGATCTCAAACAAAGAAGTAAAAGAGAACCGCTCGCAATGTCCCGACGAATTCACTCGAAGCATAACTGTATCCACGCTGATTTACCTCTCACTGAATGAATTCATTAAATTTCGCCCTTTTCATTTTTCAGACACAATTGACACTTGCTTCTTATTTAGCATTAAGTTTAATACTTAATAAACACGACAGAAAGTCGCCACAATTTGAAGGTACAGTTGAATGATTGACTGATCTGTATCGCTAACAGCGTGCCCGGAGGCCTACCACCTCATCTATTAACCACTAAAGTTATCTTTTATTCATAGTTGAAAACAAAAGGGGCTGTAGTTAAAGGCTGTATTTTAATTCCAGGTTCCTCAATCAGTGAAAAGAAGCTTGTCTGTACTGAAGACGTGCATCGCTGAAAGCGATTAATTTAGATATATACCCTCATGTCAGGTAAGGCGCCTCGAGCAAAAAGCTAATGGTAGATATGTTATATATTTGTCAGTAAAGTAATTAGGAATTATTTTTCTTTAACACCTTTCATAATCTGTCAATTCTTTGGAACAAACGTACGCTTGGGTCTTCAGTGGATGGGGGTACTGTAATCTCGGCAATCAGTTAAAATTTTGGTGATTCCTTACAATCATAGAAAATGTCTACTCATTCAAGGCAAGAGTAGATAAATTTTGAAGGTGTTAGCTATCGGCAAGTAGTTAAAAAGAACGTGTTTTTTCACATCTTGACCAATTTCTCAGCTAATAGGTAAACCTTTTCCCACTCTTTCAAAACTGAATTACTTGATCCTGGAAAAATAGCAATACTAACGGCGGTTTGCTTATGACTATCGAAATTAAAGCCATCGAAGTTTAAACTTAAAGGCGATAGCTGAAAGATACAAACGAAATTAATATGAGAGATCATATATTTGAACTGCGGAGAAAGATATGAATTTATGATTGATCATCGCAGTATACTTTACTTGTCTTTTATGAAACAGTTTTTGACGTTCAGTGGCACACATCAAGCTCAGCTGTACTCTCGAACTCTCGAGAACCTTGAACAACAGACAGGAAACTGAAGTTTTTGTGAGCCTTGGAGTTCCGTCCCAATACGTTCTTAGTACCAAGTTGAAACCTTGTTGTTTTATTTAAAGTAAGATCGATGCATAAGAAAATAGTGTATTTTCTGTACTCTAAGAAGGATTATAGCGAAATCCATCGCTATACCTTCTTAATCAGCTGGTACACCCAGGAAAATTGCAGATTAAATTCAGTCATGTGCTAAACTAAACAGCAATCACACGCTTCTGGAACTGTGCAATCCTCAAGAACTGAAGGTCCTCTCAAAAATACTGTTAGGGATTTATGCCATGTCCTTTTTCTAACTGTTTACAGCATAAGTTCTTGCCTGTTGCCGTGGTTGAACTGTTCACTTGCTCAACCAGTCCACTGAAAAAGGAAACGATTTGTAACTGAACCATTCGTCGAACCTCCCAATCAATAACAACTCGAACCAACTCGAACTTCGGTTTGTAAGTAACGCTGATATTTCAAATCATCAAACCAATTTTTATTTCCAGTGGAGGTTTGACGGAGAAATCGAGAATACACTGCAAAATTACGAAGGAATCTATCAATACATGTGATAGGAAACAAGCTCAGAAATCCATCTCATGATTTCAACGAAGTTGTTCTCAGCTTCCATGTATCCCTTCTATTCTTGTTTTTTCTCTCCGGCTTTTCCATCAAGTTCAATTTACGAGGCATCGCCAGGATGGATTCTTGGCTTCCAAGACGATTTAAATTCGAAAAAAATTGACGTTTTCCATATTTTTTCCATGAAAATAGCCCGAGTGCATGGGAGTTCAAAATTATTCGGAATCAACTACAGGACAATTTCGTAAAGTTTTACTATATTTTTTAGAACAAGCCAAAAGCTTAGTACGTGACTCTGCTTCTCGTCGTTTTGTAGTAGCTGATACTGACGTGTAGCTTTAGGACTGAATGCGGTGCTTCGTTCCAATGAACGGTAAACATCCATCGATACATCGATTTACCGACAAGCAAACAAAGGTGGTAATTAACGAATATCATCACTACGGAAAGAGAACAGTGTTTTTGCTAAGCGTTTATGAGACAAGGAGTTATCACGAGTCATCAAACTGTGTCTGAAAATTACTTTTAAATTGGAGAAACACTAAAAATAGTTTTTTAAAGGAGGGTAAACACTAAAGAAGAAGTATCAAAGCGAAAATAGACGAGGGTAATTTTAAGTAAGGAAGATTTTAGCCAGGTTACGAACGACAAAGGAGAACAAATTTGCTATTTTGTTAAATGCCTTCTTTAACATTGCGGTGTGCAAGGCTTTTGCAGGTACTTAAAACCCCATTTAACGCAATTAAGACAACGTTTGATCAATCCGAACGTGTCCATTTACATTCTACCAGTCAGTTCAAGTTTCCGCAAAGCTTCAAAGTACTTACATTGTCCAAGGAACAGGTCTTAAAAATGAAATAAGGAAATTCTTCAACCGCAAGACATTAATTTCGCACATCACCAGCTCATTCTATTGCAAAACTAATATCGTTGAGTAACGGTACGACATCTTAAGGATAAAGTGACCTTCGAGTTGGCGGAAATTCGATGATGTGGTCATTTAGAAACAAACTTTTATTTGCATGGCTGGTTAAAGTTACAAAGCTTAGTTCAAAATGTTTCAGGTGAATGAGAAGTGTATGCTTAAAATGAAAATCCGTAAACTTCGCCTTTTAGTTTTGCATGTGAGCTCTCGATAATAGAAGTGAAAAAAAAATTTAAAAAATTCTCACTAAGCGAAGGATGTAATTTGTTGTTTTTTTTCAGAAGTTGCGTAACAGCCGTGACACAAATGTTCCTCGTTTCATTGTAGTTTTCTATCGATTTTTACTTTGAAATTCATCCCGTCCTAAAGCCATGAGGTGTTACGTTCGCGACCATGTGGCTCGAATTATGTACCTGTTACACGTGGAAAGCTATTGTCTACCTAAAATACACGTTAGGTGCTAAATGGCTGTAGAATAGCAGTCTGCACTCAAAGTATAGGGTATCATCAAACGTATAGTTGATACAATGCAAACACCCTTTTGGTCGAAAGCCGAGTACTGCAGACCTTTCAGTCTTCAGCAAGTACGTGGACTCTAAGGCGCTTTGTTGAATTTTTTTATTGTCAAACGCGTGCGACGGAGCTGCTCTCACAGATGTGAAAGTAAATGAGCATTCAGAACTTGTCAATTTGTCAAACGTGAAAAGGTACCATGAAGTTCTAAGCCTGAGGGCTGATATTAGTCACTCTTCAAGTTTTTGACTGTCCATAAAATATGAGGCTCAACGGTAATAACACATACTTTAGCTAACGAGAATTTCGGAGAAAGGTCAGTTAACAGCCCAAAAAAAGTGCGGGAAATCACTACTTGCCTAAAGACACAGAAATCAGGATAAAATCTTCCTGACGTAGATCTCTGACAACAGTGTTTCAGTATTGACTGCGAAGTCCTGATTTATGCTTGTCATTATTTCAAACCTGGGGCGGATACAATATTTTAGAAACGTGGGCAATTATGTTCCAATTATAAAATTACAACATTTTGGGAACATGCCCCACTGATTCTGCAACTGCAAGACATTGAAAAATCCTGGATCCAGCCCTGTTTACTAATTTTTTCTGTAATTTTATATATCCAGACCACACAGAACACAAGACTTCCAAGAAAGAACAGAAGCAAACTCGGTACAAAAACACAATACATCTCTGGGAGTTTTTACTAGAGCTTCTTGAGGACGAAAGATACATCCCGTTAATTTCATGGACGAGAAAAGAAGAAGGAGAGTTCAAGATAAAGAGACAGGAGGAAGTGGCGAGAAGGTGGGGCCGGCTGAAACAGCGAGCTGGAATGAACTATGATAAACTGAGTCGAGCACTGAGGTACTATTACCAGAAAGGCATTATTAAAAAGGTGAGAAATTAAGAAGAAGAAAAGTAAATGTTCAAGCCTTGTGGCTAACCATCATATCTAGTTTCTTCATTCAAGAGCCAAGAGGCTAGAGGTAAATATGGTAAAAGTTTCACTCCCGTTTCCCAAATGACATAGTAGTACAAAAAGAAAATATAGCGATGAAGCAAGGCTAATTACTGCGTAATAAACTTGACCCAACAACGACATGATAAAGTCCACACTGAAAGCCAAGAACTGCAAGCGGATAGCTGTTTCGACATGTTGGGTCTCGTCAGCTCAGTGTAGCAGCAAAAACTAGAGCACTCAGCTTGACGGCCAACTGTGTACTAAATAAACATGGTAATGACCTGATATGAAACGTAAATCCAAATGCTTGCGGAGGGCACAAGGTCACATGTAAAACGCGTGACTATTGACGACAGGCCAAATCCAAGGACATTGCGGAGAGAAAAAATCTGTCTCGCAAAAAATACATGGCCAAACCATGTTTAAAATGAACAGCATACCGGATCTAAGGTGATAAAAGATAAAAGCATTTAAAACCTGATTTTAAACTCAGTATTACACCGATGACAGCCCTGGCATACCTCATCCAGTACCTGAATCAACGGGCTTATTCATCAAAACATTTATCTGTGTGGAAACCGTGCAGATTTTCCTGCCTTCTTCCACTACTTTAAATAGTGAAATCTCTACTATTTTATATCACTTTAGCACAAACAAATGTGCTATTTACCGGCGGAACTCCCAGGGTACTTACCTAACTGTCCTATTTCTAAGTAAACAATTTCGTTATCCGGAAAATAACGTTTCTGAGCCTCCGGCAGAAGTCGAGGTTTTGGAGAGGGTCTGAATTGGAGCGCTAGAATTATAGTTCTCAGTAAAATATTCGGCGATTACTCAGCAATCAGTCGAAATTTCAACTCATTAAATCTCAACTATCTTTTCATATTGTTTCTAAACCTTTTCTTCCCGATGATCTCACAACTGATTTGATGTGATTTTTTTTAGTTTTTGACTTAAGATTTCATTTTGTAACGCTGCGCCACTTCCCATGGTCTTCACTCTTTTAAGTATTTTGCATGCAAAACTTAGAATTCTCCACCTGAGAACATTACAACGAAGCCTACTTTAATTGGTTTAAAACGCCTCGTGAAAACAGTCTCCTTTCAAACATGATTGCTGATTACTACACTAGCTAAGATTTTTGTTAAGTAGACAAACATAATTGACAATTGAATTATTCGCTCTCGATTTCTATGAGAATTTCAAATTACGCAAATTCCGCAAATTAAGGCCGACGCAAATTACACTTTCCAGTTATTTTCTATGTGTTATTAAACCTCGCGCTTCAACAAAGATTGAATTTCCAGAAATTCACAGTTGGTTACGCACGCGCACTGGTTTGTTTAATATTTCAAGTTTTTAAAGTAAAAACACTGTTAATGTCCTTCTTTTAGCATTCTCAGGAATTCAGTTATCCATTTCCATCTAAATTTTTTTTTCAAAAATTCCAAAAATCGAAAATTTAAACGTCACCATTTCGCAAAAGACCGACCTTTGAGTACAAGTAGCTCAACCAATCAGATTGCTGCATTTGCATCAGTGTATACTAGTAGAGTTCTACTTTTAGCTAATAGTACTTTTTAGTTGTTTTTATATTTCCAATATACAATACTGTCATTTTTTTTCAAAGATATAAAAGCTCTTTAGCTACTCTATAAATTCGAGACAAAATTAATTGATGTATGTACATGTATATAGGAGATTATATGACTGAATACAAACATACTTGTTACTTTTTTCTCGTTAGGTGCAAGGCCAAAGACTAGTTTATAAATTTGACAAACTGCCTTATGCGTACAAGCCTGTCAAGTACAACTGGCCGTGGCCAATCCCCGCGGAAGAAAGCACCAAACCGGATCAACCAGAGATTATTCCAAAGCAGGTTTCCATGACAACGCATTGGCCAGTTATGAGCCAACCTTGTGTTCATCCACGAAGCGCGCCCACAAACCAACGTTACGGCTGCCATGACTGTGTTCCACGAAGCCATGCGCAGACGATGTGTCGCAGCCAGATAATGTTTCCGCCATGTAGATGTTTCGGGTCAGCGGTTTACGGTGTGCACATGCTCCATGAACCAACCTCAGTGCCCGTTGAAGTAATAGCGAGATTTGTTTAATGAACTTAACACATTCGCATCTTTTTCATCCCATTTGTTATGTTTAGTTTAAATAAGATAAGGGTACATATTTGTCATTTTGTACTTATGAATATGACAAGGACTTTGTTGTAAAAAGTCTTTTTACGTACCAAGGGCTCAAGCCTCCTGGACAGACCTGCTTTGGGCTCGTCACGCAATCTGAAGAGAAGATTAACCAAGCCGCGTGTGGATTTTCCCATGTAACGTTAAGAAAACGTGACACTCAAAACGCGATGTACTCTATTTAAAAATATTTTTTTCGACAAATGTAAATTGCTATGACTCGTAATAAAATACGGAAAAAGCTATTTGTTTTGCGCACACTTTCTTAACCTTTCTTCGGAAATGGAGGGGGGCGGGGTGGGGCAGTGTGCTACTCGGCATCAGGCATCTTTCGTTATTTCAGACCGGGCGCAGAAACGGCAAAAAGCGGCTCCCAGAGGATACTGCTGAGCTTCTCACTATATACAATAGAATAAATCGTAAATAGCGTAGCCAATCAGCAAACGGCATTCGTGATAGAACGGCAGTAGATATATATTAATCGCTGATGGAACATGATCAAGCGCGTGTTGCTCTTAAAAGTAAAATTGTTCTTTATTTTTGGCTCAAAATCTTGAACTTATGTGTAGACAGTCAGGGACTTCGCGTTACCGATTGTTACTGCACAATGCTATTTCTGCTGGCTCTGAGTTAGTTAGTTAGTTTTTTATCTCCAATGGTTGACTAATTTATTTATTCTCACGTCTGTCTACAAGACAATATATTAAAATATATATAAAAGGAGAAATGGGATTTAGATCCCTGTTGTGAATTGACCGGTTTTAACTGCTTTTGATGAAAAACAATTCAACCTACGATCTCAAACTGAAATGAGTTTCAAATACTAACAAGAGTTAATGAGTTTTGAAAATAAGTTTTTACAGATCAAAAAATGCGATCTCAATGATAGCGCACTGGATTGTGTTGATAACAAAACTTTGAGAGTTGAGAGGAAGTTGTTACCAATACATTTGAAACTACATCAAGGGGCGGTACTCTCTATAATGGCCTTTACAGGGAGGGGGGTGGGCTACGCCCGAGGGGGGGGGGACCTTTTGCATGCTTTAGGCTACAGGTATTATAAAAGAGAAGAGATTTTGCAAGGTGAGGTATATGAAAGACATGAAAGGGTAGGGAAATCTTTCAATTAGGTATTAAAAGGGATATTACTTATAATACTTCGAACAGACAAACCTTGCATCATTAACTTCATCTCAAGGGTTTAGAAAAAAGATCAGTGCAATGTTCACAGACTGATGAAGATATGTGAAAGGGATAGCTTTTTCCAATGAAAGGTGGGACCTCCAATAAAACGGGGGTACCTTAAGGGTCAAAATGGTACACAAAAAGGATAACGGGTTGGACTACGTGGCGGAACATTCCCGTCTAAAACTTTGTAGAGAACCCCCCGGGACGACAGCTTTCAAGGTTAACATTTCAAAATATTGCATGTTGACAGTTGAAAATTACTTAATGCAGACTCATTTCAATTCATTACAAATTTACAAATTAAATGAACATGGATAAAACTTAGGGTTATATTTAATTGAATGTAGTTCGGATATTTGAAGGCATACTGTATCACTTAGGGATAATAACTGTTAAGTGACCCTGATGTTCAAATCGATTAATGCAGAATCAGTTTAACTATCAATCTTAGAGGACCCTCTGTAGGTAGGTAGCAAAGTGAAGAGCGCTGGAGTTTTGATCCGGAGATCCTGAGTTCAAATCCTCCTCCTTGCCACTAAATGAATTTGTTTTTAAGGTTCCCAGATTCAACTCCTTCACACTTAATAAAAAGCCAACTGGTCACCCTCCCACCAGTTGAGAATTGTAACAAGTTTCTGTTCAATTCACAATATTTATTTGCTTGTTTCAGTGTTCCCACTAGGCAAAGTAGTGCTAAAAACTTTGACATTTAAATAAGGTGATTTGTTATTTTAATTTTTACAAATAAACAATGATAAGAAAATGGTTTTTATATACATGTATATCATAATAGGCATTATGTTTCTTGGTGGATAATTACTATTTTCTCAACTATCTATATTGTAAGTATTATCAGTGAGTTATATTTAGTGTCTCTGTGATACAACTGAACTATCATCAAAGGGGCGTCGAAACAGTTAGGCGCTGACAGTTCTCGTTTGGATCAGTTTGAACTCTTTTAATCACAGACACAGGGATAGATCTAGTAGTAGCGTTGTATAAACTAGGATTCAGAACAGGTGTAGAAACAAAGTTCGGTAATGCCATTGTAGACAAGTTTACAACATGACATTTTTGTGGAGGAAACTGGGTGACCAGCTGAGAACAATCTCGAATAGGCGCTGCAGGCTTGGGTATGAGTGACCAGGAATTCTCTCTGGGGGTACCAGTGGGTAGAAATGAGGTCTGTCCAGATACAGATGATGAACTGGTTTTTGTCTGAGGAGATGTAGTTTCATAAGGAGTAATTCCCTCTCGTTCAAAGAGGCCTGTAGTCATCTTGTGCTCGTGGTACAAAGATCTTGTAACTCCTGGTTCATATTTGTAAGGAAGTTTATCAAACTTGTATGTGAATGTTTGACCAGGAACCTGTAGAAGCACAAGAAATAAAACCCGAACAAATCAACAAAGGTCTAATTATTAATCGAAAGTATAAAATGTGCATAGTAGATGTCAGTGTTTCAGCCACACCTACAACCTACCCTCCCCCGAAAGGTCTAAGTGACCCCCCTTTCCAAGAGTGCCTCTTTATCGACTGTTATTGCTATGTTTGTAGCAGAAGGCCATACCTCACAAACTGCATTAGAGGTAAACTTTTTATTACTTTTTACGACTGTATAGCTTGTATTACTCACCATAAGATCAATATTTCTATGTACTCTTTTCTATGCATCAGTACGTA
>OMLO01005907.1_pt1 | contig 10288 bp, 4 predicted proteins | sample 1674811 | NCBI WGS metagenome assembly OMLO01 (sample SAMN06265003, study PRJEB25207) | coral metagenome | isolation source: Coral host | place: Mexico:La Bocana,Puerto Morelos, Mexico | collected 2008-11-13
TTTCTTCCACGTTCAATTCTGCTGATTGCTACGCATAAATTGCAAGTCTTTTAAAACAGTTTGAATCGCAAAGACCTAAATGGCCATAACACTACAAAATGTTTAACCAAGTAACCGCGGATAATAATCCTGCTGGACGTTGTTTCAATAGTGATCCAAGGTGAAGAATATAAATTAAATCAAATTAGGGCAGCGAGCTATGCAGTGTAAGATGAATTTAATGTATTATATAATATTTCGGCTGGACAAACAAGCTAAACCGTAAAATTGTAGGCACACACAATAATAGATTGTGAAATGTAGTTAGGATTCAGAATCAGTTGTTATTTTTCACACTCGCAGATTGGATAACATTCCACAGCAGGATGAAGTATCAAAGTTTTTAAAAGGTATTGGTTATTATTTTGCGAATGTCCTTCAACGAAATGACAACAAAGTACCGATGTCTATAACAAATTACCACTAGATTTGTTTTGTTTTTAAACCCAAGAATAAATTGAACTGGAACAACTTACCATTGAACATAATTGAGTGCGCTTCGGCTTTCTTCACCTTTAGAATCAATACTTACTGCAAATTATTAAACTGGTAAATTTATATGCTATATTGATATTGAAGAATCTTGTTTAGTAAGGAGGCATGTAACAGGAATTGAGTAAAATAAAACAAATGCAAATTACAACCGATCATCTAACAAATTCAATGACCAATTGATTTACAAACCAATAGCTTTGGCTCATACACAGTAATTTTCAGCTGCAACATCAGCCATCATCACCCACCAGCAGTATGCCTGCTTTAACAGGCTATAGGCTACTAATTCTTATTTTACTGAGTATTTTATTCTTCTTCAGAGTGTTCAGGGTTCAGTCTTCGTCCCGTAGCTGGTCTGCTATCATCTCGTGATTTTCTTGCTGGTCTCGCGTTCCGTGTGTTTCATGCAACTCAGTACATTCGTCATGGTTCAACACCCATGTACACACCTGAACCGTAAGTAATGTGGTAACACGAAAAGAAAACAAACACGTTCTGTATTATTATTATGTCAAGACATTGTCTAGGAGATGGGTGATGTGATGTGATGTACAACTAGGGATTTACGGCATTCTTTCGTTTGTCCGTACATTCGTACGCTCTTAGGTTCGAACGTTCGTACGTCACTGTATATTCGTTCGTGCGCTTGTTTTCTCGTTCGTTCGTTCGTTCGTTCGCCGTTTGTTCGTTTGGTTAAGCCCATTCGTTCTTGATTCGTTCGTTGATTCGTTCGTTCGTTAGTTGTTCTGCCCGATCGTTTGTTCATTCGTTCGTAAGAAATCAGCCTGCAAGCAGAGCCTCTTTAATCTCCTTTTTTTTTACTAGAGTACAGGCTCTTCTTGCAGGTTGGCAAGCTACAAACTACAGCTTGAAATCAGATTCCCTTTCAAAATCGTAAATGGGTTTGTAAATATAGACAAAACTAAGCGCGAGGCAGAACTTTAGAGAAGTGTTTGAAACGTCGCTGTTTTGCCTTGTTTCCGCTTATCCTGGATTATATCAGCGATGTCAAGAAGAAGATCAGATTAAGCTGACCTTGATTTTTTTCTTGGTGTTATTCAATGTTTTTGTTTTTTTTAGGGACATTGTACACGAGCTCATTGGTCACGTACCACTTTTCGCTGATCCTGATTTTGCCCAGTTTAGTCAGGTAAAAACGATTTTCCACTCGGAGGAGAGGGGGAGGCTTTCAAATCAAATGAGAGGTTATTGAAGATGTGTTAGTGGCGGGATCTGACCCTTCGTCTTTTGCATTCATGCATTCGTTTATTTCTCAACAGGAGATTGGTCTGGCATCTTTAGGAGCCCCAGATGAGTGGGTTGACAAATTGGCAACGGTAAGAAAGTGCCAAATGGGATATTCCATGGTATACCACGAGAGAGCGTTGTGTAACTTTTTTATACCACGCCACAGAAAATACAGTGACACAAACAATCAGTGCGCGGCGCACGATACAAAGGTTGTTTTTTGTATTCTGATTGGCTTTGTTTTCTGTGGCATGGCATGGTATGAACACGTGAGTCTCTTGAGATATCACTCTTGGCCGTGGCAGATCTGGGGTCGATGTTGCGCGTGAATTTAGATACCAAGCCCCGTCGGGGTGATTATTCATGATCACACATGCGCGCGGTTTTGAAAGGTTAGTCACTAAGCAACGTGCGTGACATAACTTTAACGACGTGACAATCTTTGCAGTACGCAAAATTTTCCTTAACTGCTTCTTGTACATGTTGTGCATAGGTAACGATTTCTTTGTAATCATGGTCTTATAATGTTTAAAGATAATATATGATTTTGAAAAGAGTTCGTTAAAAGAATTATGGCTCAAAAGTAGTACAAGATTGGAAACAAAACCCTGTTAGATTCCGCCGAAAAATTTCTCCCAAACGTGACAAACATTTGAATTTTAAGTCCCTACTTGTTGTCTAAACCTCTCCACCTAACACTCTGTGAGGTAGGGTAGGTACGTACATTACTGTATTGAAATTCCATCTCCTGCTTTAGCTGGATTTAAAGCTTTTCTTCTTCCGTTTAGCTATACTGGTTCACTATCGAGTTTGGATTGTGCAGACAAGAAGGAAAAGTCAAGGCTTATGGAGCTGGGCTGTTGTCTTCTTTTGGTGAACTGCAAGTGAGTTGAAGAAACATTTTTTTTTACTGATTGAAATCAAACTGGGCGATAAAGTGTCATTGCCTTGTCAAAGCTAAGGTCCTTTAGGGTAAAACTATGATTTTTATAACTCGCTCTGATGGGCTGTCTACTTTGGTGAGCCTGAGAGTGTATTATGTAATATAGTTGAGATTTGATGCAACAGGACGAAAGACTACAGGGGCATAAGAGGAGAGGGAGAATATTGATGAAAATGTCAGTAAGTTGGTGTTTCGTTGTGTGTTGTAGTACTGCTTGACTGATGAGCCAGACAAGAGGCCGTTTGAACCTGAGAAGATTGTAGTTCAAAGCTACCCCATAACCAAGTATCAACCAGTGTACTTTGTAGCTGACAGTTTTCAAAGTGCGAAGGACAAAGTCAGGTAACTTTATGATTACTGAGTTCTTGTAGACCTTGTTGCCTGCCTTGTGACCCTTTTACTGTCAATTTCTGCCCATGTCGCTGGAATTAACTAGCTTCACCTTGGAGTCCTAAATTTTTTAGATATACGATTCGTTTCGCGTACTGATCAGATCATCTACTAACTAAAGGTTTGCTTTATTTTCTTTCAGGGAATTTGCTGCCAAAATCCCCAGGCCTTTCTCAGTTCGTTACAACCCGTACACACAGTCTGTGGAAGTCCTGGATTCTAAGGACCAGATAATGAAATTGGCCAATGACATCAGAGGTGAAGTGTCCACCCTGCACGACGCGCTCAGCAAATACGAGTAGAGTGCCAAACAACTGATGTATGAATCTGGAAATCAAACAAATACTTTAAAAGTTTTAGAAATACAACTACTTTATTGGTAAACAGTTTTTTTTCGTCTTGGAAGACTATGAACTACTGTGTGCAATTCAGTAGATATTTCTGCATATAGGTATTGTGCTTTGAATTCCAAAAAGTAGTATTTTCTTATAAATATACAGGCACCTCGCATTGATAATCAGATATTTTTCGTCTTGGAAGACTGTGAACTACTGTGTGCAATTCAGTAGATTTTTCTACATATAGGTATTGTGCTTTGAATTTCAAAAAGTAGTATTTTCTTATAAATATACGGTCACCTCGCATTGAAACTCACATACCGGATTCTGCTCCAATTATTCTATTCTCTATTCTAGAGAGGTGTTGTTATCTTTGCGTGGTTTTATATATGCGACTATAGTATAGTGTCAATCAGCATGTTGGCTCTACTGAAAGGAGTCTTTTCATATAGCCGAAATAGCATAGAACAAATTTCAAGAAGTTACCTATTTTTCGATAGGAAAAACTGTTTTTGTCTGACAATAGTGTTAAATTAAGGTATTTAATCAGGTATTTAATGATGTAAGCTGTTGTAAGCAAAACCCGACAATATTGTATAAACAAGCGAAGTCTGCATATGTCTAAAGTTTGTAGTTTTTGATCGGACTTAAGCATTAGGGTGAGTAGTGATCTTGCTGTCCCCATCTGTTACCTCCCTCCCTTTCTCCATTTTTGTTCGTTCTTGGTTTGAGCAAGGGAATCACCCAGCTTTAGTCCCTCGGGACTTAAGTAAATGGGCTCAAATGTCACAGACCTATAGCAATGTGAGACTAAAAATGTTTTTAGGCGATTTTTTAAAAGAAACACCACATTCTGAAGTTGCTTTCTGATTGTCATTGTCAGAATTTTAATTTGCGTAGGCACGATGGCAACCGTATTTTACAACCAAACAAATGGTCTCTCCTTTGCTCTTATTCCACGTGAACGGAGCGAGTGAGCGTTATTGTTGACAAAAACTGAAAATGAAAAACTAAGTTGGAGAAAAACCCCAAACCAAACAAAACACCAAAACCGGAAAACCACAGTTGATAAGTGTGAAAACCGAACCAAAAATTGGACAGATCCGCAAAACCGAAAACCCAGCGCCCTCCTCCTTGGCGGACCAACGGAATTTTTCAAACATTTGGCGTCAGAGTCTCAGAGTTTTTTTTCTACTGGCATTTCTTGCTTTTGTACACTATATGACTAATATGGCAACCACTTCTGTGATAAACGTGTTTCTGTTAGATGCTTTCCTCATTGCGCAGGGGGTGGAACAGGTGAAAAATCGCGAAAACTGAAAAAGTAGGTCCGCAGCGCGTGTTTGTCTTCTGTATTAGGAGTTGAACAGAATACAAATAGAGCAAATTTTGCCTTCAGACTTTAAGAACTAATTGAAGCTTTTTTAGAAATTCGTCAATAGTGCAAGAAATAGAAAAGGGTTTTGCACTTCTACATGCAGTAACTTTAAGATTCGAAAGGTACCAAACCTCAAAAAATATCAGGGGTTTAAACGCCTTCGAGGCGATACCCAATGAGAGTAAGCCTGAATCAAGACAGTTACAGTGTAATCTTTCAATAAATAATCTGTTTCGAGTCATCTATAACTGCGCGCTGCGAGTGAAGTTTTGTATCAGATTATATGATTGCTTCTTGTTTATTTTATTTTAGTAAAGAAATTGAAAGAAGTCGTGGCCTTTGTTTGGCGCTTGTTTTCACAGATTTTCTCGAGTTTTTGTATACTCGTGTTATCATATGCTTCATCAGTGGGAGCGGAATTGTTTTCTGCTGTTCGTTACATTTGCGACGATCTGGTAACAGAACCGGACAGAGGTTGGTTTACCAAAAAGATCCCCAAACATTATTCTAAGAAACGAATGTTGACTTATGCTTTATGCCTATAACCATAGTTAACTATGCTATAACTGACAGGGTCTATATAATAATACCAAGTAAATTCAATCGCTCTCTTACAGCTCTTAACAGGTGACGCCTCACACATCAATATTTTGGACAGCCCACCACCCGAGGGTTTTTTAGGCTCCATGCGTATTTTCAGTGGTATATATATTTGCAAAGTTAGTAATAGTGCTGGCAATTTGGCGCCATTGTAATCAGTTCAGTTTCACTGCATGTGGTCTGAACATGTTGCGAATACTACTCGTGCTCCAGTCGGTACAGTTGAATTATGTGAGAGCTATTACTGAAGTAATTATCCAAAGCGACTCAGCTGTAGAATCAGTAAATGATGGGAGTCTTTTAAATTGCTGCAACAATTAACTCTGTTTTCAGTTACCCGACCAACAAAAGCAGTTAGTGAGTTTTCTTGTGGCCCATGCCATGCAGTTCGACAGATCATGTCTACGCCGTGTTACCAGAAGCAAGTTAGATATAGTCATGCTTGAAATAAAAACAAAGTTTTTTTCGGTCCTAACGAAAGCTCTGAAAATTTAATCGAAGACTCTCTTGATTCTGTACAACCCGGACCTGTTTCTTCGATGCAAATGATGGCTTTTCTTGTTTTTCTCACTGATTCGGTTATGGTTATTGTGAAGAATTAGATAAATTTTGCAAAAGAATATTGTACAAATTATGAAATAAAACATGTCAGTGAAAAAGTGTCAAACTAACACCAGACTGTGAATACATCCAAATTCCAAAACGATTTCCAGTCTATTTGAGTTTCCCTAAGTGATGTGAGCAGACAAACAGATGACAGATGTCCTGTAGCAACCACCAGGGGCCAGTGAAAGAGATAACAAAAGAAGGAAAATAAAGGAAAACATTTTTATTTTAAAGCTCATTTACCAAAAACGTGCGTAATGAAAAAGTCTCTGTAAAAAAAAATCGTTAATTTACCAATGACAAGTGCGGACGGTGAAGTAGTTCCGTCGTGCAGGGAAATGAACTCCTCCCTGTGTCAAAACGCCCCCACAAAGCCCACAGTACCTTGCAAGCGGCGACACATTTTAGTTTGAACTTTGTCAACATTCATAGCCCAAGTTTGCCTTTTATTTACTTTGGGCTTTTCCGCAAATTTCGGTTTAGAATGGCGAAATAGTTATACATTCGCCATGCTGACCTTTAGTCGTCTCTAATACCAGCCTGTGTAAAATGGCCACGGCTAGTGACCGCGGTGAGCGTAATGTGAGGAGCTCGCGGCAAAGAGAAGATGATGGGAAAGTCGAGGAGAATCGACTGCATCGCCGCGCGGCAAAATCTAGATCTTACAGGTACGTTTAACACTTTAATATCGTTTACCATAGTTATAAGTGATCGAGAAAGCATGAATATATAACTCAGATGCGACAGGAAATCATTTGTTCTGATTGTTTGGTGTTGGCTATTTTGCCATGAAATCATGCTGTGCCTAGCTATCGTACCGTTCTAGTTACACGTAGCGCTGGCCAGTTTTACTTGATATTTTCCACTCGATTTTCAGGCTTCGTATTAAAATTAACAACTTGCTAACGGGTGGATAAATATTGAATTTCGCATCTTTAAATTATAGGGTGTGAGTACGAGCTTGTTTTTGCTAAACTCGCGAAGCTTTCATTTGTTTTGAAATGAAAATGAGAAATTTAAAGTGTTGAACGTCGTTGACCTCAACTTTGAGAGTTCCGCTTCTGCAATTGAATTTGATTTGTTTCTTTTCCGATATTTGCCTATAGATTTTCTTTCGATTTTAGCAGTGCAGGCCGTTGATTTAGAAATAGTATTCATCAGAAGAAAGCTGTTAATAAAACGAGAAATTAGAAATAAACCCATTTTCTCTCGATTGATTTTCATGCAAGTTATTTTCCCTAATGCCTCCATTTACAATTTCCTAGTTTCCTGCAATACCTTGCCTTCCTTGTTATTGGTTAGAACATTAACGTTACCAAAAGTGTGCTCGAAATTTTTATCACAGACATCAGCAAAGCTATTACTTAAAGCTCGCAGCTTATGCTGTCAAAGTAATTTGTACAATGCTTCAAACTTTAAGCTTGAAATTCTTTGGAGGTGTAAACTGAAAGCCAGGGTAAATTTTTAATGTTTAACTTTTGTTTAGCAAACAAAGCGAGCAATGTGATCGGCATTCGTGTTTTGAAGGCGTAATTTGTACTGGGAGATGAATGAGTCGGTAATTAAAGTGAACTTTCCTGTGCTTTAATAGTTTTTCTAATTCATGAACTTCATGGTCTACTTTTAGATAAGCTTTATGTATCATGGGCCCTTCTTAAAGGTTAACTGCAAACAATCAGACAATAATATTTTTTGCAGCACATATTTTGCTCAAACACGCAACGTAATCGTTTATACATGAAATTCGTCCCTGAATATATAATGAGTTTTCATGGATGAATGTATGATCAGAAATTAACATTTTGAGATAATTTCAATACCTTTGTACACCCACAATATATACCAAGTGAAAACATAATGCAGGCATTAATATTTATGTGATCGGAGCAATTTTGGCAGCATTTTGTGATGGACAGGACTCAAAGTATTGATGCAATGTCCTCTAACATGCCAAGATAAAATAAAAAACCTGTTTTTCATAGATTAAACATTTATAACTATTTTTAACATTTAGAGCTTTTTCCAAAGTGATTGCATGTTGATGGATTTTGTGTTAGATCTGCTGAGTTCTGCGTCTGCAAGTGGTTATACAGTAAAAAATAAAACACTTAGGGGTAGTGCAGTTTTAGAAATTATATTTATCTACTCTGGCCAAAAATTAAAGTAGTCACGAATCGGTTGTTATTGATTCATTGCAGCATTTGCATTTTGTTGTGATAAATTACACTTCATTATTTTTTTGTTTTATTTTTTGGTTACAGTAGACATTAAAAATGTTTAGTCTATTTCATCACCATAATTCAGCCGACATAAAGAAAATTTCATTCACGAAATGTGTGAAGCATGCCTTTTACATTATTTGGACACTGGTCTCAGTAAAGTGCAAGGTGTTCAAGGTTGAGTTTTTTCTGTTACCTAAATGCCTCCAGCATATAATTTGTGGTCTTGCAAAGAACTACAATTTATGGTACTGATTCTCATTAGAAAGTTTATCTACTGAACCAAATTCACAAAATTAACCAATATCCTTGTCTATTGTTAATTTTGTGTGCTATCAAGTCGTTGAGCTGATTTTTTGGTCAAATTTAGATACAATACTGTGAACTCTTTTTGATATGCTTCAGCAGCCTATCAAGCTTGTTTGGTCTGTCTGGGTATTTTAGCTCTACTGCATCTAATATGCCCCTCCAGCAGTACATCAGACTAAAAACATCCTCAGGTTAAAATCTAATAGTGATTTTCTCTTAAATATAGAGAAGCAATGTCCAAACCAAGAGAAAGTGCAGGACTTGAAGAAATACAGAATGACATAGAGTCGCTGTCTGAACCAAGTTGTAGTGTTGCACATCTCAGTGCCCTGGAGCATTGCACTGATGTTTGTGAATGGAATGTAAGTGTTTTGAGTTGGTTAACTTTAGGGAAGAAAAAAACGTCTTATAGAGACTGTCATGGAACATAATTTAGTACACATGAAGGAGAAAGAGTTGACATCAGTGTTTTATGTTGCAGGAAAATGCAACCAATGGACGACACTTATGGATGGACACAGACACGTCTGGAAACTCTTGTTACCTGACCGAGTGTGAATCTCTGGTAAGAATTAACAATTATTATAATAATTGCTTGCAAGTAGTAAACATCTCTTAATATCATACAGTGAAGTAATGAGTGAGTTTGGATCCTGGTAAACATCTTTTAAAATCAGACAGGGAAGCAATGAGTAAATTTGCTTCCTGAAGCTGGTATTCTGAAAGCTTTTTATTTGCAAGACACCCATGAACATAACACCATTGACTATCATGTCAGAGCTGACTTATTGAAATCATGTTTTGAATGTTACAATGAGGGGGTGACTCTTGGAGAAAGGCCAGGTACCAGTTGTTTGAAGTGTGGATAATGCTATAGACTGGACAGGCCCATAACCAAGGGAGAGGCACAGTGGTGTGCTTGTCCTCCTTCCTTGCACAGGTCTTCATGTATATTTTGATACTCAATTTAGTATAATATTTAACACTATTTAAACGGTACTTTGCACAGTAGTTTAGATGAGTGAGCAGGAAGCAATCACATGGTTTTTGTTAGGCACATCTGCTGCTACATTGAGTTGTTTTCTCAATTTGCCTAAGTGACAGAAATCTTAAGTATTGCAATGATGATCAGTCTGCTCCCAAAGGTCTATTAAGTTCTTCTCAAGATACGCTCCACAGTTGGGCTGGGACTGAATATGCAAATAATGCACCTTTATTATCAAGTTTAAATTGACTTAGAAGAGGTGGTAAATCTTTCTGCCACCAACACTGACCAGAACTCTGAAAGTTCTGTGATATTTAAAGGGAAGCATTACAATTTATCATTTTATATCATATGTAGTCGTGAGTAACCTTAGTTTACAACCTATTTGAATAACCATATATAATGAATGCAATATTCTCTACAGTTGTGTGCTTAACAATTACAATATCTATATTACAGAATTGCACCTATTGAAAAATGCACACTCAGGAAAATGCAGGGTATAGGTGGGCATGTGTCTTCTGAAGTTTGAAACTCTGTTTTACACACACAAAAAAAATATATAGGTATATTTTTTGCATATTGTATTTTTGCTGCCCGGGTTGGTTTCAGTTCCAAAGAAATGGAAGTGATTAAATTTTTTTAATTTTCAAAAGTGTACATTTAGAGTGTGTTCAATCGGCAATGTTTATGTGTCACATAAATGATTCCACAACAAAGTCTACTCTTCAAGACTAC
>OMLO01005908.1_pt1 | contig 10288 bp, 13 predicted proteins | sample 1674811 | NCBI WGS metagenome assembly OMLO01 (sample SAMN06265003, study PRJEB25207) | coral metagenome | isolation source: Coral host | place: Mexico:La Bocana,Puerto Morelos, Mexico | collected 2008-11-13
CTGCACTTTGGGGCTGAGAAAACGACGTGGGGGTTTGAAACAGTGAGACATCACTTGATGAATCCATTCATGGTCCAAAAGGTATGTCGTAGAATTGTTTTCTTGAATGTGGCCCGTGGAGGGCGGGGAACGCGGTGCAGCGGGTCGTGGGTCGTGGGTCGTGATTATGCATTTCTTGGATGAAAATGCCAAGTGTATATACATTAGCGTTGTTTTGGTTGATGTAGTGGATGTTATTCTTTAAATCCAACAAAACCATTGGGGAAACTACATCCCGTTGAGAGGGCTCCAGCGTGTGCAAACAGATCCTCGAAGAATGGCATGTAGAGCATGAGGCCAAGATTTCATGATTTCCTTACATTCTCTTTCGGAATTGCTTGAGGTATTCTACTCTTATTCTTTTTCAATAATAGTTTTCCGTCCAACTTTTAACTACATCATATCATATAAAAGTTTTGCATTCAACACATCATGCATTTTTAGTTTTAGCGCGGCATATCAGATTCTCTCCACATTTCATATTCGCATATTATGTTTTCCTTTGTCCTGATTTCAGACGAAACATTTCCGCATGTGTTATTTAAAAACGCTATGCTAGAACCCAACGATATTATGTCGTCAGTGTATCTAAAAAAAGACCTAATCAAAGCATCAACAAGTTTTTATTTACAGATATGTCATGTTTGATGTTATACAGTTTTTGTTTGTCCTCTTGTGATTTAGTCGCTTACAACCTTTGACAAAATACCATTTGGAAAAATATTATCAATGACACCATCAGCATAAGTTTCACAATTATATGTGTTAGTTGTTTACAAAAACATGTTGCAATATTTTTTGTTTTGCTTATCATGTTCCATAAATTTGTCCATCTTGTTTGAAATTCCTCCAATACAATTCATCAAATAATCTTTTACCATAACATCAAATTTTGAAAACTGATTTAAGTTCTCCAAATGATATTCCAAAAAACCTTTTTATTGTCATTGCTTCTCCTTCGGTCAAATTCCTGTAGTAATCTGTTAGTAGGGCAAGTGAAGACAACTTTACAACTCCTATTAACCATCCTTTGGCAAATATGACTCTTACCTGTGCCGAACCATCACTGGTTTTTTGTTCAACACTTAAAATTGCACGCGCATGCTTCTGTTGTGCTTGTCTTATCAAATCTCCCTCACCACAATGCCTTTTTCCCCACCTGTCAGCTCAGGGGTGTTAGATTTTATGTCAGCCTACTCTTCCTCCTCCTTCTCCTCCTTCGCCTTCGTTCTCTTTGTCCTACTGCGATGATGTGTGTGTTGCGATGATGTGTGTGTGTGCAGTATTGCGTGCAGGACCTCAACTGCCATCATGTAAGGTCAGTGTGGCGCGCCGGACCTCAACCGCGATCATGTGAGGCCAGTGCGGCGTGCCGGACCCAACCGCGATCATGGAAGGCCAGTGTGGCGTGCCCGACCTCAACTGCGATCATGTGCATTCAGTGTTGTGTGTACCTCAGGCATGTCAGAAGATATGTCAGAAGAAATGTCAGAAAGAATGTCAGAAGATATGTTAGAAAGAATGTCAGAAGATATGTCAGAAAGAATGTCGGAAGATATGCCACAAGATCTGTCAGAAAGCATGTCAAAAGATATGTCAGAAAGATTGTCAGAAGATATGTCAGAAAGAATGTCAGAAAAGATGTCAGAAGATATGTCAAAAGAAATGTCAGAAAGAATGTCAGAAGATATGCCAGAAAGAATGTCAGAAGATATGCCAGAAGATATGTCAGAAAGACAGTCAAAAGATTTGTCAGAAAGAATGTCAAAAGATATGTCTGAAAGACTGTCAGAAGACATGTCAGAAGATATGTCAGAATGAATGTCGAAAGGTATGTCAGAAAGAATTTCAGAAGATATGTCAGAAAGCATGTCAAAAGATATGTCAGAAAGAATGTCGGAAGATATGTCAGAAAGAATGTCAGAAGATATGTCAGAAAGAATGTCGGAAGATTTGCCAGAAGATATGTCAGAAAGCATGGCAAAAATGATGTCAGAAAGATTGTCAGAAGATATGGCAGAAAGAATGTCAGAATAGATGTCAGAAAATATGTCAAAAGAAATGTCAGAAAGAATGTCAGAAGATATGCCAGACAAATGTCAGAAGATATGCCAGAAGATTTGTCAGAAAGACAGTCAAGAGATATGTCAGAAAGAATGTCAGAAGACATGTCAGAAGATATGTCAGAATGAATGTCAAAAGATATGTCAGAAAGAATGTCAGAAGATATGCCAGAAGGCATGTCAAAAGATATGTCAGAAAGAATGTCAGAAGATATGTTAGAAAGAATGTCAGAAGATATGTCAAAAGGTATGTCAGAAAGAATGTCAGAAGACATGTCAGAAGATATGTCAGAAGATATGTCAGAAGATATGCCAGAAGATTTGTCAGAAAGACAGTCAAAAGATTTGTCAGAAGATATGTCAAAAGGTTTGTCAGAAAGAATGTCAGAAGATATGTCAGAGAGAATGTCATAAGATATGTCAGAAAAGACTGTCAGAAGATATGCCAGAAAGAATGTCAAAAGATATGTCAGAGGCTGTGTCAGAAGATATGTCAGAAAAGACTGTCAGAAGATTTCTCAGAAAGACTGTCAAAAGATTTGTCAGAAAGAATGTCAGAAGATATACTGAATCTTGGCACCTATTTATTTCAGGAATTTCTCGAGGTAGTTTCTGTGCATGAATGTACGTGGCAGTTGTGTCTCCAACTGGAGACTTGCATGCATGTTCTTCACTCAGCCAGTGAAACAACCTAGGAAAAGTGTTGAGTTGTTCATTTTTCATTAAGTTAGGAAAGAGCCCATGGGCTGAGAATGGCCCATTGGCCGAGGCTGAGTGATTTGTGCAAAGCTGCGCATCCTGGGTCAGCGTGGTTTAAAAAAGTTGCTTCCGCTGAGACGGTTGAAAACTTGACAGGCTTTTGAGCGATCAACCCTTGAACGCAGTTTCATTGCACAAAGACTGTTGCACAAAGGTCATTTTAGCTGAGATTCCCCACCCATCTTGAATTAAAAACTTTGTGCAGGCGCCCAGCCTCGGCACAGTGGATTCAACAGTGACCGCTGCTCCAAATTGTTCGTGGCTCAGATGTTTTGATGCCTGCTTGCATTGTGTCATGGAGTTACATAGGCTGAATTGAATGCTAGCGCTTGTTCTCAGGAAAGGAGATTTTAGTTTGCAACCCCCATCGCAGTCGCATTGAACTAACAAGGAACCAGGGCGTTGCATCTTTGATACGCATTGAGAATCCCAAACATATCTAATATGACGATGGCTGCTTGGTGTCATTGCTCGCCCTCATTGTCATTGAGCAATCTTGCAAGCTAGCTGTCGCTATTTCAGCTGATTTGTTGGCTTTCTTTGCGCAGTTTTGATTTCAATTTTTGAGGCTAAACGCTGTGGAGGTGAAAGTTCGAGACCTGGCAAATTTGCGGAGTTGATGACATGGTGGTGTCCGCAACCCAGGAGAGACTTGACTTACTTACTTGCTGAGGTACTTGCCCTATCCAAAAACATACCACTGTCAAGAAGGCCGGGCTTTCAGCTTCATGGTTTATTGTCATGATGACCTTTTTTGACACAGGCCCTACCAGCAAACGGCATACGGCAAACGGCGCGTGTTATTACGCGCGAAATATTTGACGTACTTGCTCGATGATAATACAAACCATGGCAACTCTTATGGAATGACGTGGGTGATGTTTTGGTCTCATTCCGTCTTTTTGCGGTACGTGTTTCAATCATTGAAACAGGGACTGCTCTCTTACGAGGCCTTGCCAAGTGTGTTGCAGCTGTGTCCAACTGTCAGCTTTTCTTGTAAAGCTGCCTTGACTTCTAGCCACGCTGTTTTGAGTTGTTTTGTTCAGTTGCTGCGTTGGCTCAAAAGCTGCATCTAACATGTCCAACTTAAATTTCTCATAAGTGCTCAAAATGTCAGAAACACTTCAAGGTGGGCAAGACCTCAGATTCAAAAAACTTGACGATGTCACGCTGGCATCACAATGTGACTTATCGACGTGGTGTGACTTATCGTAACAATGTGACTTACCATCATGATGCAGCATCAATGCAACCTGTTGCGCCAACCAAAAACCGATTGCATTCTGATGATTGTCTACTACTTTAAATCTTGCTCAGCCTCCATGTGCCGACCGCGCAGTAAGTACTTGGACTTGGCAATAGGACAAGGTGACAGAAAGGCTAGGACAGCTTTCTTGCAGCCAGTGTCCAACAAGAATCGGTGATAAGGCAAGACAAAGCAAGTCGATCCATTACCTGATTCCTCACCTTGGCCTTTGGATGCCGCCAAAACTGCTTGCTTGGGGGGGATGAAGCTGAAAGAAGTGTTGTAAAAGTTGCAGCAGTCAGCAGTGGTTCACAAATGTGCTGCGAGGGACACACACGGAGGTTGAAAGGCTCACACGTGAGCTTTACGACCCCGCAATAAGTTTAAGAACCTCATCAATGAGAACGCACGCTTGTGCAATGAGATCAAATCTCTGACGGTGTCATTGCAGATTCAGGAGGTGGACTTGAAATTGGTCAACATAAATGGTGCAAGGAAAGCCCCGCTTTGCATGCACGGGGCTGACTGATCAATTCAGTTTGGAACTAAGATGCTTGCGAAGACTGGATGGCCATGAATAAGGAGGAAGAAGAGATGGAAAGACAAAGGAAAAAAGCCAGCGATGGCAAAGCAGTCAAAGAGGAACCAGACTATGACGATGATACCGAAATGGAGGATGTAGAAGAAGATGAAGAAAAAAGAAGAGGAAGATGAACTCAAGAATGCCAGTGATGGCAAAGCTGCACCTGCAAGGCCAGTCAGGCAATGGCATAGCAGGGCTGGCACACCTTCTAAAGGTGGAAAGAAAGGAATTTTCCAGAGCCAGAGATGGCTTCAAAATCTGCAGCAAAATCAAAAACTCAAAAAAATCAAAAAAGGAGGAAGAGGCAGAGATGCCTTCTGAGCTAGCACCAGATCAGTTCAAAGGGCCACCTGGGCCTCCACCAGGCCCAATTCCAGACCCAACAAGAAGGGGGTGGGAAGGTTGTAATGGCAAGTGAAAAAGAAGCCAAAGCTGACAACAGAAGCTGAAGAGCCAGTCTGGTGACATTTTTGCCATTTGTTTTTCCACAGGGAAAAAGCCAGTGATGGCTACAATCTTACTGGTGCCATTTTTTGAACCACAAGGAAAAACCCAGTGATGGCTACAATCTTACTGGTGACATTTTGTTGCTTTTTTTTTGGTGACAAGGAAAAAGCCAGCGATGGCTACAATCTTACTGGTGACATTTTGTTGCTTTTTTTTTGGCGACAAGGGAAAAGCCAGCGATGGCTACAATCTCATTGGTGACATTTTGGCGCCATTTTTTTGAGCCACAGGGAAAAAGCCAGTGATGGCTACAAGCTTACTGGTGGCATTTTATTTGTTTGGGCCACAAGGAAACAGCCAGTGATGGCTACAATTTTACTGGTGACATTTTGGTGCCTTTTTTTTGGCCACACGGAAAAAGCCCGTGATGGCTACAATCTTACTGGTGGCATTTTGGTGACATTTGTTTGGGCCACAAGGAAACAGCCAGTGATGGCTACAATCTTACTGGTGACATTTTGGTGCCTTTTTTTGGCCACAGGGAAAAAGCCAGCGATGGCTACAATACTACAGGTTTAAAAAGGCTGCCAGTGATGGCATTGCGCCAGACCAGCTGCAATGAACAGCTGTGACTGTGAGTTTTTGAAAAAAAAGGGTAAGGGCAGGTTTGGTGAAAACTGGCGTTCAAATAATAGGACTTCCCAAAAAATAAGGTCCAATTAAGGTTAGCAGGGATGGCTAACCTACAACCACCCAAAAAACAAAAGGTTTGTAAGGGAACAGTTTTCCTCACCAAAATCTTGGGGGCAAAGCGCCCCAAAATATCCAGGAACTTTTTTTGAACTCCTAGGGAAAAAAGTCCAAGAGGGCTCCTTGAACTTTTTGAACTTTTGAACTTTTTTTACGGAAAAAGATCAAGAAGTTCAAAAGTTCAAAAAGTTCAAGAAGTTCAAAAGTTCAAAAAGTTCAGGTTTCACTTCCTGAATTCTTTCCTGTGGGAAAAAAGTTCAAAAAGTTCAGGTTTCACCTCCTGAATTTTTGGTCGTGGGGAAAACAAAGTTCAAAAGTTCCAGGGTCATTCCTGGATTTTTCCAGTACAAGAAGTTTCAAAACTAGAAGGGTGAATTGTGTTTCAAGTTGACAACCACAAACAGAAAACAAACAGGAATAGACAAACAAATGTCGCAGACACACTAACATTTGAAGCTAGACAAAGAACCGCAAAAAGACGAATCAAACAATAACACCGCTCAAAACAAAAGGTGTAGTCTTGCAATGGTGAGAAAAAGGCCTGCTGCTGTGAAGGTGGAGCCTGTGTCACCAAAACCGAAGAAAAAGGCCAAAGTGCCAGAGCCTGAGAAGGCTAATGTTCAAGAGACACCAAAATGAAAGCCAGAGATGGCTCCAAAAGCCAGTGATGGCTTGCAAAGTGTCGCAGAACCAGGACAGGAAAGCCAAACTTCTGAAGCCAGTGAGCCTGGGACCAAAAAGCCCGTGAAGGCTGGGAAGCTCCCCCACCTGGTAAGGAGGTTTGAAGATGTTTACACTCAAGTGATGAAACTTCCCAAGGAAGGCAAACCTGCCTTGAGAAATGCCTGGGAAAAGGCAAGCCAAGCTGGCTCACAACAAGCCAAGAGAGAATTCTACTACAATGTATTTCTCTTCGATCCAAATGTGAGCCAGAAAGCTGTTCACAAAGAAAGCTTGGAAAGGCTCCAAGAAAAGGAAACCACCACCAAGGGCTGGATGACAGCCTACCAGATTGGGGTTTTGCAAGGAGCAGACCCAATGGACCCAGACTTCAAGGAGCTTTGCAAAGCAGCCTGTGAAGGCTTGAAGGAGAGGCCCCATGAAGTTGAAAAATGGGCAGCCAAAGGTGTGAAACAATACTATGCAGAGAAAGACCAGTTTCCTCCTCAAGCAGATGGAGGCCAAGCAGCCAGAGATGGCTCCAAATGCACAGCTGGAAAGTAGCATTTCCCAGCTGAAAAAGCAAAAGCATGCAAAAGAAGAATGACCACTTGAAGGAACTCAGCAGCTACAAGGCTGAGCTGGAGCAGCCAGAGATGGCTGAGCAGCTGCTCAAGGGTTTGGCAGCCATGAAAAAATCTTGTGAAGATGAGCTGAAGGTTGTGCAAAAAGATTTGGCACCCCACAAGCTGTGGGCCAGGAATGTTGGCATTGCATAGAAAGCCTGCAGGCTGACAAAGTTTTTAGCAAAGGAATTGAACAAAGCTTGGGAAAGCTGGGTGAACAAGCCTGGTTCAATGTCCCCCCTTGGCCTGTTTGGAGATGGTGTTCCCATCCAGGGCAAAATGAAACATTTGCTGGAACCATGCAGAAATTGTATGCAGCAAAGGGTGGCCATGCAAAGCCTGGGAAGGCTGCAGGAAAATTGCTGCTCAAGAGGATGTCTGAAACAGGCCCATTGAGCATATCCAAAGCCAGCAGTGGCAGCAGAGCAGTAAGGTTTCTCTGTGGGGCCATTCCTCGCTTGAATGTAAGCTTTTGAACTTGCTTTTGTTTCCTTCACCAAACCAAAACTGCAGGAAGCCACCCAAGAATGGTGTTGGGCCATCACCACAGATGGTTTCTTCATACTGGCTTTTGCTGTAGCTTGCTTGCTACTCTTGGCAGGCTTCTTTTGAGCCATCTCTGGCTTTTTCAGCTGCTCTGCTGTGATTTCCTCTTCAGAAGTGTCAGAGATTTCAAAAAACTCCACATCTGAACTTGCAGCAATGGCTGCACTGCCATCACTGGCTGCATTGCCATCATTGCTTGTATTGCCATCACTGGCTGCATTTTCCTCATCTGGACTGACAGCAATGAAAATTTTTGGCTTCGAAGATGAAGCCTGCTCTGCCATTTCTGGCACTTGCATTGCCTCTTTCTCAGGAGTCTTCGCTCGAAGCCTCTTTGCAGGCTTTTGTCCACTCACAGCCATTTCTGGCTTTGACCCACATGCCTTGCCAGGATCCATTTGTTTCAAAACATGCAAAACGTGTGGATTTGTCTTTTCCCCTGTCTTCATGTTGTTTTTTTCAACAAAAATTTTCGGTAAGAACCCAAGTTGTTCAAAATCTGCTCCCTGGATTCTTTTCCAATCCTGGGAGCTGCCAACCTCAAAGCTCTTCGAGCCTCTGGTTTTGTGACTTTTTCTTTCAGCCACAATGGCAGGAACACTGGCAGTTTCTGGTAAGCCATCTCTGGCTCTACAGGGAAATCATCTGCACTTACTTTGGGCAAGAATCCCTTCACCAAAGCAGCAAGTGATGCTGCTCTGGAGCCTTCCTCAGGCTTTTCTTTTTTCTCCTATCGGTAGGGACATTCGAAAACAAACAAATTATGCTTGAACCAAAAAGCTTAGAAAAGCAACATGTCTAGAAGACCAAATTTCAGTCTTCCTGAAGATGATCTGGCAGGCCATTTTTGACTTCTCAGAAGACCATTTGGGAAGATCACTTTTGCAAATTTATGTGAAAAAACCAAGAAGATCAAAATTTGGCTGCCAGTTCAAAACTTGATCTGCCAGACTGTTTTGGGAAGATTGAAAACAAGCCTGCCAGTCCAGAATCTGAGCTGGCAGCCTTGTTTTCAAACTGCCAGAATGATCTGCTTCAAGGGTGGGAGTTCAGTTTTTGAACCTAACGAAGCTTACCCAAAGGCTCCAATCTTACACTTTTGCATCCAAAAGTGATATCGGAAAGCGCTTTTACTATCAAAAGCGCTTTTGATGTTAAAAGCGCTTTCCGATATCACTTTTGCTATCAAAAGCGCTTTTGATACCAAAAGTGATATCGGAAGTCTTCGATCGGAGAATGATATCATCATTTTCCGATAAATGATTTTGTGTTCATTATAAACTTAAACATCCTTAAAAGAATATATGTTTTTCATGTTTGTCACGCACACAGCATGTGTTTCCACAAATAAAGATCTTCCAAGCCAAGATTTTTCTGCGTGGGTGTGGTCTGTGAATTCCTGTACTAGCAGGCTCGCCTACTTATAACATAGGTTAGAAGTAGGCTAACCTAGGTTCTAAGTAGGCTAGCCTAGGTGTACCCTAGGTTGGCCAAGGTTTCAGTAGGCCAACTGGAACACGAAATTGTTCAAGTTATAAGTTGGACCTTCAGTAGGATCCTAATTACTAACTAGGCGCCCTAGCCACAACTAGGTTAAAGCTAGAACATCAGAGAAACAAAACCAAATACAGTAACAACTAAGTACACCCTAACAAGGGTAAGTGAGTTAACGAAAAGCTAACTAGGATGCAATCAATGTTGACATTCGATTTTGTTTACTTGTAATTATTGGGTTGCTGTTTATTTGCTCCTTACATTTGATTGATTAGCCGTGTTGAAATCTGCCAAAATATTCATTGTTGAGAATTTTGAAGAACAACTAACAAAACACCATTTTTATCCACATTTGAATAACAAGCAAGAAGGCAACAACAACAAAAAGACACAATCAAAAAAATAAGAAACCCGACTCAATGTTTTGAATTTGAATTTGCATTGCGCATTTGATTTTAGTGACATGGAATGATTCAACCGCGGGTATTATTTGCAGGTTTTTCTCTGAAAGCAATGATTGTTGGTGTGGTAGCACAACCACTACCAAAAAGCATTTGAAACTAACATTCTGTCCAAATATGTGGAAAAAGATCTTAACAAACCAAATTCAAAAAACAACTTCTACCAAACAATATCTGAGGAGGCATCTGTACCCAATAAACCCATCCAAAAATATCTTTACCAAAAACAAATTCAAGAGAAATCTCCACCCCAAAAAATCAAGTTGTTTTCGACATGAAAAACTGCAAAAATCGAAAGTGATGAAATTTAAGAAAAACGCTTTGTTTCATCAGATTTTATCAGTTCCGATTCTTGCCATGTTACTTGTTATGTTTCTTTTCTCAGATTTTTTGGTGGAGATGTTTCTTCATTCTTTTTGGTAGAGATTTCTCTTCAGATGATGCTCTTTTCGTAGAGACGTTTCTTCAATTTGCTTGGTAGGGAAATGTCTCGTGAGACAAATGTTTTGAAAGGTTTGTATTTCAAATTTTAATTTTGCAGGGAATGTCTCTTCAGAGTTTCCTTGGTAGAACTTTTTGACATAGTTGTTGGTAGAGAGATTGTTTGATTTTTT
>OMLO01005909.1_pt1 | contig 10285 bp, 5 predicted proteins | sample 1674811 | NCBI WGS metagenome assembly OMLO01 (sample SAMN06265003, study PRJEB25207) | coral metagenome | isolation source: Coral host | place: Mexico:La Bocana,Puerto Morelos, Mexico | collected 2008-11-13
AATTTGTTAGGTTTTCCCCAACAATTTACCGGTACCCATTTATACACCTGGGTGGAGAGAGGCACTGTGAGAGTTAGTGTCTTGCCCAAGAACACAACACAATGTCCCCGGCCAGGGCACGAACCCGGACCACTCGCTCCGGGGACTAACCATGCACTAACCATGAGGCCACGGCGCCTCCCACAAGATACAATAACAATGTTTATTATTATTATTGTTTATTTTTTTTTAAGATACAATAAACAATAATAATAATAAACAAAATAAGTTGTAACTATAGGTAAAGTATATAGGTAGTATAGCATATTACATTTCTTCGCGTTTGTTTATACCTCTATCGATAAGGTATGCTTCCCTGGCTTTGCGTATAGCGTCACGAGATGAATGTACGAGTTCTAGTGGGATACTTTCTATGTCGTTAGGTGTATGATCGTCGGAAAGAAAATGGTCTGAAACAGCAGTAGGTCTGGAGGTGGGTGTGCGTGTGTCTACGGGCCGTCGGTGTTCATTATAGCGAAAAAAAGGCAAGGTTATGCCTATCAAACTGCTCCAGATTAATAACAATTTCTAATTCCTTATCAGGGGCAAAGCAAACAAAGACTACTTACTGAAAATAGGGTCTGTGAATATTTCTGTGTATTGCCATATGACCGGCGTACGTCTTGGAGCTAGTGGAGGAGGCGGATGGACCTTGGTCATGAAGATCCATGGTACAAAGATATAATTATTTCGAACAACAATCGTTTCTTCAGCGTTGATGAGGACAGCTAGTTTTCTTTTATCACTCAAGTGTAATTTTCGTATGAAGAGATCTCTTCTAAGCGAATTAACCTCCAAAGGTATATTGCTAAAAGACATGTAAACAGGCTATAAGAAAACATTAGTCAACCACAAACCGGTTCAAAACGCCCGATGTTGTGATCAAATTCTTCTAACTCGGAGTTAGTTTAGTAAGTTAAGTTCGAAAGATACTTGCAATTGACTTTGGAGGACGTGACAAGACTCAAAAATTGCTACAAAATTTGATAAGTCCCTTGAAAAATATCTCAAGAATACCACTGATATAAGGTTCTATAAACAGCTGTGGAAATCACAAGCAGATAATGTTTTTTTTTTCTCGACCATGATAAAACACTGGCCTCGACGACTGCAGCGCTCCTTGAAGAGTGGTGTAAAGATACTCGCCAAGACGTGTATGAAATGTGACTCTTACGTTAACAAGCAACCAAACCAGGTCTCAGTGTTGGCGGATATTTTCAGGTTTCATAATTACTAATTATCAAACGCCATCTTAAAAATAAAACATTTTTTTTCCTTAGAGCGAGAGGTTGATCTTGATTTATTTCGAACGGGCGCTTGGGTGTTTACACTGTTTACGTTAGGTGCGAACATTAAGCAAGCATATCTTAACCTTAAACTTTGGAGTTTGGATTTCTGGTTTCGTGGGGTTTTCAGGTGCTACAAAACAGAAAAAAAAAGTAAAGAAAGAGACCATTTACGCTAATTGCATATGTGCAAAGCAGTGCTTGACTTGTGCCAAAAAAAAAAAAAAAAAAAAAAAAGGCTTCTTTGAGGCTACGACTATTTTGCATGGTGAAGTACCCGCATCAGTATAAGCAGAAAAGATGAAAATATTTTGGCTTTGTTCCAAAAATAAATTTCTTTCTTCTGTCCCTTATTTAAACCTATTAAAATCACGCTTTTTAATCACTGCCCGACTCCACAATACAATAATGCATAACGCTCTAGACGCATACACGCTTTGCGGACCTATGTGTTAAGTTAGCTCAATGCGTTAGTATACTGTTTTGGAAAGCATAAAGGGCGATAGTTCAAGACTCGGGCGGGCAAACGCACGATCTGTTCTTTTTTTTTTTGTTTATTTTATTTTATTTTTTCCTTCCAAAGTGTTTTTCCTTTCTTTTTCCCTCAAGAAGGTAATAACCTCATGGTTAGTGAGCTCGACTCCTGTTTGAGCGGTTCGGGTTTGAGCCCTGGCTAGGCCTGGCTGGGCTTATTGTGTTGTGTTCTTCGACAAGACACTTAACTCTCACAGTGCCTCTCTCCACCCAGGTGTATAAATGAGTTCCGGTAAATTTGTAACCCTGCGATGGACTAGCATCTAATCCAGGGGGGGAGTAGCAATATTCCTAGTCGCTTAATGCTACAGAAACCGGGATAAGCTCCGGCCTGATGGGCCACCTAGGCCCGTATACACTCTTTACCTATGTTTTTTTTATCTGACTGGGTAAGGATATGTTTAAATATTAGTACTGCTTGATGAATTCTTTTCAGTGGTCAACTATCGAGCCCTGACCGGGGACATTGTGCTATATCCTCGGGAAGACAATTTACTCTCACAATGAAACAGAAATAGAAATATTCTTTGTCGCTTCTTGCTACAGACACCAAAGATAGGCGCCTGCCCGATGGGCCACTTGGTTCGTATGCAGACTTTTCTGATTTGACGAATAATTCATTTTAATATCAGGATGCAGATACATTATATATCGAACCAGGGTTGCCACTTTTCAGAATCTAAAAGGTTGCCTGTCATTCCTGACCTCTGCATTTTTTTCTGACCTACTATTCTGGCATGCGTCACTCGAAGAGTATCCAAAAAAATATTATTCCCTGTCTTTTCACTGACTAAACAAGCATATAAGATTTTCCCTGAACTTTTAGATAATTTTTTCTTTCCTTGATTACAAAGAAACCAAAACAAAACAAAACAAAACAAAAACAAAAGCAGAAACAAAAACAAAAACAAAACGTAATGAAGGTTTACGACGATAATGATTTATTTTAACACTGACTGAGCAACAGTCAACTTAAACTAAGGCCAAGTCAAGAACTCCCCTTTTTCAATCGTGCTTGTGCGTTAGTATAAACAACTTTACACTACAGCAAGGCAATAAAAAGGTTATTTTACAAAAGGTTTATTCGGCAGGAAAAATATATCTTTTTTGACGACCGGAAGTAAACAAGATTTATGATGGGATCAATTAGCCACTGCCACAGTAGCGGAGAGCACAGCCGGCTGGCGTACTACTGAAGTGGTAAACATAGAAAGAGCCGCAGTTTCTCACTTCAATGTTGGTTCTTCTCCAACAACAGCTTGAAAACCAGTGAAAGCAGACCTGCCTGGTAACTTTTCCATCAGCCACTGTAGGATGTCCACCATTTAACCAGCCGGTTGCATCAGTGTCACACCTATATTTAGGTGGACATGAAGTGGGCATTCTAGTTCCCGCAGCTCCTTGGAAACGATACCAGCCATCGAGGTTTCCGTCACACTGACGGGACTTCATGATGTAGGTGATTTTACGGTCACCGCTGGACAGACTTGAGTAGCTCGTACATTCCACAGCTAGAATTAAAGGTTGAAGATTGTTAAATCAGTTGATGTTGCTCGAAATTTAAGCCTCCACACTCTGATAAACATGTCAAAGTTTAGTTATCTTATTGTCAAAATACAGAATATATTCCCGTATTTCAAAAAAAGAAAAAAAAAACTTAGAAACCGTATGCATTAATAAATGGAGAATATTTTAACAAGGAGCGGATTCGAGGTTGCATGTATATATGTATGTATAGGTAATTGAAAAATTAAGGTACTTTTTTTCTTCATTTAAACCTTTGCTATGGAGATATTGGGCGCTCGGTCGGGGCGACTCTTTTTTATTAGTCCACAAAAGGCCTCTAGGAAAGTCTAAATTGTGATAAAGTTCATGGAATTTTTCGCGGGAAAATATTTAGGTTAATGCGAGTTTGAAATGATTGCATACCTTTATATGTGGCGACATTGCAAGTATCAGAGTTTATAGAAACCAACCCCTTCATTATAAGGCGGGAAGAAAGGAGAGTTTAGACACTGAACTAATATAATATTCTATCCTGCAATCCAACTAACGAGTGTGTGGTAAGGTTAACAAATGGTCAGTTCTAGACATGCTCTAATACTGAGGTATCTGTAGAGGCAGGATGATCTACAGTCAGAAAATAATGTTATCATACAGGTACATGCAACTTGCCCAAATTGACTTGTTATAAAATGTAATAGAAATTAAAGAGAATTCGTACCAAACTTTTTAGCGATTGGTTTACCGTTGCAAGACTCGTAGACCAACTGAATGGATCATTTTCAGATATCTATGCACTAGAAACATGTTTAGGTTTTTAGATGGATGGATCAGCCAACACTGTCCAGGATTGTTGCGATCATTCGAAAGTAGCGATAGGAAAAGACTGATCAATCGAAAGTAACCCACTGATAAAGAGTTTGCCTCTGTATTCACATGTCACACTCAAGTCAATGGCCTGGTGAATAAACCATAGCTGGTATGAAAACATCTAAGATCATCGCAGTTATATACTTAAATAATTAAGCAGCCGTGAATGTTAAACCTGAAATAAATTCATGACTCTTTGATACTGGTGCAGTGCTTTACCAACGGAGATAGATAAACTGGGAACTGGTAACGTTGTGAGTTCGTAATATGCCCGTAGTTTGTGAAGCATAATCGTAACCATATCGTATATGTTCGAATGTTCTATTTGATGAAGGATGCAGCGAAACGTCAAAGTGATTTTTCGCAGTGCAAACATAAAGGATCCTTTATCGTGTTTTCTGCAAGACCCACTGTCAGTACTGAAAGAGTCGTCAAAGCCTTTAACAATATATTTTCTGACCCTGAATCGCGAACGTGAAAGAATTTTCCCGAACACTAAGCAACCTAATTTGACTAAAAATAAAGCTCAGTACCTAATTATTGAGTGCCTATCACCCTTACCCAGTTATATTAAAATTCTAAAATTTAAGTATTTCAAAGCAATTTTCTGAAGAAATAAAAGATATTCTGCGTTCCGACATCTTTTTAACAGAGGACGAAATCGGCAATTTAAAGCGAATTTTCGACATATTGGTTTCAAAAAGGAGCAATTGACCGACTGGGCACTTGAAAACTTGTGAAATATGCTGGGTAGATGTGTTGTTTGAGGTTGTTCTGCCTTCCCAGATGTGCAGAAGGGTTTAACTTTACATGCAACTTCCTTTCTCGACGACGAACGCCCGGAAGAAATGTCGACAGAAATGGACTGATTTCAAGCAAAGTGCAGCCTACAAGAAATTCCTCGATATGTTCGACGACTATATTCGACGCTTCAGCTTCGTTGATGAAGTAACAAACAAGCCATTCATGCTTACACGCTATGAAACCGGAATAACTGCTGTGTCATCAGTCTATGCCGAAGCGGTGACAAAAACACCACTGGTCACAGAAAGTGCAAAGCGCCGTCTTGAACGGCCGATTAGGACTGACGGATGAGAGAATCTTTGTCAAATGTTTCGGACTTCTTGATTTATCTTAACTGCGAAAGAAAATCTTCTGAAATATTCATATTTTCATTTCTCAACCTAATACTGAGTAAAGTAGAGGATTTGGCGAGTTTGAAATTGGTTTGTCTCCTTTTATATCGTTATTTTAGCTTATATATTCCATGCTGCAGTCTAACTAAGTCACTAGAAGTCCTCCAGTGAATCGTGGATTACAATTGCCGAAAGTTGACCTAACTTTCCTCGCCAAACCTTTGGCAGGAAATGTTTCTGACTTTGGAAATAAACTGCTGCATTTTCTTGGGTACTTGTAATACGTCTATCAGTTATTTGGGTGGAGCAAGGAATGGCACATCACCTAGAAGTCCAATCAGATACTAATAGGCGAGTTTTATTTCATTTATTTCTGTCCTTAGTGAATTAAAAAGCACAATGTTGAAATCTTTTGGAGAAAACTGAACCAGCATCAAGAGAGACGACTCGGATAAGCTAAGTAGATATGTTTTTTTTTTATTGTTTTCCGGGAAGCCGGGGTCCGTAAATTTTCCTGTTTTTATTTATTCACTCACCAGTACAACTTTTGCCATCTCCAGAAAATCCAGCTTTGCAGGCGCAATAGTAAGATCCTTGAACATTATTGCAGACAGCATTCACATCACAACCATGAGAGCTAGAAGAGCACTCGTCTATATCTATTATAAGACACACAAAGCAATCTATTGAGTTCGCGTTCAAATCATTATCATTAATTACGGTGACTTAGTTCTACAGTAGAACCTCAAGCCACATCCCTTAGAAAATAATAGTCGTCTACGTCTAGGTCTAAAACAACGTTAAAGGGATAGATATCGCATAAGATCTGAGGATGTCGTTGGCTTAAACAATTTTCCAAAAACCACGCCCCAAACCTATGAAACAAAACACATTTTGCATTTAGCTAGTTGTGGTAAAACTACACCAGATGTTAGGATTGAATTGCGTTATAATATATATACCGCCGCTTTAATTTCCATGATTTGAGAAAAATTCTGGTACTTTCACACCAGGGTAAAATAATACGTGGCGTTTAATTCCAATAAAAAAAGAAAAAAAAAATGACGCCACGGTTTGCTTTTTTGTTTGGTGATCACGCACTTTTTATATGATTCTTTTAATATAAAAAGCGACAAAAATTATGCCTTGTTCTCAGTATGTGAAATTACAGTTGATATGCAAAAATAACATTACATGGTATAAGTCGGTAACCTCGTAACACATCACACCGACTGGAATAAAAAAACATAAAGTGAAATATCTAATTTTAAATCATGGAAAAATTTACTTAAAGGGTGCTGTAAAATTGGACTTAAAGGAGTCGAGAGAGCTAGAAGTAACTATCTCCTCGGAGAGGCAGTTCCAGTCGACAATAGGGAGGCGCGCTGGTCTCGTGGTTAGTGAGCTCGTTCCCGGGCTACGGGTTCGAGCCCTGTTTTGTGTTCTTGGGTAACACACTTAACTCTCACAGTGCCTCTATCCACCCAGGAGTATAAATGGGTACCGGCAAATTGTTGGGAAAACCTAAAAAATTGCGGGGGAATGACCTGCCATGGACTAGCATCCCGTCCATGGGGAGTAGAAATACTTGTAGCCACTTCATGCCACAGAAACCGGTGATAAGCTCCGGCAGCTATGAGCCAGTCGGCTGCAAGGCTTCAAACCTGCGAGGGGGAATTTTAAAAATGAATTTTACAAATGACGATGTTTAATTCAGTGAGACCAGGATTGCAGTTATGGTGACTAAGGATTGCCCAAGTTAAAGTCAGTTCTCTGGATGAATAACCATTATGACCATTTTGCCTGGCATGCAAATCTAGCAGCTAATTGCACTTTTTTGACTGATCTGTAACTCACTGGTACAAAGTCTTCTGACTCAACATATTACAGAAAGATATTCCAACTGGTAAGAATCGTGAAAAACGGTGACCGAAGCCACCTGAGTGTGTTTGTTCTGCCTTTCCTTGATGTTATCTTCAATGGGCTTATCTAAGGCAATAAGCTCCCTGGAATTTTCCGCCATTGTCTTTTAGCTAAGAAAACTAGGGCAAACTTATGGAAAATCGCGCCAACAACAGTGTAATTCCTTTGTGAACTGACCCATTCATGTTGACAGCTGATTTCTGATTGGACGAAACGCTATTCCCAAATGTGAGAAAGTCGTTTCGCGATTGTGGTTCCATATAAGTTTTTAATGCGATCGATTCCGAATCAAAGGCTATCCGAAAATCGGAAGTAAACAATAATTCTAAACAACCTAATCTGATATTTGTTTTACAACATGACCCATATTTTGAAAGCAACACACATTACTCTGTGTTTTCACTTTGTCTAATGTAGAGATGGCTCAGAGTACAAACCAGCAATATATTAATATACACCCATTAATTAATATGAGTGAGCATCAAGAAACACAGAATAACGTTTTGTAGTTGGTATTTTATATATAAAAATGTTTTCTTTAACTTGCCGTATTTGTTCAAGAGGGCAGGTAGAGCAATCTTATCTATCTATCTCCCTCTGGAGAATGTTTGGATAAGAAAATAAAAAGAAAACATGATTGAGCGCTTCATGCTATTGAAACCGGATATAAGCGTCGGCCTGATGCGCCGGTTTGTATGCAGACCTTGCCATACTTATATAATGCTCTGCAACAGAAGCTGTTAAAGCCCTAAACATCCGGCTAATAGCTTTTCGACATTTATTTCTGTCCTTAGTGAATTCAAAACACAAATCTTTTGGAGAAAACTTAACCAGCATCAAGAGAGACGACTCGGATAAGCTAAGTAGATGTGGTTTTTTATTGATTTCCAGGAAACCAGAGTCCGTAAATTTTCCTGTTTTTATTTTAATATTCACTCACCAGTACAACTTTTGCCATCTCCAGAATATCCAGCTTTGCAGGCGCAAAAGTAAGATCCTTGAGCATTACTGCAGACAGCATTCACATCACAGCCATGAGAACTGGAAGAGCACTCGTCTATATCTATTATAAGACACACAAAGCAATCTATTGAGTTTGCGTTCATATCATTATCATTAATTACGGTGACTTAGTTCTACAGTAGAACCTCAACTAACGGCCACCTCTCTTAGAAACGAATAGTCGTCTACATCTAGGTCTAAAACAACGTTAAACATGTTAAAGGGGTAGCCGGATATCGCATAAGATCTGGGGATGTCGTTGGCTTAAACAATTAATTTTTCCAAAAAACCACGCCCCATCAGTATCTCAATGGCCAAACCTATGAAACAAAATACATTTTGCATTTAGCTAGTTGTGGTAAAGCTACACCAGATGTTAGGAATGAAGTGCGTTATAATATATATACCGCCGCTTTAATTTCCATGATTTGAGAAAAATTCTGGTACTTTCACACCAGGGTAAAATAATACGGATATGTTTTCTGGGTAAAGTTTCGAAAATCTGAAAATTGTTGAATTTCCTAAATTAAATCCATTCGACTAAACTTCCAGGAGCAAATCAAATAGAATGACGGTTAATTCCCAGTTTGGAATGATTTATAATTTTAGTATAACACAAGAACCTTTTCATTGGCCGAATTATAAGGCGCTATGCATTCAACCAAAAAATCCAAATTTTAGAAATACGGGCAAATGCTACGAAAATATTCTGGGAAAGGTTCCAGAAAGTCCGAAAATTGTTGAGTTCAGGCGAAAGATCCGCAATTTCCACGATGAAAATCAAATGCACCTGAAATTTGGAGGAAAAAGTTTTCGCAACTTTTTATACTCCACGTGCTAGTTCTTTTGGTCTCGATCAAAACGAGTTCAACATCCCAGGCAAAGATGATGGCGACGGGTATTCCTAAATGAAGTACTATTTTACTTTAAAGCCTTGGAAAATTGTCTGTCAACAAATTCTAGTTAAAGCTAAATCCGTCAAGAAAGCGTTTAATTCCAATAAAAAAAGAAAAAACGGTTTACTTGTTTGTTTGGTGATCACGCACTTTTTATATGTGATTCTTTTAATATAAAAAGCGACAAAAATTATGCCTTGTCCTCAGTATGTGAAATTACATTGATATGCAAAAATAACATTACATGGTATAAGTCGGTAGCTTCGTAACACGTCACACCAACTGGAATAAAAAAAATAAAGTGAAATGTCTAATTTTAAATCATGGAAAATTTTACTTAAAGGCTGGCGTCGAATAAATTAAAAATAGGTGCGATAAAGGGTCGACTTAATTCCAGCGTAGTAACAAAACGTCGAACTTCCGGCGATCCTATTTCCCAAATTGCACCCCATTAACACATTAACACACGTGCCCCCGTGCTACTCACTCGATGCGCGGCTAGTTACTGCTAGGACTGTTGCTGAAATGTCGAAATACAGTGCTCGTCGGGCCTTACGTTGGCAATCATTGCGAAAAATAGAAAGAGAAGATTCGTATTACATATAACTCTGAGAACAGTGTATCAGAGACGAGAGCAGAGCTATTGCTCCAAGTTACATGCTTGACCGTGCTTTTGTTAGCGAACAACAATGGAGCAGCGGTCTTCAGCAGCGGTCATGATGTCAGCAATGACTTTCGAAAGCGAAAGCATCTTTGCACAGCGCATGACCGTCAGGGGGGATAAGAGGAAGTATGTATTTTTGTAAAGTTTACCCAGTCCATCACATTTGAATCAATTATTTTGTAATTTGCATGATTTATGAATTATGTTTAGCACGTTATTCGTGCATCTATTTCAAAATTTATAGGCATGACGAATTAAGTTCGACTAAGTTTCTTCTTTTGCCCGAGGCTTTGAAAGCTAAGAAGTTGAAAGTTCAAGGAATGATAGCACCTCCAATATTATTTTCTTTCTCGTTAATAAACCCATGTCTCATTGTAAGCTGATGAAGAAAGATAAATCAGTTTCCTTATAACTTTGGAAGGGTGTTCCTTT
>OMLO01005910.1_pt1 | contig 10283 bp, 5 predicted proteins | sample 1674811 | NCBI WGS metagenome assembly OMLO01 (sample SAMN06265003, study PRJEB25207) | coral metagenome | isolation source: Coral host | place: Mexico:La Bocana,Puerto Morelos, Mexico | collected 2008-11-13
GGGCTCAGCTGCAGGCTTTTCCTTTCCTCCCCACCCCCTCCCCCCCGTTCCTCTTTTTGCTCTCGCCCCATGCGTTCGCGCGACTTCCCCTTGGCTCTCGCTTTTTCCCGCTAAGAGGAAACGGAAAAGACTGCTACGCAGGCTAATCTCGATAAACCAAAATTCTTACTTAGTCCAAGGTTTAGGAGAGATAAACCGCAAAAGAAAATGACGTGGAGGTGGAAAGATAATTAAATCATTTCCTTGTCTATTCGTCTTGCTCCTAATTAGCCTATTTTGCTACAAATTACTAAAGTCTCGTGTCATACTCTTCCACTTCCATGTGTTCTGGTTCTTCATGAGGGACCCTGTGGGGACCTTTTGATAATAAATGCTTAATCGAGATTCGAAATCTCGCTAAGTGCCACGAGTATAGAAACGGATTTAACAAAGAATTGATATAAATCAAAATGGACGAAAACCCGAGCCCTTTCATAAGAGACCCCAGGTTTGGGCGGCATAACATGCACAAATATAGTAATGTCTCGATTAACAGCCATGGAGTAAAACAAACAACATTCGCGCACACTATGATGGCTATGGCCTTGTTGAGACCCTTCTCTCTGTGATAAAAATGTCGAATTGGCAACTCCATTGAATTTTCACTCCTCGTGGGGTTCTTCAGAAAGTGGCACAGAATCGCGATATTCATACTAATGACGGCAGAGGCAGCTAACAGGACTTGTGCAGTGTATATTACATTGAAAATAAGGAAGTGATCAGTAAGCGCAGCGTGTAAAACTCCCAGAACCAAGGCGTAAACCCAAATAGCACAAATCACGATACAGACGCGTCTGGTTGTGACTTTGACTCGATACTGCAGCGGTGCAAGTAACGCTAAAAGTCTATCGATGGTTAATAACAGCACGTGACCTACTGACACGCTTATCAAGATGGCGTTTATAGTCAGTGGTACATGCACGGGGAAAAGTGGTTCATCACCAACAGCTGTTGTTAGCGACCAATAAGAATGCATAGGACATAGGATAGACCCCACCAAAACGTCGGCTATGGCTAGCGACTGTAGTATGTAACTGGAAGTGAACGAACGAAGATTTCGTAAAGGGTCCTTCCACACAACAAAGATTATCAGTGTATTTCCTAGGACAATCAAAGGGCACATTATGACCATGATGACTCCCACTGAGGAAGCCAACGATTTATCCATTTCCAAGAAGTTCCAGATTTCATGTGTCTTGTAGAAACTGGCGTTTTCCACCTGCATTTTGTGTTCTGTCACTGCTTGATAGAAGTGTTGGCAAAGTAACTCTCTAGAGAACTTAAACAATGAAGTAGGAGTCGTGGAAATGTTTACTCGTCAAAGCTGGCATATCCAACGACTTGTCGTTATAAAACCTTCCCTTTGATTTTGGGAATGATAAGCTGTTTTCATAAACCACTGATTAACCGTAACACAAATCCTGTGACGTAAGTTTAAAGAACGTTGTTGTATTGCAAGTTTTTGTGGAGAATTATCATAATCAGTTTATCACAGATAGCCAATGATACCAAGGCATAGCAAACAATAGCAAAATGTCAAGGTAAAGAAAGCTGTTCCTCACGAGACTTCAAGTCGCCTTTGCCTAATTATCGTCTTGTTTACAAATTAAGTCCAAGCAATTTCCGAGTTTTGCAGTTTCTAGTTCAAGAGAGACATTCTGATCGCCAAACTGGATGCCAAATTGGTGCTGTAATGTTTTAGGCTTTTATAAATTGATGGCAACGATTGAGAGTTAAGGTACTGATTTCTGCTAAGATGAGGAAGCTCAGCGTTCATACTTCATTAGGCATCCTTGACTTCCAGCGGGGCAGTCACCACCATGATACCATGACAACCTTATGAAAAACTTTCGGGTAAACTTGTGTACGAGTCGCTGCTGAACTGTAACGTTGAAACAAAAGTCATTTTGATGTCTATTGTGTAGAATGTGTGTTCATCAAGACATTAAAGAAACCACAACCCAAGTGGCATCATATGGAACGTCGTGTAGCTGAGCTAGCGTAGTAAATTGAAAATTAAAACCAAGTAACTGCACTTCATACTCTTGTCACCCGAGCATAGTAAATATTAATTAAATATCGCCATTATAACGCAAATCTGATCTTTCTTAAATTGTTCAGTTGTTGACTTTCATTAGATGGTCTTATGATTGGTTAACAATTTAATGCCCATGTTGTTAAAAAATAAATATTCGAACAGGTGAGATCAAATACTAATTACCAAAACGTTCTCTGGGAGACGTCTCTTTTGTGAAAGGTTTCTCAAGTTCGTGCCAAGTGGCAAGTTCAGTTAATTTAAGCAACGCCGAGGACGACGCCTAGTAAAAAATAAATTTATGGTTTACAAGAGAAATTCGCGAATGTCTAGATCTGTTCCGTACGCCAAAGGCTCTAAAAACGTGTTTAAGCTAAATATGCAACGACGGCGTTCAATTCCAAATGGAACGAAAACTAGCCGTCATCCTGTGCGATCCGTGTACGACGCAGAAGTTGGTCATTTCACGTTGTTTTGCAGAGGACAGCAAAGAAATGTACAAAGATTTATAATGCACGTGCACAGCTATTGTTTTGCTTATTAAACCTTTTGTTTGGTAACGTTCGTGGTTCATTAAGCTCCCTTATGATATAAGGTGGGAGGCACGGTGGCCTCATGGTTAGTGCGTTCGACTCCGGATCGAGCGGTCCGGGTTCGAGACCTGGCCGGGGACATTGCGGTGTGTTCATGGGCAAGACTAACTCCCACAGTGCCTCTCTCCACCCAGGTGTATAAATGGGTACCGGCGAATTTAATGCTGGTGTTGTTACAACGGTTCAATTTATAAATATATGGGGGAAAACGGTATCGACATAACTGAAATTTTGATATTTTTGTAGTCAAAATAACCTACCTCAATGCCTCGTTGTCTTTCTATTTTCATCTCGCTTCTCAGCTCGATCCGAAGCCTTTTAAGCGAGTTATGTTACACACATCCCCGGAGACCCAGGGGCAGTTAGTGGGGGGCGGAAATGTGTAAACAAATCGGGCGAAGAAAAGTCAAGAACGAGAGAAAGAGCTCCGGGGCTATTTCTCTCGTTATTGACGCCATTTTGAAATTTGTCCAAGTACTTGGACATATTTTCGCCTTTGAACTGCCCCCCAAATACATACACTGAGGACCCCCCAAATACATACACTGAGGAAATAACGTGACTGTGAGTACAACGAGACAAACTTGTCGGGGAAGGGGAGATACGGGAAAACGTGTTTGATCACACGTTACATACCCCCTCACATGACACATAGGTTGCAAAGTCCAACAGATATCTATCCATATTTAGTATTAATCTACTAGAGTTCAATCATCAACGCCGTTGTCTTATTGGCTACGTTACTTACTGTTTATTATGTTGTGGACAGTGAAGTAGCTTAGCAGTATGCGGTGGTTCACAAAATGGTGGCCACTTCCTTCCGTTTTTGAAATGTCTTCGAAGAGGTTTTAGATAACCGGGAGACAAAGGTTTGAACGACTGGTAGTTTTCTACGAAAATTATTAGATTATCGCTCTCGATTTCTGTGAGTGAAAGGACGCTCGAGCTCATAATCAATGCAGAGGAAACTGACATAACTCCAACTCTGTCATTTTCAAATACCCCTTCCTCGCAGGTAACTGTTAGCATCGTTAAATTAGAGCGGTCATCATTGAGAACCAAAACCAAAGTAATTACACTAGCTAATCACAAACACAATCCAATCGATTGAAGCGGTTCTGTCTCGTCATGAGACTTATCAGAACCTGCCAAGGATAACATCAGAAGCAGAATTGCTTCCACGGTACAATCAGCCTCTATACCTGACAATAACTTGACAAAAGACGAACAACGCGCACTGAAACGACTGAAAAACGACGAAAGCATTGTTATACTACCAGCCGACAAGGACGAGTAACTGTTGTTATGGACAAGACTGACTACTTTGACAAAATGGACGTTAACGGCAAACAAACTTAAGAAGAACTTAAACGAGTCCCGACACGGACTCTTCAACGAAAACTTAACAGCAAAATACTTACGCTTAAGACGACTGACGCTGCCGACAGACTACTCGACCAATCATCCTACAACCCGACCACACACAAAGACTCTGACGAGCGCAACTATGGCGCGTTTTTAGGGTCAAAATCAAACGTGCTAACTTTTTGCAATATTAATATTGAAACAGTTCTTTTATTAGCCATTACTTTCCAATTCTGTTCTTTTCTAAACCATTACTTTCTAATTGCATCTCTTTGCCGCAAAGTTAATTGCGAATCACAGGATTAATTGCGAATTACACGCGTTTACTGCGGTATAACATCGACACGTAAAGTAAATATTCTGAATATAAGTTTATTCTCTCGCGAGAACATTTTGTAAGTATTCTGAATTGTGTCGCAAATGTTCTGCATAAAGTCTTTTCTTTGCCATTCAGTGCTTGAAGCTGCACGTCTTACTTCCGATTCGATCGAAATCACCACCAGGCGTTATGTCACGCAATACCACGTGGCCCTTGATTTCCTATGGTGCGCTACGTTACGACACTTGCTGACAAACGTTAAAGACAGAGACGAACTCAACAACAGACAGGGAGCAGTTTACAAAATCAAATGCTCCGACTGCCAGTCTCACATTGGTGAGACTGGCAGAAACCTCAACACGAGACTGACTGAACACAAACGAGCCACGAGAAATTGTGATGCTAACAATCACATCGCTTTATCATCAACTGACTAACCACAACATTGACTGGGACATTGCCTAATGCCCAGTATGTGGTTCTTTCGTGTTTGTTAAGTTTTATATTCTGTGTATAGGTGGTCCACATCAGCCCTTCGGCTGCCATATCCCCTCTACAACCTACTAAAGTTTACTTACTTACTACTAAGCCTGTAAGGCCTATGTGAAAGACTACCTTAAAGATACCTTAGACTAACAAAACAAAAATGCTGTCATCGGGCACAAAATGATCTTAATCATTTTATGTTAAAAATTGAATAAACAAAACTAAACGCGCGAATGCGCAAAAACGAGGGAAGGAAGGAAAAAGGGTGAAAAAAGCACACGCAAGCAAACTAAGAGAAGTAAAATATTCTTATACTAAGAAAGACGACTTAACTTTAGAGGTGAACACAATAATACTAGAGCAGGCCTTTTGAATTTCAGTGCTGGGAGAATTGAATAATTTGGGGCATTGAAAAGGCGTGAGAATTTCTTTATATTTATCCCACACTAGGCCGACAAACAGAAGGAATTCTTAGTTTTAATATTCTATTTCTTTACGTTACAGTTAAATAAAAGCGTGACATTAAATCTTTCAGGAAGAAGGCGATTTTTGTAAAGGTACATAACTTTAACTACTGGAGTAAGGCTTTTTAACCTCACCAAAATAGGATTGAAATGCGCATTAAAAGTACTTCTCCAAATAATTCTAATAACTCGTTTCTGAAACGAAATCAAGAGATTTGATTGATAGGTCGAGCCCCAGATAGTCGGGCACTTTGAACAAGGCATTCATCGTTCAAGTCTCCCCAGGACCGTAGCCAGAAAAAATTATGGTCGAGGAAATGTCCATGAAAAAATTTTGTATTAGGTATTTATCAAAGACAAAAACGAAAAAAAGGCTTGCCTCCCACTATCAACGGCCCTGTTCATTGTTCAAGTTGCTCATTCCAGTTTGTTTACAGTGGGAAAACCCTTTCAGGGCGGTTACAAAATGACTTTTGTCAAATTTATGTTATCTAAACATGACCTCATATAGAGAAAGACAGATCGCTTTGACGTTGCTTTTTTTCTTTTATAAATAATAACATGGAACGAAAAACGTCATTATAAAGTCATGATTGTGCAAATTAAAATATTGCATGAACTCTAGAATCACCTGCCAGCGTTATCATCTTACGTATAACTGGAAAGTATATTTAGCACATTTTTCAAATTATATTAATTTGTTATATTACAAGCTGAAACTACCAAATTGTTATCACAGTGGTGTGTTCAAAGACTCGCTTCTTACAGTGATCCTGACTGTCTTATTTCGTCTTCCTTTCTGGACAAACTTTCTCCAAAAATGCTTGAATGTCGCTCGAAATTTTGAAAACCTCCAAGAGTACAGGAGGGGGTTAAGAGCAGAATTTGCGAACATAAGCACTGTCGTTACATTATAAAATGTCATCAGCACGTTGTTATGACTGTGGCAAGCTTTGCAAAAATATATCAAAGCTTGGGCTGCCATCCACGGGGTACAACAGGAGTCAAATGCAAAAACTACTGAGAAAAGTACTCTAAACACCTTCCTTTCCCGTTGATGCAAATGCAACGAAGCTATATTTGATTGAGAATTTTCCAATAGGATCCTTGCTTTAGAATGTTTCATTAGATGTCGTAATATAATAAGATATAGAACATAAATGGCTTCTGCAAGCAAAAATATCACCACGATAGAGATAAACCATGTGATGGCAAGATATTGATGTAGAATGCTTGTCACCACGGCTTGCGAAATACCACAAATCCATATCGAAGACGAGACCACCACAACTGTTCTTCTGGTAATTTTTGTTCGATATTTTAAGGGAGTTGCCAAAGCGAAATACCTGTCCACAGTCAGGAACAGTACGTGCCCTACAGATACTATTAGGAACCCTTGCCTAAATATTAAAATAATCAATTGGGAGCGCCATGGGCCAGTTCCCATAATTCCAAAACGAAGATACCACGAAGCTGCTCCTGGGATAACAAACAGTCCCATAGTTAAATCGGCAATTGCCAGCGAAAGGAGAATCAAGTTGGTGGGTGAAGTTTTCAGTATCTTTAACGGGTCTTTCCAGACAGCGACGATGACTAGCGCGTTTCCCACCACTGTGATCACTGATAGGAGGATGTATAAGATACCAAAAGTTGTCGCCTGTCCGTGGGAATTCTCTGTTAAATGTCTTGCAAACTCGTCCATAATCATATTCGCCGAAGCGTTCCAGAAATACGTATTACCGAACAGTGCTGCCATCTTGCGATCTATTAGCGATGAGGAAAAAGTTTTTCTCGGCTTGAATAAAGTAAAGTCCGTGGTGGAAATAGAATGAATCGGCTTCTTCTACTCCTGTCAGATGAATTCGAAAGCTAGTTAAATTTATCACCAGCCCATCACAAATACAATAGCGATCAGATCAAGCACACAAGTTTATTAAGAATTTTGCTCTTAACTACTCCTTTTTTGTAATGAAAAAGCCATGTTCCACAATTAAAAGGAAGCAAACCTCCGTTTTCTCAGCTTCGCCTGGCTCTCTTGCAAAAACACTGGTTGCCCTTTTACAGTTATGCAGACTGACACTCTTTAGAAAGCCGGGTTGTAATGAACTTCGCGACTTGCAGGTGCCAGAATACAAACACTATAGAACACATAGTGAGCTGTAAAATATTATCAAAACTCATATATATGCAAATTAAATAATGTTAAAATTGACTTTCTATTTCCAAAATGTAATTAAACTTTTATCTAAAAGCTATGGAAACAGGAAACGGATGGGCAAGATAATTTAAAGTGAGCAAATCATCATGAGAACTGAAGGATGTTTTGCTAAGCATTTAGCTATAACCGATGTCTGACGAAATAACTTTAATTAATTTCATATTCGTTTCATATACTTGCTCCACTCTCTCCTTTTATTCTTTGGTCATTGTGTTGCGTGTAATTAATCTTATGATAACCCACAGAAAATTGTGTACCAAGTTATTAACTCCAGCACATGCACTCAAGTTTTTTAATGAAAGATATTGTCATTTTGGAAATGATCACATAACATGTCATGACATCGAGATTTTTTGAACTAGTGGGCGTAGACCAGTGATAAGAACATGCTTGCTCAGCCTTTTAGAAACAGGAAGTTGTTCAAAGGTTTTGACATCAACTGAAATACCAAGTAGTCCCTAGTACATAAAATCAGCAGTCTTGAAACTTTCCATTAATTTTAAGAACGTGTTGATTTATAGTCCCAGGATCATTGAACACTGACGATTTTGTGCAGAAAATTTAGAAAGGAAACAAAAGACGGCACCTCGTCAAATTCGGTGGCAACTGGAAAGAGAGAGATCTCGGCAACAGGCTAACCCGGTACCCGGATGGAATCTTATAGAGCACCCCTACATAAAGCCTAGGTCAAACGGCCCATGATAGTCGATGATGTAGTTGCAACGCGCGCTTCCTTTGACCACCAACTATCATGCACTTTCATCGACTATCCTCAACTATCATTCATTTTGAGCTTGTTCAAACTCTTCTTGATGGTGGAAGATAGCTTTTCCCGTTTGACGCGTATGATAGTTGGGAGAGAATCTTCTCTCATACTCTCATCGACTGTCATGCGCCCTTTGACGGGGCTTATCCCCTAGCGCCCCGGCAAATTTCCCTTTCGTATACGGTCGTTGCCATTTGAAACGGTCGATGACATTTCTCAGAACGGTCGTTGCCATTTGAAACGGTCGATGCCATTTTGGCAGAACGGTCGATGCCATTTCTCATGACGGTCTCTTGAGAAATGGCATCGACCGTTTCAAATGGCAACGACCGTTTACGAAAGGGAAATTGGCAGCGCCCCGTGTGATGTGGTTATTCTTTGTTAACGTTACACCACATATGATTGAAAGAGGTGCATTATGGGAACAAAAAATGTTGTGGATAGCTAAGCGCTCATTAATTAAGAACCTGAAACACTCAAAAGAAGTCAAGACAATTGACTCTAAACTTAACAATAGCTTCAAATCAAAGGGACCTTCACAGGTTCTTACACTGACCCGAGCATTGCACGGAAAGGCGGGAGCTTTCAAACGTAATGTAAGTTGATAAATGTGTTTGGCTTTCATAATGTGTAACTTATAAAGTGAAGGTTAACTTTTCTTTGGGGTGTTTTAACAGGTTATTTCTGTGCACTGACTTTCTCGACCCTCACGGAGCTTTCACGCCTAATATTCGATACACCGACGAGTGAGGAGTACTGCTGCTACTCTAAATGCAAGGTAAGCCTAAACCTTCATTGTGCATGTCAAAACAACCAGTCTCTTCAAAGAAGACAATCTCAAACATGTACACGTACGAGTCTTTCTTCAGCCAAATCTTGTCTGCAAAAACAGCTTGTATGCGATTTGAGGAAGTATTCGTACCAAACCTCTGATAGCTTTCACGTTTTAGCTGCCACCCCTCTGGAAATTTCAAAATGCTCTCTATCCCCCAAGCCCTAAAAAATCGTTATCCAGTCCTTTCAGATTTCCATTTTTTTACTCAAATCCTGTGGAATTCCTTTGGTTGACTCTCAACCACTCTGTGGTGAAAACGAAGATACACTTAAAATCTTTTCCCAGAAGTTTTTGCTGATAATTATCAGTCAAATATCTATGTGCAGCACTTGAAATTGCGACCAATATTGAATATGGTTGAATGCATGTGGGACTAAATGCCTAGTGATTATAACAATGACATTCACATGTAACTATTGTAATTGCTCATCTTAAAGTTATATTATGGGCCTCCCTTTGAAGCTATTTATTTGTTTTTGCATGGCCCCCTCAAATTCCACCAGGCCTTGCTACCTCCAAAAAAATGACCAGTTCCCAAGAATGATATGGAAGCTATATATGGAAGCTAAGTAAGTACAGTAATAAGAAATTATGCAAGGAGTGCCATTCACCTATCTGTGATCTACGTAGACATAATTGGACCCACAGGGTCCAATTATGTCTAGGTTCTTTCGCTGATGTACTTTGGCATTGAGAATGTCAGGCTTGGTACAGTAATGGTTTTTGTTTACTTATGGGACATAATTTTCATTATTTCATTAGATCACTCAAAAGTTGCCTGAGAAACTAAACTTCTTGCATTGCCATGTCCAATGCCACATACTCAGCTTTACCTGTAGACAGTTCACATGATGACTGAATAGTCATCAACAAATACCATTGCATACTTGTGCCCTTCCTTTGATTCTGTGGTAATAGGACCTGCTAGAAAGTGAAGAATGATCATAGCAGTTAATTTTTCAATTTAAGCAATTGCAAAGAAGAAGCCTGAAAAAAATCAGGGCTTCAACGGGATTCGAACCCGTGACTTCCGCGATACCGGTGCGATGCTCTACCAACTGAGCTATGAAGCCACACATTGGGAGTGAGGTCAATTAATTGAGTTCATATCTTCCCGTGAGGAGTGAAATGATGTGAAGTTTATATGAAATAATTCATATATG
>OMLO01005911.1_pt1 | contig 10283 bp, 15 predicted proteins | sample 1674811 | NCBI WGS metagenome assembly OMLO01 (sample SAMN06265003, study PRJEB25207) | coral metagenome | isolation source: Coral host | place: Mexico:La Bocana,Puerto Morelos, Mexico | collected 2008-11-13
GATCACCGCCAAAATTAGAAATTCTTTTATGCAGTTCTAACATGGTGTTTTAGACTTCTAAAGTGCTGTTATGCTCTCTCATTTGGCATTGTAAAGTTCAATATGTCCTGAATTGGATTGTGGTCTTCTACATTGTATTATGCTCTTCTGTCTTGGATTATCACCTTCTACATTGCATTATGCAAAATCAAATTATGTTTACTGTTGCAATTGCGCAATTCTGTTCCAGTGTCTTGTATTATGGTATTTCGTATTGTATTATTCTTTTCTGTGTTGAATTATGGTAAAGTGATTTATGCTTACGTCATAATATCCTTTGTGGCACTCAGTGTACAAAATTTGGACTAGGGACGAGTGGGGAACAGGTCTAGTGTGTCAAAATGGCGGACGAGGAGGGTAATTGTGCTGGCTGCCAGAAATCATATTAGTAATGTTCTTTTTGATATTTTGAGACAGCTGGAGTCGGGAAATAATTCCTCTGACACCATGGATCATGTGCAATGCCGAATAGTTTGCCTGTGTGAAATAATACTCAGGTGTTTTGATATTGGATTTGTTGACGAAATTGTTGTTACCGTTGTGAGAGAAGCCCTTGACTGTTTCAAGTTGAACGACAATGATGTGATGTATAAAGCAGGGAAAGTGTTTACTGGTAGTTCTGGCAGACCCAGATATAATATTTGTAGAGAACAACTGGAATTCGTGGTTCAAAAGAGGTTCTATACAGCTGAAATAGCTGTTCTTCTCGGTTTTTTTTCGATTTCTGGAAGCCGTACAATTACCCTCCTCGTCCGCCATGTTGACACACTAGACCCGTTCCCCACTCGTCCCTAGTCCAAATTTTGTACACTGAGTGCCACAAAGGATACGACGTAAGCATAAATCACTTTACCATAAAGCATAATACAATATGAAATACCATAATACAAGACACTGGAACAGAATTGCGCGATTGCATCAGTAAATATAATTTGATTTTGCATAATGCAATGTAGAAGGTCATAATCCAAGACAGAAGAGCATAATACAATGTAGAAGACCACAATCCAATTCAGAAGGACATAATTGAACTTTACAATGCCAAATGAGAAGGGCATAACAGCACTTTAGAAGTCTAAAACACCATGTTAGAACTGCATAAAAGAATTTCTAATTTTGGCGGTGATCACCCCTCATACAGCTGTACCTGTAACTCAGCAAAGGGATTACATGTTCACTGTGAGATTACCCTTTTTATCTACTAATGTCCTTAACTTGGACGCAAGTAAGATAAAGTGAATAAATTTAAGGTCTGCACACAAGTCAAGTGGCCCATCAGGTCACAGCTTATCCCAGTTTCTGTAGCATCCCTGGATGGGACGCTAGTCCATCACAGGGTTACCCACAACAAATTTGCCAGTACACATTTATACACCTGGGTGGAGAGAGGCACTGTGAGAGTTGAGTGTCTTGCCCAAGAACACAACACAATGTCCCCTGCAGCTCAATCCTGGACAGCTTGATCTGGAGGCAAGTGTGCCAACCATCAGGCCAGTGGCCATACCTCGGAAGTAAAATAAGGTGCATGTACCTTGATGTTGTTGCTGACGGAAACCAGCATGTCACTGTTACTTGAGAACCAGCAGCCTGCGACCCAACCATCGTGTTTACTACAGACAGAAAGTTCTCTTCCATCAGTCATGCTCCACACCTATGATAAGAATTATAACCAGAATATGTTTACCATTCACCATTTTCAAACCTAAAAAAGCTATAAAGCTATAAAGCATTACAGGGTACTCACTCGCACTGTTCCATCATCACAGCCAGTACATATAAATTTCTTGTCATGTGAGAATGACGCAGATCTTACAACATCAGGGTGAGGGCCAAGGGAGTAACAAAGACCTCCAGTAGAAGAATCCCAGACCTAAAATAATCAATAGCAAAAGAAGTGATTCAAAGTAAAAATATTATTAAAAGGAAATCAGTAAGACATTCGTAATTAATAAGCAACATCTCTTACATTAACACACAGCCCTTCATAACCATGAAATTAAATACATCTTCTGACACATGACCCTTAAAAAATGATGTATCATTTGTTGTAACTACAATAAATTAGCTGCAAACATCTTCACTAGGACTAAGATCAGGTTAATATCCTGTAGGGTTTTAGTTAGAAAAAACTGTCAGTGAAAATTTGAAAATAACAGTCAAGAAAGATAGTTTCCTGAAGTGCAAAATTAAAAGAGATACAACTTGGGTTTTTTTTTCCAATTTCACAGTTCCCTCACAATAATTGGTTACCTTGGCATATCTGTCCACTGAGGCTGACAGTAGTCTCTTGTCATCTTGAGAAACATCACAAGACAGAACATACTCACTACTGCTATGAGCGCAAGACAACTCAAGGGATCCATTCTGTACATTCCACACCTACAAAATGGCAATGAAAATTACTGCAAGAGCAACAGCCATCTCATCTAGCCAAGTCATTTTCAATCTTTACTTATGGCAGTAAAAATCACTGTCCCGAATATTTACTCTTTACAGAGTACAGAATTATAGTCAATCCTGAAAACTGTACCTTAAGTGTCCCATCTAACGATGCTGTAAGCAGCAGCTGTTGGTTCTGGTTAAAGAACATGCACCTTTGTATACTAGCTGTGTGGCCTTCCAAAGAGAACATCAATCTGCTGTCCACACAACGGTAAACCTTAACACAAATGAATACTTCAATGTGTTACTCAATTAAAATAATTATGTTCAATACAGTTCTTTATGATATTCAATTAAAAATGTCCACGTATTCTGTAGCATAAACTAGCTACTACTGGATGTGATACACTGCTAGAATAAAATAATTTTCAAAATGAGCCAACAGTGGAGGTCCAACTGACCAACGGTATCAAAAATTGCCATAATCTTTCCCATTCTCTTTTCTCCTTCCTTCCTTTTTCTCAGAAGATTTGTCTCCCACCACTTCCTTCCAAGCCCATCCCCTTTTCTTTCAAATTCCCACTCTACTCTTAACATACCCTTTCCCTAGTCCCCATTCCAAAGCATGCATCAAAGAAAGATGACTTAGGGTTAGCTGAATTAATTAAAATTATCACCTTGGCAGTGCCATCTTCTGAAACTGATACCAAAAGTTGAGAACATTTAGTGAAAGTGCACCACTTGACACGACTAGAATGACTCTTGAATTCTTGGATCAATTTACAAGTTGAGGTTTCTAAAATCTGCAGGTACATGTACAACAGAAGGCAGATTATACAATGTCTGACAGGACAATGAAATAACTATCAATTCATCCCAAATAATCTTGTAAAATTTAGTAAAAAAACTGTAAATTTATATATCACATAATAGATATGAGAAAATTATGATGTGTGAAAAACTGAGATACATTAGTTTTCACCTGAGAGTCAATTGAAAGTACTGTAATTCACATTTGACTTGGTTTTGCATTACTAAACAGCTTGCACTAGTTTGTCATCACCAGTTGTGACTTACTGACACAGATTTTCCAATGCCTCAAGTCAAATATATCTGCTTGATCCTTGACTAATTCATCGGTGTCAGTCACGATGAGGGTCTCTGTCCTTTGTTATTAGCCAGAGCGACAAACTTTGGTTTTGGTTTTATGAATGATAAAAAATTAAGTTGCTGAGAATAATTACCATATTTGCTTCTTTTGGTCAAGAACACTAAGAATACTTAAGTCACACTAATGAGTGATGTCATCCTATTCCTACTCAGGAAGTGAAGTAAATTGTTAACTAACTGGGCCGGGTTGTTCAAAACCTGGATAACACTATCCACCAGATAAATTACTATTCAGCGGATAAGTGTCAACAAAACAAACCACACTATCTGCTGGATAGTGATTTATCCAGAGGATAGAATTATCAGCCTTTTGAACAACCTGAGCCTGATGTTTTACCTTGACCACACCATCATCTAAACCAATGGCAACCTGTCTTCCATCACTATTAAAACTAATGCTTGTTATTCTGGACTTGTTTGCTTCACTTTGTGACAATAACTCGGTGTCCTCACCTTCAAATATCTGAAAGACAAGGTCAAGATTTCTTAGCAGCCTTTTGTCGCATGATTATTCAAAGGATGACCTGCCATTTTAGACTCTCAATGTAATGAACAATGGAATTAAAGAAATGTTCCTGGAAACAGAGTCAAGTTAAAAAAGGTGTGTGATCTTACATTTGCATGTCAAAAAAATATAATTTGCTATTTACCATTAGTCTGTTGCATGTGTCAGTTATGGCAATTGTCAAGGAATCCTCCAAGAACATCACATCAAACACCATTCTCAGCTTGATTGATTCTTGAACATTGTTCATGTCAACAGCCCAGATCTATAGGGAAGGATATACGTGGTAAAAGTAAATAAATTGTCTACTAGTCTGGGAGAATTTAAGTCTGCAATGGTGCAGTTATGGGCTTCCCTCTGGCTCAAAAAGGAAAACAGTTTATTTATTTTCTCGTAATTACATTCAACTGAATAATTCATAAGTTACCAACATATCCTTTAACAATACCTTCACAGTTTCATCGTCAGAAGATGTTACCAACTTGCAGGCATCCTGTGAAAAGGCAACCGAGTGTACCCAACCAGAGTGCCCTCCATATACACCCAAGCTGGCTTCACTAACTGCATTCCACAGCTGAAATTCAACAATAAACATATGTAATTCTTCCAGATGGTCATGTAATATAGAGTCACATAATAATGGGTTAAATTAGGATGGTATAAACTTATTATACCTGTACAGTTGTGTCAGACAGGCCCACAGCCAGAATACTGTCATCCCGTGAGTAAGCCAATGACAGAGTTGTAGAAGATGTATGAACGTTCTTTATTTCTTGACCAGTTCTGGAATCCCAGATCTAAAAGAGAAAGGCAATCAACTAACTTTTTCAGCCCACAACAACAAAATAATGCTGTTGCATTGAGGTTGTGTATTTTCTGTGAGGCCTTAAACTACCGTAAAATGATAAAAAAATCATTTAAAAAATCCAAGCTTCCACCGATCTATGGCATCATCAGCTCTAAAAGCTGTCCTTCTCCATATGCAGCTAATGATGTGAACATCAATAGTAATGTAATACACACCAACATAGTACACATGCAACAATAATGCTCTGTTATTTAATGATCAATGTATTTTTTCTTTCAAACCTTGACAAAAGTGTCACAGACACCAACTATACTGCATCCAGTGGGCTTAAAACAGCAAAATGTTACAGCACTGTTTGTTCCTCCTTCCAGGGTAAGTAATTCTTGCCCTGAACTTGAATCCCACACCTGTCAAGTAAGCAAAATGTTAGAGACCACCTGAACTGTCAAATGAAGTACTTGACTAAAACAGATGACACTTGGCAACAAAGTCCAATATCAAAAGACCCTCTAGTCCTGTAAATTCATTATTAATAGTCTTCTTTCTAGAAGTAGGTTTTAAATTATGAAGATATTTAAAGTCGAGTTTCATTACCAGGCTATGTCACCCAATTCAAGTCTGTCTGTAGACTGATCAAGTACCGGTAGCACACACTGTAACATGAGGAAAGTGGAATGTACATGTAATCACACATGGTGTACCCCCAACACTTTGCAAGGTTTCCTTAACAAATTGCTGTACATACCCATGATTTTATACACCAGATCCACAGTTCATCACATTAAAATTGTGAAGTCCATATTGCCTTGCTGAAATCACTTACAGTTAATATACATTGTAAGGTCAGTGGTGCCACATTACCTTGACAAGAGTGTCATCAGAACAAGACACAATCCTTGAACCATCAGGTGAATAACAACAACATCGAACAATATCAGCATGCCCAGTAAAGGTCACACATTGTGCTCCATTCTCACTATTCCACACCTATAAATTCCATGAAATCACAAAACATCCTTATCAAATGCTTGTCTCAAATCCCATTCAAAATGCTAATTTTCTCCTTTTTTGTCCAACAAGGTCACATTTCAACATTTACTTCAGAAAGTACCTTAACAGTTTTGTCAGCAGAACAGGAGACAACGTTTATATCATCTGGTGAAAACATGCATGTAAACACCTCTTGATCATGACCTTTAAAAGTCAACAGTTCTCTTCCACTAATGCAGTCCCAAACCTGAACAACATAGATGAGAATAGAGCCATTAGTAAAAAAAAAAAACGTAAGTTACTCATGAGGGCATGTTTCTGCAACACATTATTGTAGCATATAGTAGCAATATACAGTGTAAAACCTCCCCTGAATGGGGTATTAATCTGTTACTAACAGATTGTTACAGATTTCCCAGTGTGCAGTGTCAAGTCACAATAACAATACTGACAAGAAACCATTATACTCCTAGATAGAGAGAGGCTCAGTCAGAGCCAAGCTCTAGATGTTAATTCAGATTTCAATGCAGTATTGAACCATATCCCTTTGGCCGCCCTGTAATAAAGAGTACATACCTTGACAGTCTGGTCAGCAGAACATGAAACAATCCTAGCATCATTACTGGAGAAGGTACAACAGTACACTGCATCAGAATGACCTGTCAAAGACAGCAGCTCCTTGCCAGACTGACTCTCCCATACCTTGAAAGAAAGTGAACAAGTCTTATCAATAGCAACACAAATTTATGAAAGGTAACATTAACAAAACGTTTTGTTCAACTTTCTGACATCTTCCCCTTAGATTTTGTAATAAGTAAACCTTTCACACAATCAAACCAAAATCACACACAATGCATCAGAGAAAGACCTTACCAAAGGGAGTACAGCAGGATTGCACAGATCTAGTTGCACTATACCTTGACAGCCTTGTCTGCACCACAGGAAACCACTTTGCTGGCATCCTGTGAAAACCGGCAGCAGTATACAGCTCCCTGGTGAATTTTCACTGTTATCAAAAGCCTGTCCTGTGATTCCTCCCTCTGATTACTAACAATGAAACAGTTGCAGAGTTATGATCACTAAAATTAATATTGGTAAAGTACACTGATCATTGACGGCAATTTCTTACCTCCAATCAAGATATAACTTCCCTTCAGCTGCCAGTTGGCTGGCTTTCTCTTGCGCCTGTTTGTAGACTTCTGACTCGGTGGATTCGCTCAAACCCATCTGGATCAAGTCAGGAAGTGGTTTTTCCACAAATCGATGTGCATTGACACTTGCAAAGTGGTGGAAATCTGCTATGACTTTTAAATCCTAAGAAATACAAGAAGAAGTGTCAGTAAAAGTTATCCCTGAAAAGACTGCCTACTAATGATGCTTGGCAAACAAGTCCTAGGCTACAGTAACTGTAATGTCTTTCATAGAGAGTCCCCTCTACTCTGAGGAAACTCCCTCCTATAAATATTTTCTCCCACAGAGATGCCCCTTGAAATACTCCCCTCCCTTGGCTAGAATCCTAAGGTTATGACTATCCATACCCCTCCCCTTGTAAGTGCTCACAAAAGGTCCCCAATAAACACAACTCCCTCTTGTCATCTCTTAGATTATTATGGCGAGCAATGGAAATAAAACTTAATATTCAACAACTTACTGTAGCTGAATTTCCATACATTTTTCCTGTTCAATATTCCAACCGATAACCTTGGATGGTCAAATAAAATTACCTTGTTGTCAACATGTCCTTTGATTGACAGGTAGTCATTCAATAGATCAGCTGGACCAGTGACATCAAGTTTGGCAGCAAGCCACTTTAGATCTGTAATTAGTTTCTGTGCCTCTTCTATTAGACCCGCCCGGAGCATGTGTCGCAGAAGATTCCAGTGTATATAACCATCATTCATCATGTCACTAAATTTCCCTGAAATCCACAAAAAGAAAACCTTTGCACTAAGCACCAACAAAAAAAAGGCTTTTTTCATCCTTCTTCAAGTTCCACATATTCAAAGCCAGCTTTTATGACGTCCTCTTATTGAAGCGTGAAAGATTGTTGTTTAAAAAAAATTGGCATCTTTTGGAGAGCAGAAAAGATTGAAACAGGATGTTTATATGGGAATATGACCATTCAATCATGTCTCTTGCCAGCCTTTCCTAATTACATGTATCCCAAGCCCCATACCTCTTATACATTGTGTTGTCCTACAAAAATATAAATTCCCCCTCTAATAGAGGGTTTTTGTTTGAACTCCACACCCCTGTCGCTCTGCAAATTCCAGTTTTTCAATGTTCATACTGTTCTTTAAAAACTCTGCATTTTGAGATCCCCCTTCCCTTTCCAGTTTCCAATAACCCTCCATGGGATGGGTATCGAAATTTTCTTGAACCACACATTACTGGCAAAGTCACCTTACAATAATAGGATATTATCATTGATTCATTTTATTATCTAAGATATTCTCTTCACTTAGCATCTCTTGAGCCAGAGTCAAGCACAAAAATTGATGAGTCCCTGTGAATCGCTTGGAAGATATGACAAAATGGACTACAAAAAACTATGATAGACTAATATCACAACCAATGATATCAACCCCTATTGAACAGCCATCCTTGGGTAAATGAATAGCAGCTGCTTAAAAGGGCCCATTGCTTAATAGAGGCAAAAACAATAGAAAAGCTCTCTTTGGGACTTTGATTACTTGCCACCCTATAGCCCATTTTTGCAGGATATTTTATATACTTTTACAGAACCCACATGGATCAGCTTTACTTGACTTACCACTATACACTTTTCGGTATCTGTCCACTAGTTTCTTGTGCAAAAGTTGCAAGTCTGTAGATTGTTCTTGAAGGAAAGTTAGTTGCAGGTTATGAACGCTGTACCAGGTGCCTGTTATGTCATCAGACGTCACTGTTCTTCTGGCTAAGGATTTGTTAACCAAGTCTTCCATCCAGTCTTCCACAACCTCAAACTACAGAAATGTAGAGATCACAATGTTGGCTTTTAAGAAATAAAAGTATTTGAATTGACCACTCATTCCAATGGGCTTTTCAAGGCCAATGGACACAAACTGTGTGTCATACTGAACATCTAAAGTAATTTCATTGTCTGATTGACTGGTTGAGTGATGGAGTTACCAACTGACCGGCTCACGAACTCACTGACTAACTATGCATGCTCACTTGTACAATTGAATGTTAGAGACAGATTTCCAGTATTTGACATAAGAGTAAGTCTTGCTGCTGGACATCTTAAATCAACACAGATTCAATAATGTACCCTACCTCCTCATCCCAGAGTATACAAAGAACTTGAGCAGGGACTTTGGACTCTTCATGAAACACTGCAAAATCTTCATAAATCTCTCTTAGCTCATCAGGCAAGTTGTTGATGCTCATTCTAATTGCTTCAGTTAGTGTTGGATATTCATACTCAAACTTTGTTTTAAGCTTGCTTACATCTTTCTTCCTTAGCTGGCTAACATAATATTGCCATCTCTTTGGATGACTGCGAAGCAGAGCTCCAATCATGCATATGGCCAATGGGAAGCCATTTGTAAGACGAAATATTTCTTTGACTTCCGGTGGAAGATGCATCGCTGGCTGTTTTGTCCACTGAGAAAGAATGTGTAATGACTCACTTTCTGTGAACCCCTCGCTGATGCGGACCTTAGCCTTTGCTCCACCAACCATGTTTGTGATTGCCGCATCACGAGTAGTTACCATGATACGGCAACGAACGTCAAAAAATTTAACTCCACTAGAATCCCATAAATCATCTAGAACTAACAAAGAGCGTGGGTGCTGGTGTGCAAAAAGCATTCTTAGCCTGTCCTTTGCCTCTTCAGTGTTTCTTGGAGGTTGTCTGGTGTGATCAGGATCAAGTCTAGCACAAAGGTTTTGCATTAGCATTAGAAGTTTTGACTGGTCAACAGGGCCAATTCGTATCCAGTGCACACCACCAGGAAAGCATTCATCTAAGAGCACTGCACTTCTCAGAGCTTCAGAGGCCAATACAGTCTTACCACAGCCAGCCATTCCATGCAGGATGACCCATCCATCTTTTTCCTGAAGAGATCTCAAGGCAGAATGAATCTTGTGAACATCTTTTCCTCGATGAGCAAAAACTGTTGGTCGCTGTGGTACTCCACCCTCTAGAAGGATATTCTCAACTATACAAAGAAAAGAAAATATAATGAAATTACAGGGCTGCAAATAATTTTTTTCACCTGAAAGGACATATGTCCTACTAAGACACCATCTTGGTCGGACAAAACAAAATTGTGGTCGGACATCACCAAAAACAAAAGGTTGAATTTTATTTCCTTGAAATTACCGAGCTATCACTTTCCTCGCGATCTGTTTGCACTTCTGTTACTTATTACTATCAACAGT
>OMLO01005912.1_pt1 | contig 10283 bp, 10 predicted proteins | sample 1674811 | NCBI WGS metagenome assembly OMLO01 (sample SAMN06265003, study PRJEB25207) | coral metagenome | isolation source: Coral host | place: Mexico:La Bocana,Puerto Morelos, Mexico | collected 2008-11-13
CACCGCTCTACACAAATGTGTATTGAGCACTCTTTAGCAGTGTTAACCACAACTTCTCATGATTAATAATAATAATAATAATAATAATAATAATAATAATAATAATAATAACAATAATAATAATAATAATAACAATAACAATAATAAATTTGCATGATTGTTGGCCACGGGAATGAAAAAATTCTGTCATATTCGCAACCTTCGTCAGTCGTCCAAAGTACGAAGGCAGGTACATTTTATGCAAGGGATAATCTTAAATAATAATAATAATAATAATAATAATAATAATAACAATAATAATAATAATAATAATAATAAACAAGAAAAAAAAACCAACGCAGAATCATATAGAGATCTTAGCCCATAGCAAATATATCACCAACAGGAAAATGGAAAGAAGCGCTCATACGCAAGGAGAGTAATGGCAATTTACTCCGCTAGTATTCTCAACTACAGGAGGAATGGCACTCGTCGTTGGTCTCTGTTTTTCTTTGTTTGGGTTTTATTGATTGAATTTGAGTGTGTTAAGTATTTCTATGCTACAATAAGCATTTTTGAAAAGAAAGATGCTCTCCGGACTAAAAAAAAGTGTCAAATTGTACTCTACCTCCCCATGCACAACGGCCACCTCACTACAACGACCACTTTCCTCTGTCCCCAAGGTGGCCGCTGCGGTGAGATGAGACTGTTAACTTCAGTCTCCACAATTTGACTATTTTTTTTTACTATTTCTAAACTACCATCGGCTCCTATCGAACTGTCTGTTGTTGTAGCAGAAACAGCTATTATCTTTTGTGCTAAAACACAAATGGTGAGTGGTAAAAAAAAATCGAAAAAACGTGTAGAACAAAAAACTATGTCAGACCTTTCAGGCTCCATAACAATTTCTCTCTATTAACAACGCATCTCAGTTACTGTGGTGAAGTAGCGTCAAGTTCTTTCTTCACAGAACGCACCCTCGGGCGTTTACTGGATCGATACCAACGGTAGCTTACTATATGCGAATGACCAACATTCAGGCCTTCTTTTGAAAATCTAGCAGATTTACAATCAGCGATTTTGTTTGTCCAGATATGAGATTTATCGGTATTTAGCTCACTGACTTTGCACCTTGCTGTAATAAACCGGGTTCAAATTTAGGCCCTAGTTATAAGGTCGCGGGTACCCTCCCCTTGAGACAACTTTATATTTTTAGCGAGCGTTTATATGTGAAAACGGTTTCCCTACAGGTCAAAGTTGACCCTGCATGATTATTCATAACCCTTATTGAATAATCAAATGAGCAGATGTCCTTCTTTCGTTGAGTTTCCCACGGTCATTCGACCGCAGTCAACCCCGCCCCCAAGCCAGGGAAAAGTTCCTGGGAACGAGGTTGGACCGCAGTGGGTTTTGCAAAGTTAATTTTCACTTTTTTGATTCAAATTTCTGCTTTAATCCCTAATCTAGGCATTTCGCGACACTCTCTACGCCGGGAGCTGTCCCTGTTAGGCGAGCCAAAGTGTTTATATGAAGAAAAGTTGTCCCGCCTGCCAGGGTTACCCTACCTGCCGAGGTGAGACAACTCGTCCACCCGAGTTGTCTCGCCCCCGAGACAACTCGGGGTCATAAATTTAAACAGTTGTTTAAATTTTACAACGACACAAGGAAAAGATAACTCGCCCAGGGTAACTCCGGGCAAGGTTTGTCTCGGGTACCCGAGACCATATAAATGGGGACTTTAAACTTGAGAAAGGGCCAACGGACAAAGCAAAGGAACCGGATCCTGGTGGATCTGATCAGCAAAATTTGGGATACAAAAAACGGCCTGAAGAAAGTCAGGCCGTGCCTGACGAAATATTAGAAATACAATAGTTCAATCCAACCGTACGGTCAGTTTTTATGTTTTTCAGTTTTTTTGCATGTAAATGGCCAGGCCTAAGCTGGCTCGAGTCTCACAAGTTGTCAGTGCTGCTTATCGAGACGACAGCTCAACCAAGGCCCTCGGCATGGTAGTGGTATTCCTCAATTCCCCTTACTTGTTCCTATTTACTCGGGCGTCCGAGGGAACGCCCGAGTCATATTGTCACCAAAAGGGGGGTCATGGTCCCAGGCGTTCCATGTGTGGACCGCGGAAACTGGGGATGAGAGTGCGAAAGCCGGTGTTTCATAAATAATTGTTATAGATATCATAATTAAATGACTGCGCGCGCTCTGATTGGTCAATCAGCTATGGTTTATTGTGCCGGTAAACCCATGGAAATTTCCCGTGTCTTCTGAATTATTATATAAAAGCAATAGACCTCAAGTTTTTATGGTTTATAGGCTGATAAACCACTTCCACATCCCGCGTGGTTTATCAGAAACTTGTGGTCTATTGCTTAATTATCATATGGCCGCCATCACAACGCTGTGCTTTATGAAGACCGTTTAGCGAAAACTGATGCCTTATACGCTCATCTCACACACAGACGCACACGTAGTTCGCGGGAGACCACACTAAATGATGTCGAGCGTCTGTTCGGAATGGGCCGTTCCACGCATTCTATAGCCTGAAAGCTGGAAAGCTAGCCAAATGTGCAAGGTTCATACTAGTTGTCACGAGATAACAAATGAGCCATATGTGAGTTCAAACTACGAAAATACTTGATAGGGAAAAACGTTCTATGGTTAAAAGTTTAAAAAGTATAAGCTTTCGGCTGTTATACTATAGCCTTTAACGAATGTAAAAAAAGTAAGCGCGAGAATGGAAATATATACAGGGGAGGGTGTGAAAAAATATTAAAAACTAAAAATACAATAGAAGTGTGAAAAGCTAAAAAATGGACAAACCATAGTTAGTGGCCGTAATTGGTAATCGGCGAAACAAGGAATCTAGAGACGACAGATATCGGAGAGGTGACACGATTTCTTGTGGTATCTTTAAGGCAACATTTGCTTTATCTGACAAGATACCTTTGGGAGACAGATAACTTGCAAAAATTGTTTCTAGTCCTTGTTTCGTCGATTACCAATTACGGCCACGTAATTGGTAATCGGCGAAACAAGGATCTAGCGAGGACAGATATCTTAGAGGAGAAGAATTTCTAGTCAGGTATCATTCTCTTACGCTTGTGTAATATTTCTTTATCGTTTTTTTTTATTTTTCATTTTGTTTCGTTTCGTTTCGTTTTGTTTCGTTTCGCCGAATACCGTAAGCCGTTATAAAGGGCAGACCCAATTCTCGATACAATAGGTCGAAGAGGGAATCCTGGTTTGTGGTGTTTAATAGAACCTCGGATGGCAGGCGGAGAACCGTCTGTTGAGCGGAGTTTATGATAGACTTGTTTTGTCGTTTGAGGTCTCGCGCTTACTTTTTTAAACTTTGAACCAGAGAACGCTTTTCTCTATCATGTCATATCCTGGTTACAGTTCAATTTTTAACACGAAAATACTACCACAACTGTGACAACTGATATGACAAAAACCATGATGTTGAGACGAACACTTCACATGATGAAAAAATCAAGAAGTTTAGTGAAGACAGTGAACACAACTAACCACAACCTCGATGGTGACGCATAAGCCATATAAGAATACTGACAGAAGGCAACTTGACATAGTGAGGTTAAATATCTAAGCTTAGCTCTTCCGTTAAATATCCTGTTTCTGTTGTTGTAATGCACTATTTGGTATTGCGTGCATAATCACTATTATCATTGTACAAGCTATCGTGAATGTCGGGTTGCTTTTCGCATGGAGTTGTATGTGCTTAATGAATACCCTTGATGACTGTGATCTACTAAAAAAAGTTGTCAATATCACCAATGTCCCTGAACATAATGATGTTATAGTGTCAATAAAAGTCTCGGTATGCAAAGTATGTTTATTATAAAGGGTGAAAGTTTCTAAAGAAACTGTGGTGCTGCGTCGGTGGGGGTAACAAGGTAATTTGGTTTTATCAACTAAGTTGAAAATGTAAATTGGCCACCGTAACGAGTTATAAAGCTGACGTTTCCAGCGTTAGCCCTTCGTCAGTCGACGAAGGGCTAACGCTCGAAACGTCAGCTTTATAATATGTTTATTATAATTGTACTCAACAGGAAATGAAGTCTATAGCATAGCATGGAGAAACAAAGAACCTGTCTCATTTATGCTTGTTAAATAATGTGAAGAACTAGGATTTCCAGTACTGTTTCCTAAAGGCATATGAATACTTATCAGGATGACAAGTTGCAATTTCACCAGTGGAGTACTTTAATTCTAGACTGCAACAGTACAGTGGAAGGTTTGCCACAAACCCTAAACACAATTTTTTTTTTGCACAATTCATAATTGAAAAAAAGAAAGTATCAGATAGCATATATATTGCTCTGAAGAAAGTTCATAGTCAATGTGTCATTGCTTCTCAATTAAGAGCCAATCCTCATAGGTTAGTGAACGTTACTTGTGAAGATCAAGCATATTTATTTCAGAGGCAAATACCAGGAACACCATGCTAGAAAAAAATCATGCGAGAAGCAATTGCAATGGTAAAACAACTTGGCATTCCAACATGGTTTATGACATTATCTCATGCTCATTTTAAAAGATGGCCTGAACTGTTTCAGATATTAGCAAGAATACAAGGCAGTGATCTATCTGATAAACACTGTCTTGCATTGAGGTGTCTGATGCTCAATCCTAATCCTGTTGTAGTCGCTAAACACACCAGAAAAGAGTTAAAACATTCTTCACTCGTGTGGCTCACTAATGCTTAGTCAACTGGTTAATAGTGTACTTTGCTCTGACAACTAAGTTTTGACTGCTGTTCGTGCTGCAGGTGCAGTCGTCCTGAGTTAATGCTCCTTGAGCATCTAGTTAAGGACTTAATCCAACCTAAATCAGACTTAATTCAGCCTCTATGCACAGCAATGTCCCGGGGGGGTACTCCCAGAAAAATTTGGTAGGGGTGTGCGGCCCACTTCCCAAAACCCTTACCCTATTTATGACCAAAATCTGTGACTTTCCCTACCCTATTTATGACCTGACCAAAAATTTGATACCCTATTTATGATGACTCTTACATCATTAGGGGAAGAGCTTTTGTTGCTGGCTTTATCTAGCACGCGTGGTAGGCGTTTAACGGGGTAGAGGAAGGCAAAGCGTGGATGGGAGAAGGAGGGCGCGATGAAGAAGTAGCTTCTTCTAAAAAAAAAAACGAATTGAATACTAGAGTGCAAAAATGATGCAAAATGGCAAAATGGCTAAAATCGATACCCAATTTATGACTAAAAGGGCTGAAAAACCTTACCCTTTGGGGCCGCACATACCTATATAGCCCATATAAGGGAGTACCCCCCCCCCCGGGAGCAATGTATAGGTAAGGAGTATGTAGGGTCTGAGCATCAGAATGATTGTGTGTTTTGGTTTCATAGCTTCCAATAACACAGATGTTTGTTCCCTCTATTATCAACAGCGGGTGGTTTTTACCAGGTGTGTGGAAGGAGTTTCCATTCCACTACACCCCGGTAAACTACTGACAGGGTGGGGTCAGTCAATCGTCACCTGTTTGTCAATCATCACCTGTAAGGGGCTGACTTGTCCCAGGTCACCTCTCTTGGTATAGGACTCAGGGGCAAAAGCAAACGTCTTACTCATAACACAACAGACAGATTCCCTACATATTACAGTCCCTCCTTAGGTACAGTTTACAGGAGGCCATAAAAGGAAACCTTAAGTTATTTTCCCTCGTGGTCCCTGCCTCACAGCTGGGCAAACCACATCATATGTCAGCAGCATTGAGTCTCATGCTTTTAGGAGCTAGTCACAACAAAACAATCAGAGAGGACAAATTTTACCTAATTACATTTTATTGCACTTTTCACCCTAATTTTGTTCCATAGCTATTACATGAAAATCATCTTGCCTTTTCCTGACAATTCACAAGATATCAATGATCAGTGTAAAGCAAGAAAACCACATTCATAATTCCAAGTGTAAACCAGAGGGACAGCCAGTACCCATGATAAATTATCTTTGGCTGTGTCACACAAAAGTGATTTTTCCAGTGAGAGTTTTAAAATGTCTTGTATTGAACATCCCATGTACAAATTTAAAAATATATCGGGTAATGAGCAGAATTTCAAATAAACCTATTTCATATTACATAAACAAATTAAATTCGTAAATGCATTGTAAAAGAATTTTCAAGCTCAGTTCTTAAACATCTGACATACTATATATAGTCAACTTGTCCCTTGACCATGAGGCCCAAAGAAAAGGATTTTGAGACAAATGTGAGAAATTTGAGAATTATGTTAATATTTATATTAGATATACATGTAGTAATGTTACTTAGAAGAGCACCATCTCTTGAATATAAATATAAATAACATAACCTACTTGCACAAATAATAATTTGTGCCCTCATGTTGATCTTTCTTTCAAAAAAAAATGATAAACGGAGAAAGCAGCATATGAACAATGTTTTGTCTTGAATTGTAACAGTGTGAATAAGTCTTAAACCCCAGTCACCCAGTGCTCATGTTCAATGGATATAAAAAATACCTACTAAGGGAAGATGTGATTCCTGAACATTTGGTGGAGACTAATGATCAGTCAAATAAAATGATCAATAATGTAGGAAATGCAAGAGGGCCTCTGTTCCTCGTCTAGTTGAGTGATGGTTTTCTGGACTTCTTTTGTAAATTGATGTCCTACTTCTCCCAATAACTAAACATTGTGCCCCAAAAATATTCTGTCTATAACTTGTTTATGTAGAATTTGCTGTCCTCCGAGTGTTGTGCAGTCTCCTAGCTTGAAATGTTGACAGAAATTTATTTCCATGTCCATAAAATTTTGAAGAGCTCCAATCCCGGCAGTGTTGAGCTGATAGTCTAACTTCTTCATAATTCTTGGGAGTTCTCCTATTGTACTGGGGTAGAATTTCACTTGCTTCTGCTGATAATGCCTGGAAATAAATGCAACAGAGTTGTAGCATTTTAAAAATTTTTCAAAACATATCCTATTTTTCAGTCAGCTTATTGTCCTCTCAGCCTTCAGAAAAGGGGAACAAAGGAGTATTTGGGGGAGGAAGGAAATAATTACTCACAACAATGAGCTCAATAAGATACTCATTAAGATACTTATAAAGAGAAACCCTGGCCAATTAATCACGTACTTAATTAGCTGATTAATTTGATCAGCAAAAGAGCACAAATTACTTCCACTTATCAAGAAACAAGGGATCCTACTTCCTAAGACAAGAGTAATTGCCTCCAAAAATTGGGGGTGAAAAACATTGACTGCAAATTTGTCCTGTTTACCAGGGGAGCAAAAACTACTTTGATAATCAGAGGTTCAAAAAGTTTAGGATTCCACAGTATAAACTACAAAACTAAAATGAATCTAACTGCTATACCTTTAACCAGATCACAGCATCTGTACCAAAACCCTCCATAGAATAAAGCTGTAAATCTCCATCAAGATATCTGGCATATAATCTTGATAGTGGCAGGCCATATCCATAACCAGCCTACAAACAAGAAGAAATGTAACAACCATACCAGTGGAACCAACTCTTCAACTGACATGTCCTAAATTAGCACACAAAAGTTAAAGGCTGATACAATATTTGTCTTTTTTTTTGAGCAATTTATTTTTTCCTGTGGGCAACTAAATAACACTTCTGTCAGAAATTAATACAGAATAGACCAACATTTCTTCCATGTTCCCTGAATTTGTGAACAAAGAAACAATCAAACAGTTGCAGGTGAATGTGCAGCCACTTCAAAAATTAAAATGACTGTGCAGTGTAAGCAGAAAGTTCCCCTCCAAACAATTAAATTTTCAAAACAATTAGCCTTGTTTTTCCTGCATGGTACAACATTAGTCAGAGAGATTTCTCTTCCTACCATTGGGGCTGCAGAACCACTCCTCAGCGGTTCTGGGGCTGAAGTGTAGTGGTACTCAAAAACTTGGTCAATTTTACTCTTGGGTATTCCACCTCCTTGATCAGAAATCTAAAACAAGAAAAATGCAGAGAAAAGACTTAAAACCACTTTATTTACCAGTCAGTCCAGGGGAATAAAGCACACAGCATTGAATATGTTCAGTCTTACTCTTATAGTAATCTTAACTCCCTGGGACTAAAGACAAGTAAAAATATGAATACAAAATTGATGTGGAAAAAGAATAAAGCATCAGAAGCAATACAACTCAAAATATTGAAACATGAATTCCGCAAGCCATCCTTGAATTGGGAGTACACCTTGAGAAAAATATTAAGCTGGTCAGGTGGCTAAAAATGGGGCTTCATACATTGCTGCATAAAGAACTTAGAAGAGTTGACACATCAGTTACATACCTTGACCGTCAAGTCTTGTCTTCCTTTGGTTATCAATACTTTTAATGGAGGAATGTCAACACTGCTTCCATGCTGCTCCACAACTGCTCGCATGGCATTCTGAGAGAACAATGAATAATTATTTTGAGAGATAAATATATAAGCTGAACTGTAAACATGCCCTGATAAGTGTTATCCTTAGGGCCTCTCTGTACTACCCAGCAAATTAGACACTCCCGTGACAAAACTAAAGGACAATTTTAAAATGGACAGTTTTTGTCTATCTACAGCATAGTAAGGACCTACCTTAAGTAATTCAAAAAGCATGTGATACAAATGTCCTGGAACATATGCCATTCGAACTGGCTTTTTGGGATCAATAGCTGTACAAAAATAAATAAATAATTATTTATCAGAACATTATGTCAAAACTGATCACACACAACATCTGTTAAGTACAGCAATCATTATTCTGGGTCATTTGGCTCAGTTGAAGACTGATGTTTAAAACTGGTTACAAACAACAGAACCTCTTAACATATATGCAAGCAAATAAACTCTACCTTGTGGGCTACAAATTCAAGTTTGCCAATGGAACATGGAATCCATCAGAAATGTAAAGAGCAATTTGTGAGTTTATGGACCTCAACTCTATCTCCATCCATAGACATACAAAAAAAGAACTTGGCCAATATACAGCCATCTTGACCAGGCTCAGGCTTGGTAAATAACCCATATGTATAGTACTGATGGTATTGATACAGTACATCACTGGGGTTTTTTTATGGGGTCATCATCTCTCAATGGTCAAAAGTAGGACTGGAATTAATGATCATTCATTAGACAATGTCTGGCATGATTGGATCTGAAAAGTCAGTAATGTTCATCTTGCAAGCAGTGTTGATGAGTCACATTCAATTATATTGGACATTTGTGGAACTGTGATCTAAATGGCTGTTGTTGGCAATTCCCATATTTCTGGTCTAAAATAAAAATATGCCCCCTTTAGTAATTTCCAAGGTGTCTATTTCTTACTATTAAAATGTATTGCACACTGTATCTCAACTGTATAATATGTTAATTAAATAAATAATTATTACAAACTCAACCCAATTTTTTAAACAAGCTGAAGGATCATTGCTTACCATTACATTCGGAAATTTCCACTTCTGGGGAAGCACAATAAAACTGTTCACACAAGAAGGCAGCATTGTTTATAGCATCTGGGAGAATAAAAAATTCCAAGAAATGGTGAATAAACTCTTCCCTAATAGAGCCGTTTTCATATTACAGTTGAAAGTAGCTTTGGGTTTGCAGTTCTACAGTTAGTGACTGTTAAATAAACTTGCGCCACTTTCTCAACTGATGAGGTGTTAAACAAAAACCAATTGAAACTTGCTCACACATTTTCCAGTGTCTTCCCGTTTATTGTTTCCTCTCTATATATTTTACTGAGTGTTGATTGGTTCTCTGATTTGTCTTGATTTGTGATTTACTTCAGTTTTGGTTAAGAACAGTCAATAGAATACTACTCTCAATCATCAAAACCATTGATTTTTAAATTAAAGAAAACAATTGTGTTTGGAGGAATAATTGTATTCTTGATGATCAAGTTTACATTACATTTATATCAAGGATTACCGGTAACACAAATCAGGTCATGAGAAAATAACATAATTGATACCTTCTACCACTGATGCAACATGGCATGCTGGGTCAAAACAACCAATAAAATTACTCTTAGAGCTTCTGGCATCCTGACCAAATAGCAACACTAGTAATAAAAACACACAAACATGAGTCATACATTATACCAATTGAAATATAAAAAGCTAACAATTATTTACCAAACTGGAGGTGAATAGTTAGGTAAATATCCACCACTTTCACCAACACTGAGGTGAATGATTGTTTTAGACTTAGTGTATACCACACAAGCTGAATAACTAGCGGACCAAAGAGTAACTTTACTTGTTTAAGAATAACTTTATTTGAAACGGGA
>OMLO01005913.1_pt1 | contig 10281 bp, 6 predicted proteins | sample 1674811 | NCBI WGS metagenome assembly OMLO01 (sample SAMN06265003, study PRJEB25207) | coral metagenome | isolation source: Coral host | place: Mexico:La Bocana,Puerto Morelos, Mexico | collected 2008-11-13
TGGCGCGGCTCGTAAAATAAAATGGAAAACGTTTGGGTTTGCTCAGGTGGCTTTAGCTATGCGATTCAAGAAAAATTTACTGCCTGACAAGTGAATTCTACGTTAAATTTCACTTAAAAAACCGACATCGCACTCATCGCTTCGCGATTAGTGCGATATAGGTTTTTCACGTGAAATTTAACGTGGAATTCACTCGTCAGTCAGTGAATTTTTCTATAGTATGCTAGCAGTGTGATATGGGGCCCACCTCGTTAACTTAACGTGAAATGTTTTAAAACAAAACAAACATTTCCTGAGCAATCTCGCTGTGACCACTCGGCTGGAGTTTTTTCACGGTAGACCCTAGAAACTCCTCGTTCATCCTTGTAAATATCCAACTGGTCTGCTTCCCGCCAGGTGGGATTCTTAAGCCTATTTATTATGTTTAGTTGATATATTTGTTTCATTCAGTTTTGAGGCATGCCTGTGAACAAACTAGGTGAAGCAATGGCATTTTTTTTAGCATTTTTATCTACTTTACATAACGACAGAGTCACAAACAGAGAGCGGCAGGCAGCTCAAAACGAAAAACCAAAAAACTCTTTTGTGTTCCTGTTTTTAAGTACACTACTGGCATCGTTTAATGGACGGGTAAGGCTGTGCAGAACAGGTCAACCTGTACGATCAAAGTAAACAAACTCATCCAAATAGATAGTGTACGAATTAACGAAACAGAAATTTAGCTGCACAATAACACTACAGCATAATACACAACAAAAATTTGCCTATGTTAGGAATCTTTGTGCGAAGTGAAATACATAGAAGATGTAAATTATTTGACAATGTATTTTCGTTCCGTTTTCTCGCGCACGTAATGAACATCCTGGCGTGCAAAAATATCACTTACAACAGTTGTTATCTTAAACTTAAGAGAAGATTTGTATTTTGGCGGATTACAAAAAGTACAAGAACATTTTAAAGCCTGTCTAAAGACAAGGAGTCCGATCCACAATGAAGATTTTTGCTTATAGTAAACCGGAATATATTTTTGAAACGTGAATGTAGAAACATCTGCTCGCGTGTCATTTCACACAACGTTGTTCAATGTCAGTCACTGATAAATTATTAAAATAGATTTTTCGCCAAAACAGAAAAGAGCATGGTTTCATCTCGTAATGACAGGGACTTCAGAGAAGTTCGTTAATTTTTAAGGATATTTGAGCAGTGGTCATTTATTGATGAAGAACTTGTCTATAAACCGCACGATTTTTCTAACACAAACAAGTACGAATTCACAGGGACTTTGAAATTTAAGCTGAGACGGAAAGTTGGCTTTAATATGCCAACGTCCGTTCACGAATTGAACAAAATCAACAAATTTCTTTAACTCTTTCTGTTTGGCATCAGCACATGTTATTACTATTTATCTTAATTAGGCCCTAAATATAACGTAAAGTGCTAACAACAATACTCGGGTTACCGAAGCGGAGGGAAGGTTATTATCATAAAAGACTGCGCGTTTCAAAAAATCTTCAGAGACAGGATGTATATTACTACTCGCTAAACGCTGACAAATTCCAACCAAAAAAACCTGGAATAAATAGGATTAAGTGGCGGTGGGCCAGCACGATTATCACTACTGGCAAACACTTCAAAACAATCGTGTTTATACGCACGGCGCGGCGCTCAAAAGCGAGCGTCAAAACAATAAGGGAGTTGGACGACAATAACAAGCTTCGCGAAAACAACTGAATTGTTTTAGAGGAAATATTCCGTCAAAAGTAGACTGTAAGATAAACGATTGAACACATTTGTTTGGAAAGCTTAGCTGCTCGCGTCCATGCTAAGAGCCAATCAACAGAAGGTGTAATTGAAAATATATTACTGCGAACATTGCCGCTTGGCACTGAATGGTTAAGTTAGAAACAACTTTAATTTTACGTACACTGCTTTGCCGCGGACAACACACGCTAGCAATAATATAATTAATATCGACTTATTCTCGTCACCTTGGCAACGAAAACAGACAAAAAACTGCCTGATTTTCCTTATTTTAAAAATGCAAGTCAGTCCTTGTGCGTGCCATTATCCTATTGATCCTCCTGTCATATAAATATAGATATCAGTCTCTATATCCAAGACAGGTGCCAAAGAATTGCTTTATTATATATATTTACTGTATATTATCAGTTTCAGAAACAACGAAATTGGAAGGACAACTACCAACTGTGCGAAGGCGTCTTTATCTCTTGTCAACAAGGACGGAGTAAGAAAGTGAGTTTTCAAAATATACGTGGAAAACTGTGACAACCAGAGTTTGGTTGACAGCTGGTTTGTTGACAGCAGGGCGGCCTTCATTGAAGGACGCAACATTTAGGTAAGTCTTTAAAGTACTTCTTTCAATTCTTATTAACACGTTCGCCGTTTTCCTCTAACTGGAAGAAAGATGATCCAAATCAATTGGAGAAAAGGTGCGTTACAAAGAATGAAAATTAACAAGTAACAAAACTAGAGCTCAGTTGAACGTGACTCTGGTGATAAAATTATCATACTGAATGATTTTATTTTTTTGAACATGATGTTTTAGTAATTTTTCGTTAGTTTTACTTTAATCAAAGAAAGAAAACAAACTGCTGATATTTTCCCCAAAAAATGTTTGTTTCTACTATAAAAACTGCTAACGGTCTTTTTAACAAGTGAAAATGCAAACTCAGGTAGCATCTTGGAAGCATAATTTAAAAATTCGTTTTCCCCAGTAAGTGGTGCCTTCAGTACAAGTCGTGAAGTTGATAATCTTTATCCAATTGATACATTTCTAACAGTACAAGAAGCTCGCATGCACACTCCTAGCCACTCTCGGATATCAGATTAAAGGATTATTTTATTTCCATATTCAGCTCAAACCACTAATCCATTGCATTCCAAAACTGAAAGCCTTCATCAACATTGACACTATGCCGAGTGACTAATAAAACGAGACGGTATTTGCTAAGCTGCGTGTGCCATAACTGTCAACTTTTTAATTAACGCACCAGGTTTCACTACAATAATAATTCCTTGCTCCAGCGTGATAACACGCGAGACAACGCGCGGGATGCCGCGCGTTAAAGGTGTTCCTCAATTTAATTTAACTACCTTCGGAACTCTATAATAAACTAAGCGCTTTCACTAAAAAGTGCAATAAGCTGACAATTAAATTCTAAACTACCATACTTTTAGTACCTAATTTCAATTTACGAGTCTTCAAGCCGTTATTTCGTATCACTATTCAAGTAGGTGGTACGGGGCCGTTCTCTTTTCAGTCATTCTCCACTGATTTGTATAACACTGTCGAGATTCCTGTGATCTAGTAAGCCGAACATGATGTTATAAAGCTACCTTTATCGACCTTATCGAAGTCACATGCCTGCATTACAACTGGTATCGAGATCTAAAGCCAAAAGATAGGCTATAAATTACATCTAGAATATGATACTATGTAAAACCACAAATTCAAAATGACGAGTAAATGAGTCCGTGTAGCAATTTTGCTCGCAAATGCGAGACAACGAAAAACATCAGTACCCTTTTCTTTTCACCATATTAGTATTAAATCAAGGTTATTTACAGCTTCTTGTCACTAACTGGTTGAACTACACAGGTTGCATTCAGAAAGCCTCCTGTTCAACTCATTAATTTCGCGAGCTTGTTACGTAATTACCCGCTATGACATGACAGAATTCGTTTAGGATAAAATGTCAGCGCACGCTCCTCTTTACTATTTACCGAGTTAATCCATGTAGTAATGTTTGGTTGGAAAATTTAAGAGATCTTAATATAGCGGCTAGAGTCTTTAAATTGTAAGTCATTCAAAGGCAACGAGAGGTTTTGGCGTGTACACCTAACAAATTGGCTGGAGTTTCGAAGGCTAATCATTCGTTTTTTAATCCAAAGAATACTGTTTACATACTTACACACACACGATAACTTTGTTTCTGAGTGGGCAGCCACTGTTGATGTCTTGTCTCGTCCATGTCTTGTCACTGCGTTTCCGGATTAAGGGCCATTAAACATTGTTTTGCCTGTTTTGTCTAAAATATCAGCGATCTAACTCAGGGTATCTTTGCCACCTGCACGAAGCAAGTAAAATTTGCGCATAACTGATAAACCATTTGTTGTTTTCAGACGACGACAATATAAGCTGCTGGGGATACCTTTAAGAAGAGGGAGATGAAAAGCTGGAAACGGACCTGTTACTCAGCAGTGATTTTAACTCTCCTCTTGTGGTTGTGGAAAAATTCAGTTGAAAGCAAAGATTTTGTTTACCCAAAGAAAATACAACCACAGAATGACAACAACGAGAAAACGCAGGCCGACACTAAACAAAGACAAGCAAACAACAACCTGAAAAAGCTGGATCTCTTTTCCTTGGAGAACAAAGAACGAGGTAGTTCAACTGAAAAAACTCTGGGAGCAAGAAAGCGTTTAAACACACACGAAACCCTGGAACACAGAGAAACGCTTGACAGCGAGGACATAAATTCCAGTAGGAGCGTTGAATGCTTGCACGTAAAGAACAGAAAGATAGACAATCACATAAGCAAGGCACAAAACCAAAGCGGTCAGAAAAATACAATTCCTCGCTTTGAAGACCGAGGGAGCGACAGACCCCTCAAAAGGAAAAAACGACAACCACGTCCGCACCCCGTGGGACCATCATCAGAACCTCCCGATAGATCGCCCGAGGGAGAACCCGAACGATCGAGCGGAGAGCCCGTAGCAACCACAGAACCGACAACAGAACCTGATATTTCTTGGCCAGAACCAGAACCCGATTGGCCCGAAGCATTTATAGAATGGCAGGAGGCCTGGCCATTACACACGTACGGCTTTGCGGCGGCTTTCACCATCATCGCGTTAATTCCTCCTTTGGAGCTTCTAAGAGTGCACCTTGATAAAACTAAGATGAGTACCTTAAAGTCAAGTTTGTTCGTCACAATATTCATATTCAGCTCAACTCGGGCCATCGCCCTGTTCGCGGATCCATACGGTTCGACCAACCGCTTTCACCTCATTATAACACAGCTGCTGTTTTCTCTCGGTCATCCCTGCATCATTTCAGCTCTGAGCCTTCTCCTGCTTGTTTTGATTGACACGACCAAGATGAATATCGCTCCGCCTAAATTCCAGCGCATCAGATTCATCGTTCCAGTCGTGATCAGCCATGTCGCACTGGTGATTGTGACAGACTTTGTCGTGGTTTACTTCCTGGAAGCTAAGATCCTCCTTTTGATGTGTCAAATTTACTTCCTATCATTGGGAATTCTCTTAGCGGCGGGTTATGTGCGCGTGGGCTGGAAAATTCGCACGAATATCAGAGCTAATGTCAACAGCAAAGGTACAGTTGATAACAGCATGCGGCGCCTACAGTACTTGATCGCAGCGTGTGCGGTTGCAAGCGCTCTCATGAGCGCATTGACTATTTACGGGGCCGCAGGGGTATTTGGGGTGTATTCGGATGTACGCTTTGTAAACCCTTGGCCATGGTGGATTTTTCAGACGTGTAACCGCATTATTGAAACCACAATCTGTATTGTGGTCTTGCTCATGAACACAAAAGCATCTACCAATCGAAAAATATTTCCAGCTGCAACCAGTTTCATGACGAAAAGTCTATTCCAAACAAGACGGAACACAAAGAAGCCCAAAACAAGAACACCAAAGGAAACAGTTGGCTGTCAGTCGATAACATCCACAGAATAATTTTCATAAAGTGATGATTAAACGCGAAAGTTTAATTATATAAATCGTGATTAAAAGCACTTAAGGTAGTAATCAGAGATGCAAAGTGATCTCGTTTATCCTGTAAAATGAAGACTAATAGAAGTCAGAGAGATTCTCAAAGAACCACGTTAGAAGCACACGAGGGAAACATGAAGGAATCCCGCAGGAAACCGGGAGGGGAAACCAGAATGGAGAGCGGGAATGGAGAAACTTAGGAGGGGAGGGCACATAATTGGAGGTAAACAGGTGCCCATGGTTGGAACACAGTCATGCACAACTAGCGTCAACTTAGGCTCTAACTCCAATAGAAATTGTACATGCCAAAAAATAGTGTGAAAAGAATGCTGCTCGCTTGACGTTATTCCGGAGTTAAAAAACCTGGAATAACAACTTTATGTGGAATCTAAGTTGTCAGCATACATGATCTAGCATTACACCGAGTCATTCTTTTCCCAATGGATGAATCACAGGCTAGCCAGACTCAAAAAAGGAATACCTGACAACAAAGATATAGGGTTTTTGTATGGAACTTAATGCTGGTAAAGACAGCTGATAGAAAATTAGAATAAACCGCTGTATCAATAAATGTTGTTGGTTTGCATTTCTTGACTGTTGAGTAAGCAGTGGACATCGTCTGATACGCGTGCAATGCAAAACAAGTTCAAGTTTTGTTGTGTGTAGTTAGTTTTGATATGTTTGTAGTTCAGTCACGGGACCCTAAATACCCTTTACTTTATGTAAATATTTGATTCAGTATCTAAAAACTGTTCAGTATTTCAGAGTCTGCAATCAATGCCATTAACCTTTCAGTCATGCACTAACGGTTTCTAAAAATAGCCAGGAAATAGTCCACATATAATTACTAAGAGAAATGGGGGTCGGTCTGCGAAGGATGGAGGCCATTCTAATAAACTTCAGTTTAAAAGATTTCATCAAATTTATCAGAACCCTATGCTCCAGATCAAGAATAAACAAAATTATAACTATTAACTTCAAATCAAGTTTGTGTTTACCCATACTGTAAGCCAAGTGTATACAGTATACCTGCAAACCACCACTATCCCAAAGACTTACAAAGACTTCAAAGACTTACGTATCGAAATCCGGCAGACTGGGATTGTAAAGCCGAGCTTCTCTCAACAACTGGTAGATTCGGTCCTTGTACTGAAAAACAAAACAAGACATCTTTTATTGTCTTTTCTCTACAACCCAAGACAAAACTAGTGTACAGAAATAAATGGAATAATGCGCAAGTAATATTCATCGTACCCAAAGGACCGCTACAAACACAGCACGACTTGTAAAACTGAGTGAAGTAATGCAACAAGAAGTGGTGTTTAACGTTTTTATGATCGCACAGAAGCCCATAATGAGCACACCTGAATGGTTGTATCTAGCATGGCGCAGGATAAACGATCTTTCACGCTGTCCAGTACAAAGTATGAGTGTAGTTGATATTCAGTATACTAAACTAAGTGCTAACACTTACTCTGATGTCCTCTACTAACTGCCAGTCAGCCAAGTCGTCATCTAAACAAACGTAAAAATAGCCGAGTCAATTAATACGGTATAACAATCATGTACGATTAGGATAAGCAGTGTCAATCACAGGAGGTTGTGGATTCCCCGCAGGACCAACATACCTGGTGGCAACTGAACAGTCACAATACACATAGCAATGGTGGTGCGAGGTGGTAGTCCTGTAGCTGCATGTCCACCACACAGGGAGAAAACAAAGTCTGGTAAAACTGAATGACGACCGTACGGAGAGGCGAACGGAGCGAATTTACAGCAAAAATAAATAGCTTAAGCAAACCAGGCAACGGCAAAGATAACGGCACCAAACAAAAAGTTTAATGAGTTAAACAATGGCTGTATATGTGCGTTATAAATCTTTGTAAATACTGTACTTACCATTTCTTTGCCGTTCCGGCTGCACAACAACGTGAAATTACTACGTTCTGCGTATTTTGGAGAACGCGAACGACGGCGGCAAATTTTCGGTTTTTTCATTTCGAATTCAACGTTGGCGTTACATAGTAAGCTTCATTAAGTTCTAAGACTGATCAATTGGCGCACTGAACAGATCTAGACTGGCAATCCCCGGGGGGGGGGGGGGGCGTTGTGGCTTAAGTTCTCTAGAACGAACGTTTATGATCATACTACTGACCTTTTAAAGGAATCTTGATATTTCCTTGGATCAAACTGATAACTTCACATTTTAGTTTGCAAACTTCAATCTCCAGCTCCTTTGTTCTGATTGGCAAAGAAAATACATAAGAGATATATACTGCCCCCATTCACATCATATGGCGTTCTTTGGAGAACTGTTCCTTTATCCCCGGGGGCTACTCCCAGAAAAATTGGGTAGGGGTGTGCGGCCCGCTTCCCAAAACCCTTACCATATTTATGACCAAAATCTGCGATTTTCCCTACCATATTTATGACCTGACTAAAAATTTGATACCCTAATTATGAATTGACTCTTAGATCATTAGAGGAAGGGCTTTTGTTGCTGGCTTTATCTAGCATGCGTAGCAGGCGTTAAACGGAGTAGAAGAAGGCAAAGCGCGCCGGGATGGGAGAAGGCGGGCGTGATGAAAAAGTAGTCTCTTCTAGAAAGAAACCGAATTGAAGAATAGAGTGCAAAAATCGATACCCTATTTATGACCAAAATGGCTGAAAAACCATACCCTTTGGGGCCGCACATACCTATATAGCCCATATAAGGGAGTACCCCCCCCCCTCGGGCTTTATCTAGCTAACACCGAAAACTATGAGTTACATTGGTCTATATACTCGCTAACAATCGGCTTCCGGAATGAAAACTTTAGAGTTATTGGACGATCGAGGTGTATCGATTATGTCTTTCCCTGGCGCCTGTCACGGTGTCTTCAATAAAACCAACACGAACCGATATTTTGTACGAAATGCATGTATTAGTCAAGAGTCATTAAAGAAGAGGTAAGTATATTCTGATACGGATATCGGGAATAAATATTTTACAAGACATAAGCTCAAGTCTGTATCAATAAAAGCGTCAAAGAATTCGATTGTATGATGCTTACATTTTTTGTTGCTGTAAAGAAAGTAGCTCTCCCTCCGTTATTGGGTCGGTTTGGATCTCGATGGACACAGTTTCCACAGGCTGTTGTTTTCTCTCTTCCTTGGTTTCCTCCATATCATCGACGTGTTTTTCTGGTAGTTGGACAGATGTCTTGTCAGCACTACTATCGCAAACATTATTGTCAAACAACGTTGCCTCTTCCGCCTGCTGAATACGACAAGAAATTATGAAATTCAAGTCAGTGACGTTTTGAGCCGCACACAGCAACCAGTAAACAAATCTCCTCTAGGCTTTTTTATAAAAAAAACTTCAAGGCCGGGTTGTTCGAAAGCCGGTAACGCTAACCCAGGATTAAAATTAACCGAAGTATTAATTTTTCTTGTATAAAAGTATTTTTCACTACTTATGTACTGTGTAGTCTGAGATTATTGAAACTCAAAACTGAAGGACAAACAATATAAAAAGAAATTACAAAACTAAAATCAAAATTATCGTTAGCTTGGGTTGGCTTAATCGTGCTCAACCCGGCATAAAGTTAAGTATCACTGAACACTCAAAACTTCAAAACTTTTAAGCCAATCACAACCAAGCTAGCTAAGTAATCCCAGTCCTACCCCGAATAAAAGCGTTATGGCAAATGAAGAAATTATCAATACTTCAATAGGAGATTCTTTATCCTTTTCTTCAAAAGATGGCATAGTTGGCTGTGGAAGCTCAAAACTGGAGGGTCCTTCCCAAGGAAATGACTTTGAGCGCCGAACTCGGCCTTTCTGTTGTGGCTCATGGCCCGGTAAGGGCTCATCGTGGGGGGTACCACTCGTGACACCCGTTACAGGTCCGTATTGTATTGTATTGGAACCAACTGTGGGTATGAAATATAAGAAGAGTCAAAGAAGGAGTCATAAGCAACAGGTAGCAAAATAAACGAAAGAGGAGGGAAGAAAACAAGATGTTACTCGCCTTTGCTAGTATCTGACAAAGCCCGAGTGACTTTCTTCTTCCGGCGCAGACTGTTTCGCAACTAAAACAACACGAAATAACAAACAAATTAATATCTTCAAACAAATAAGTAGCAAAAATATTAATAATGCTTATCAATAATGCTTTTGAAATACACAAGCAAGTAAAAAGCGATATAATGTTCCGTCCGACTTTTTGACGACCTCATGACACCATTATCAAGGAATGAAAAAAAAGAGCGAGTTCAAAAGATTTAAGAGTTCAAAAGAGTAACTCAACTTAATCTGTGTAAATTTACAGGTTTTAACTCTTTTGAACTCGCTCCTTTTATTTATTCCTTGATAATGGCGTCATGAGGTCACCAAAACGTCGGAACACTATATCGCTAGTGTTTACTTGCCTGTATAAAATCATTGCCGTGCCATTCTACGCTGTAATGAGGGTCTCCCAGGGGGGGTCCTTGTTCCCTTGTTCCCTTCCAATATTGCCCTATGTTCCCATGTTCCCACACA
>OMLO01005914.1_pt1 | contig 10280 bp, 11 predicted proteins | sample 1674811 | NCBI WGS metagenome assembly OMLO01 (sample SAMN06265003, study PRJEB25207) | coral metagenome | isolation source: Coral host | place: Mexico:La Bocana,Puerto Morelos, Mexico | collected 2008-11-13
AATATACCTTGAGCCTGGAATTTGTTGACAAACCTAGAATAAGAAAGAATGAGCTAATATGACAAACCTGAACAAAAATAAAGATTTGATACCCTACAAAAGGGATATAATTTTGTAATAACTCTAACTAACTGGTTTGTTTTTACTTGAAGTGGATGGTTGTACAAATTACACAGTCCTGAGTGAAGCAGACCGCGCTCAAGGAAACGCACCATGGCTTCCTGCTGGCAGACACGATAACAGCCTGGTGACGGGTTGGTATCGTTTCCAAGGAGCTGCCGGGGATCGGATGCCTGACAAATGTGTCCTCATGTATCGCTGCGGTACTAAGTATCCAGGCTGGCTTAATGGTACACACCCGACAGTCGCTGAAGGAGTGGTGACACGTACAGTCTGTTATAGTTTTAAAATGAGCTGCTGTTTGGCGGGCAACATCATTAAAGTGAAGAACTGCAAAGGTTACTACGTGTATGAGTTACAGAGGACAACAGATTCGTACTCTCGCTATTGTGGTAACGCCGGCGCTGGTAAGTTGCATTGATAAATTGCGCAAATATCAAACCTGAGTAATTGAAAATATACAATGAGCCTGAAATATGTTGACAAACCTAGAACGTTAGTTAAAATAAGAAAGAATAAGCTAATATGACAAACCTGAACAAAAATAAAGAATTGATACTCTACAAAAGGAATATAATTTTGTAATAACTCTAACTAACTGGTTTGCTTTTACTTGAAGTGGATGGTTGTACAAATTACACAGTCCTGAGTGAAGCAGACCGCGCTCAAGGAAATGTACAACCGCCTCATAACGGATTAGATTACATAGCAACGGGTTGGTATCGTTTCCAAGGAGCTGCCGGGGATCGGATGCCTGACAAATGTGTTCTCGTGTATCGCTGCGGTACTGAGAATCCAGGCTGGCTTAATGGTGCACACCCGACGGTCGCTGAAGGAGTGGTGACACGTACAGTCTGTCATGGTTGTTACACAGAATTCTGCTACGAAAAGAAGATCATTAAAGTGAAGAACTGCAGCGATTACTACGTGTATGAGTTACACAGGACACCATTTCATTCCTCTGTTCGGTATTGTGGTAACGCTGGCGCTGGTAAGTTGCATTGATCAGTTGCGATAATACCAACCTGAATAACTGAAAATTTAACATGAGCCTGAAATATGTTGAGAAACCTAGAATGTTAGTCAAAATAAGAAAGAATAAGTTAATATGGCAAGCCTGAAAAAATATAAAGATATGATACCCTACAAAAGGAATATAACTTTGTCATAACTCTAACTAACTGGTTTGTTTTTACTTGAAGTGGATGGTTGTACAAATTACACAGTCCTGAGTGAAGCAGACCGCGCTCAAGGAAATGTAAAACCTCCTCATGACGGAGACGATAACAGCCTGTTAACGGGTTGGTATCGTTTCCAAGGAGCTGCCGGGGATCGGATGCCTGACAAATATGTTCTCAGGTATCGCTGCGGGACTAATCATCCAGGCTGGCTTAATGGTGCACACCCGACAGTCGCTGAAGGAGTGGTGACACGTACAGTCTCTTATAGTAGTAACAGCGACTGCTGTAATTGGAGCTACATCATTAAAGTGAAGAACTGCAACGGTTACTACGTGTATGAGTTACGCAGGACAAGGAGTTTCTTCCCAGCTCGCTACTGTGGTAACGCCGGCGCTGGTAAGTTGCATTGATCAGTTGCGATAATGGTGATAGTGGTGACACGTACAGTCTGTTATAGTATGGAGAGATCCTTGTCTTCTTTGAGAAACATCATTAAAGTAAAGAACTGCAACGGTTACTACGTGTATGAGTTAAGCAGGACATTTACTTACTACACAACTCGCTATTGTGGTAACGCCGGCGCTGGTAAGTTGCATTTATCAAATGTGTCAATAGCCAACCTCAGTAACTGAAAATATACCATGAGCCTGAAATTTGTTAACAAACCTAGAATGTTAGTTAAAATAAGAAAGAATAAGCTAATATGACAAACGTGAACAAAATTGAAAATTAAAATTACTTGCTTCCAAGGCCGAACAAAACTCATGTTCACCAATCTTATACGCAACCTCGGTGCACTTGTCATTAGGTTAACTAGCCTATCACGCATTGTACATTTATGCACTGTGCAAAAACTCAATTTGCCATTGGCAGTTTCTCAGGGAAACGTGGCACCGTTACAACACAGCATTGATGATCTTTCCCGGGGTAATTATGATTTTTCTTAGCCATTCAACAATCTCGGTGAATTCAGTTCCCAAAGTAAGATCAGTTACATCTTGTTCTTGCTCTTGTTCAGTCTTGTTTTATCAGGGAAATAGATGTCTTTCCCTAAGGATTTCTTGTAATTCCCAGGAACGGTGACCTCGCGTACTGTAACCGCGGTTAACTTCATACCCTGCGCGCAAGCTCGCCTTTTTGTCACACGGGCAAGCGGCCAATAGCTTAGTGATCTAGCGAGGTGGAGTCTGGTAAAGAGGCGCCAATAAAGTGAGCCTGCCTTATCTCTGTAAAGTTTTACTTTGCCTGAGCGAAGTGAAATATCATTTGCCAAAAAGTGCGAAAGGCGAGAAAACTCTCGAACTCGCGAAAGGTGAGTGCGTGCATTACTGATGTTTTAACAAAGTTCAGTCTAATTTTGGTTAAATTTTAAACTTAAGAGGGAACAGGAAATTTTTGTTGAAAGTATGTATAAAGACGTCGGTTCCGTATTGCCGACAGGAGTATGGCAATAGTTAAATATTACAAACGTGGGGTAAAGATGGTTATCAGTCATTAGTATCACCCAACTAGTGGACTAATGCAAATCCTGCATTTTGATTGGGTACGCTATTAGAGGACTATTAGTAATAGTCATCAAGTAGCGAAATTCTTTCGTTTTTTTCCCAAATAAATATTTCTTCAACTTGCATTTGCAAACTTTATTATTGCTTTTTCTGTCCTATTAGTTATGGGTGATACTGAAAGAATTAGACCCTTCACCCTCAAGAGCTACGGGTCTAATTGGTAAATAAACAATCTCCGTACCCGGGAGGGGTAATACCAAAAAATTGGGTGGGGGTTTAAGGCCAGCTTCCTAAAACCCTCACTCTATTTAAGACGAAAACTGATACCCTATTTCTGACCAAAATGGCTAAAAAGCTTCACTTTACCTTATAGCCAATTGGTACTATTTTCCAAGAGGAAAATGGTACCATTACTACCAAGGAAATAGTACCAAGGAAATTCCTGCTTGTTGATTGGAAAACTAGTTGCCTTTCCTAGAATACAAGCATCAAGAGTTTCCCGCTTCCGGTTTTTAGGCAATGCATTAATGGATATGTGCTCCAAAAAAGTGAGCACCAACTCTCGAATCTCCGCCATCATGACTGATTATTAGTTTCAGCTTCGCGTCTGTTTGCCTCTTATTTATGCCGTGTTTTTCCACTGGAATACTTCCTTTGCCTTTTATACTGCTCAGCAATTCTATGAACTGGTGAGTCAATCAATTTTTTGGCTACAGTGTACTTATGTCTTCCGCGAAAAACTTTATGAGTTTCGAGAGGGATGTTTACTTGCGGAAATGTTTCAAGTCTGTAATCATTCTGTTTGATTTCTTCTCTAGGTATGGGATTTGGGCACCGGAATCATTGAGTTGTTGTTGGCTACCCAAACAGCGGAAAAAGGTTGAAAAAATTGGCGAAACAAACCTGCACTGTTCATGCATGTTTGAACGGGACAAATACCTGCGACTGCGAGCCACCATTCAAGCTTTTTCCCTTTCCCACGGAGAAAAAGGATAGCGAAGGAAGAAGACGATGGACGGAAAATATTAAAAGGGAACTAAGGAAACTGAAAAGTCTTGGACTCCAAAGAATTCTTCGCGAGTGTGCAGCGTGCATTTTAAAGACGGCAAACCTACAAATGAAAATCCCGACCCAACTGAGGATTTGGGATACAACTTCAACTCCAAAGTTGTGGAAGGAAAGCGAAAGAACCCATTGGATCAGTCCAAAATTATCCCTGAAAAAAAGCCCAGAAAAGCAAAGAAAAGTGGCGAAGAAGTTTCTGAGGTACTGGTAGAACAAGAAATACCCAATCACTCGGACACACGTGTGTCTGAAAATACTGCAACAGCACTGGAAACCACCGCAAACTCCAGAAATTGCAGTACTGTACCAGAAGCAGAGTTCTTCTTAAACAATTGTGGTCCAGATAAAGACTTACGCATCCAGGAATTGCAAGAGCAGCTAATGAAAGCTGAAAACGAACTGAAAATACTGAAAGAGAAGCTGAAAAAGATAGGGGAAAAGAAAGGACTTAAATGTGGTGACTTGGAAACTGATAAAGAAGTGGATCTTTTGACTGGAATTCCCACAAGGGCATGCAGCCTTTGATGCGTTATTTGATATGGTCAACAAAAATGTAAAGAAATTAAAATACTGGACTGGTCCTGTGAAGTCAACACGGAAAGGGAGAAATTTCAAGAAAAGTCCAAAGACGTTTGGCCAGAAAAGGGAACTTACAGAAAAAATGAATTTTATTGACCTGGCTCAACGTTATGCTGTCTCTGCTACAATAGTGACTAATATTTTTACTACATGGGTCAAACTTTTAGCAAGCGAGCTAGGGTGTCTGATTTACAATCCATCATATGAAGTTTTTAGGAAAACATTGCCTAAAAAATTCCATAAGCCTGGTTATTCCGAAGTAAGGCATATAATAGACTGTACTGAGATCTTCATTGAAACGCCAAGTGACCCAGCTCTAAAAGCAGCAACTTGGTCCGACTACAAGCACCACCACCCTACCAAGATATTGTTGTTTATTACCCCCAATGGTGCTTTCAATTTTGTTTCCAAAGCGTGGGGAGGTCGAACATCAGATGTGCATGTTACAGGAGAGTCAGGATTCTATGATACTTTCGAACAGCATGATGAGGTCATGGCTGACAGGGGCTTTACTATTGCTGAGGAATTACTTCTTCGACATGCAAAGCTCCATATACCCCCCGGCAAACGTGGCAAGGAATAATTTAGCAAATCAGAAGTAAAGAAAACCAAGGAGATTGCCAATTTACGGATCTATGTTGAGCAAGCCATACGAAGATTAAAAACATTTCGCCTCATAAAGAATGAACTACCAATATTTATGTTGGGCAATCTGGACAATATTATTACTGTTTGTGCTGCAATTTGCAATTTATACAATCATTATGTAAGCCATGATATAGGCCTACAGACAATCTACAGTCCAATGAAAACAGAGTGTTATAGTTTGTAATGCCTTTTCTGGGCATGATCTGCGGACCTATGTACATGCGCACTACGTGACTGCTCCTTGTGTGTAGAGAATAAATTCCTTGTGTTGATCTGGAGTTGTTCTCCTCATGTTTGTTCGTAAATCCTAATTCCACGGACCCGAAACCACAACACAGAGTAGGATTGTATTGTATTGTATTGAAAATAAATGGAGAAGACACGTACCTGACAACAAAAGCTGAAACTTCATATCACTATTTATTATGAATACTCGGTATATCTGGTGTTCAATGGCTGCAATCTAATATAGGATTGTCCTCTTGAAAAGAGATGATTGTTCTTTTCTACATGCGTTTATTGCTTTCACTTTGAATTGAGCAGGCTTCAAGTGATTTACGTAAAACCAGTCTAAAGAATCTTGCAGTGAGAGCCAGTAATTCCTGTCCAGTTGAATGCCTTCCAGATGGTTCCCCTTCTTGGTATATACTAGAAAATGGCACCATTCTCTCTTGGTTACTCCTAGCTGTCCTTGAACTTGAGCATAGTAGGAGTGTTTTTTCTTTAAAGTAACCTCATTTTGACAAGATAATCTAAATTTAATTCTGTGGGGATATCATTTGCAATACAGAAAGGGCATTTAACTTCTAGGATTCCTTTTCCACAGCAAGAGCATTCCACTTGTCTAATAAATCAGGTGATGCCGCTAGAAACTGTTTGGTCTCATGAATAAATAGTCCACATTCGTGATGCTTAACATCTTGATGATTTTTTTTGAAAATCTCGAGTTAGAAGGCCTTAGAAATTGCTTCCATTTCCCTGCCATATTTTAATGCAGGGAAACCCTTTGGTGGTGTGTACTCACCAATTAAACTAGCTACAAGTTTCTTAGCACTGACAGCATTTGTTCCAGCTTTTCTCAATCCTTCAACTTTTGTCTTAACTGTATAAAAATTGGAAGCAGTAATTCTTCCTTTGCGGAGCGCATGCCACAAAGGATTCTCTGCTTGTTCCACCGTGGCCTGTTCAATTTCTACTATTTTTTCTGCAGTCAAAACATCACTTACAGAGGGAACTGATAGAGGCCTATATATTTCTTCGATATGCTCAGCATTTTGCAGCATCGCAAAACTTGAGTAAGGCACTGCATCTTTGAGGCCGTCATATAATTTTGCCCACCATTCATTTGTGTTAGTTACAACCCTTTTTTCTGCCGGTTTAAAAAGTGAGCGTCTTCTGTCAACAGTTGGTCTGGTTGGCTCTAAAATAAGAAATTATCAAAAACATTACTCATAAATTTTGAAAGTATTTTGTGGCAGATCCTCCTTAATTACTATCAGTGCATGTGCCAGAAATATAAATTCAGACTTTTCTACTGATTACAGGGAAAATTGTTGATTCCCGATATTTTCATGAAGTGGGTTACTAAGTAAGATATTTTAGCTATGCTCCTGTGAGAAAATCCAGGCTGTGTGAAGTGTGTCTCCTATTTTCATGGTATGAGTATACAGATGGCTTTAAGGAAACAGAACTACGATGCAGTTGATATGGGGTGCCAGTAAATTCCTTTAAGCCAACCGGATTCATAGAGACGATATGCCTTGCCTTCTTCATATTCATTGAGAACACGCTCATGTAAAGCCACGTCCTTCCCAGGGTGATCTCCTATGAGAAATGCAGTAATGTCGCTAAGAAAAATCGGTGGCCTGGATATTATAGTATCACTTTCACGAAGCCAGTCTTTCAAAGTAGAAGGATCTGGCAAAGAAGATCCAATTACCAATTCTAACAATCGAGCTTTCTCGTTCGCAATGGTTGCTATCCTTTCTTCAGCAGTCGGCTGGACAGGAATTCCCATTTCCGAGGCTGCAAACACCCGAGCAACCAGGTCTTGCTTGCTTCCGGAAACTTTCAAGCCCCGTTGACGGCAATAAAGCTTCAGAGCGTCAGAACGCCAAGAATTCACTTCATCGTACGTTAGAGACTCCTCTGACTCCTCAGAACTCATTGCAGCCGTCAGAAATTCTTGGCCTGAAATCACGACTTTAAATGTAATTTTTTTCCCTCAAAATTATCCGGAAACCGTCACTTGAAACTTTAAACCTATGTAGTTGATTAGGATTGGTAGGAGATGAATTAGAAACGGAGAAATAAGACAAGATAAAAGATAAACTGACACGAAGCTGAAACGAATTTTCAGCTTCGTGTCAGTTTAAATGGCAGAGATTTGAGAGTTGGTGCTCACTTTTCTGGAGCGCATATCCCTAAAACCGGAAGAGGGAAACTCTTGATGCTCGTATTTTCCATCAACAAAGAAATGAATGAGCTACGGTTAATCCTCTCGATATGACCTCCATTGCTAAGAACAGAGATATCTTTAACAGACGAAAATAATTCGAGGACAAAGCAGGCTTCCTTCGTAAGGAGGCCAAATATCTCAGTTTCTGTAAAGACTGATCTAGATAAAGTTTGGACGACTAGTAGATTTATGCTAATACAATTAGATTACTAGCTGTCGATTTCTATGTGTGCTAGTTGGGCTGTCATGTGATAAATATCTTGAGCTCAAAATCTAATTGTTAATAGCCAAGAGCGTTTTGGTTGGAGGCCCTAATTCTGTGTTTAGTTTTCTCAACGCAAGTCTCATTCGAAATTTTTTGGGCCGATTGGTTTCACCCCTTTTTTTACCGAAAAAGACATCGACGACCCCATGATATCCTGCAAAATATTTTCCAGCCCACAACCCTCCCACTCGATCAATAGACTCATACGTTTCAGCGAATCCGAGCGTGCACAGGACCTTGACCACATTAAAAATACAATTGTGTACATTTTTGTGCTGGTAGTGGCTTTATAAATGCATATGGCTTTCTATGTAGACTTAAAATTCGGAACTGAGACTGAAACAATCGGATCCCCCACCACACCTAGAACACAGAAAAAAAGAAAAGATTTTCCCGGTTATCACATTGTTCAGTTTTAACCATAGTTGGTAGAGAGTCCCCTCTACCAACTATGGTTTTAACTTAATACCTGTATTTCCTACACAGCATGTGTTCCGCCGGGTGTCTTCCTTGAAGGATCCAGTGGATTATTTTCAAGCCCAAATTTTCCAAGCAGCTTCTTCAACTGTACTTGGAATGTCACAGTACCCACTGGCCAAATTATCAAGCTTACGTTCTTCAGCTTCACTCTGGAGCTAAACCAAAGCTCAACACGTATTGGAGATTCAGAAGGAGCGGGTGTTCTTATTACTAATGTTGCCTCGCATGATGGCGATCAAGATTTTCAGATATGTGGGCGAGAACTTCCTGCTCCAGTATACTCTGTCGGAAATACCATCCAAGTGAAGCTGCGATCTGTTTCCAATGGTTACCCAGGATTTAATGCATCTTATGAAGCGATAGATGGACAACTACGTAAGTCAGCTTTTTAATAACAAAAGCAAGTAAATGGGGAACCATATAAGCGTATATTCATCAAACTACAAATTGAATTACTTCAAACAGAAAAAGTATATATACAGAAAATTTCTCTAAAAAGCTAGAAACAGTGAATTTAAGTTTCTGCCCTCGACTCCTAGGATTACCTAAGGAGTGCTTTGCGCCGTCAGTATGTATTCAATTAATTTGTTACCTTTCCGTCCAGTCCTGAGAGTTTAAGCTGAAATTAACTGGTTTTTTTTTCAGTATGTCCTAGAAACATCACCCTCACTGAGACATCAGGAGTTATAAGGAGTCCTTTTTACCCCAGAAAGTATCCAGATAACCAGAACTGCAGCTGGCAGATAACAGCCCGCAAGGGAAACCGCGTTAAGCTAGAAATTGACATGGGCCTCCAAATCCAACAATGCGGTCCACAGAACGCATGCACGTGTGATTATCTGCAAATTCAAAATGGCTTCTCAGCTGATCCAGATTCAAATGGCAAACTATGTGGTGCACCTGGTGCGACTATAACATATTACTCAATTCTTGAGATCCTGGAAGTGCTCTTTGTCTCTGATGATACGCAGTCCATGCAGTACGACGGTTTTTCAGCAACTTACACGCAACTGACTTACACTCCCCCAAGTAAGTAATAAATTTACTTTTTATTTAGCCACATCAAGAGAGAATGCTGTATTTGCGAAAATGATTCTCGCTGCTATCTGGTCTCGTGTTTTCGTGACCTCTAAGCTAGTGATCCCACTAGTGTGGTCACGACCGAATGGTAAAACAATAGACGTCCATAAACCCGCATGTTGTCACGATCTGATGCTAAGAAGTAACCAGAGGTATTCCAGTTCTTCACAATATTGAGCGATATTGCTTGACTTATCAACATACCAAACAGTCTCCAGCCTGGCCTTTCCACTCAGTCACTGAGTTCGTATATTTTCGCAAATCAGAGCGCTTGCAGAATTTAAACTATGATACTGTTTTCGCTATTTTTTCGCGGTTTTATTAACTTTTCTTTTGATATATCACACATAATAAAGCAATCTCCCTCCTTCTCACCTCCCCCCAGTAACGTAAGAACTCCATAAGGTATTCACTCCTAGCCTGTAAATTCCTCTTGAGCCGTGTTTCCACACTGAGTCTTGATTCCTGAACAGGATGCAATTTGCCAAAATTTGTAAAATGGGCAATAAATGTCCCGTATTAGATAGCGCCAAATAGTAGCTTATCTCACAATGTTGCATTCAAAACTCTTTGTTCAAAGTAAAGGAGGCCATCACAAAATGATGCTTGAGCCAGTGGTGTACGTATGGGAAGTGGTTGCAAGGGATAAGTCCAGCCAAAATTCAATTTAACACGCTCAAATTTGATTTTACAACTTTTAACTCGATTCATGATGTACAACATCAATTTATGAGAAAAAGCACTGCCGATTTCCTCTCGACACTTTTGTTCCAAAAAAGTGTTATGATATAGAGGTCCGAAGAAAAATTTCCAGGCGTACCAGCAGAACGATCAGTTCTGAGTGGTAGTAATCAACACCGCTAAAACTAAAAGTACAGATTGTTTTCTTCTTGCTTGTG
>OMLO01005915.1_pt1 | contig 10279 bp, 8 predicted proteins | sample 1674811 | NCBI WGS metagenome assembly OMLO01 (sample SAMN06265003, study PRJEB25207) | coral metagenome | isolation source: Coral host | place: Mexico:La Bocana,Puerto Morelos, Mexico | collected 2008-11-13
GTATTCAACAACGTAGATATCTGAAAGTACACGTCTTTTAAATGAAAACTGAATTTGCATTTCATCTAGCCTGGCTACTGGGGACTGGGTGAGAGTTCTTTTGGATGCAAACCGTGTGAGTGTGACGTAGGCGGCTCTTACGAGAGGAACTGTGAACAAGTCAAGGGACAGTGTCGCTGCCGCAAGGGCATCACGGGAAGGCGATGTGATAAAGTGCAGACTGGAAACTTCTTTCCGTTACCGGACCACTTGAAATACGAATCCGAGGAAGCAAAAATCGTTGGGGTATGTGACTGATAATAATAAAATAATAATAGTAAAAAAACAACAACAACAACAATAAAAAAAATGTCTTCAAAGAAAATGAGTAGCTGTCAAAAGGTCTGTTTTACTGCTCCTTTCAATGACATGCGGACTGAAAAAATTTAAAACTCAACAGACAAATGCGTTTTTGGGTACTGTCAATCAAATGGTCGGCGGCTCCTTCCAACTACCGACTACTGTCAAGCGCGCGGTTATCGGATCAAATCGTTGAGCGCAGTTCGGACAACATTGTCGGTCGAGCTTTGAATTTTATCTAGAGTCCCCTTTTGAAGCTCTCGACTTGGGCAATGCAAGTGGCAGATTGTTCCATAATCTTGGGGTACATAGGCTAAATGCTCTATCACCTTGGGTTTTGTGAAAGACCTCGGCTCATCTAACGTTTCATTGGTGATCACAAAGGTCCAGAGCAAGAGCGATAGTAAAGCCTATCAACCAAATTGCTAGGAGATACACAATTCGTAAGCGACGTAAAATCCGTTAATAACACTTGATAATTATAGCTTCCATTGTATTGTTGCACTATGTGTGTATTTACCATGTCCATTCCTATAGGGACAGACCAACGGTAAAGTTGTTCAGAGGGAGCCGAAAACAGGCGATGTTGTCACTTGGACTGGTGATGGGTTTACAGAAGTTAAAGACAAAGCGACTTTGGAATATGCTGTTACCAATGTGCCCTACACTGGAGAATACAATATCTTAGTGCGATATGAACCAAAGGTACATTGTACTGATTACTACCTCTTCGTACCTCTCACACCTTAGGAGAAGACTGTAAGTTTCTTTTCACTCCAACATTTAAACGTTAAAAACCACTTTCAGTTGGTATGCCACACAAAAGTACTGCTCAATAGCTTTTATGTGACTGGTCTCACATTCAAGCAGGAGATCCTCACATTCAAGCAGGAGATCCTCACATATGAAGCCTTTCCACAGTAGATCTACCAAGTGTATTTCGCGCTGCATGCATACTAAATTTCTCTGCATATCTTCAGGACTCCGGACTATGGAAAGTTGACGTCAAAATAGAGCGGATCGACGGGCTCCCCTTGACCAGCGGTAAATGCCAAAACGCAACTAATGCCCAGGACCCCGACTATGGGAACTTCTCGGCCGTACTACCCACACCACGTCGCTATGTTCTTATGTTGCCTAGTGTTTGTATGGAGAAAGATGTGGCATATGTTGTGAAGGTCACTTACAGCCGTGACGAGTCTAACAAAGATGGTGTCGAGAGTATCTTAACAGACGCGGTAAGTTACCTTGAAAGAAAAAAAATGTTCCATGAAGATGTTAGTGACCTAGTAGCCGTGATTTAGCCATCAAGCCATGCGTGGAAACCCTGATGCGTGACGACCCAAATGCGTCATAATTCGAATGCGTAACAACCCGAATGCGTGACCACTGGAATGCATGATACTCCCAGTACATTTCAGGTGTGGAGAGATTTCAGCTTTGGATTAGTTAATGAACTTAATTTTTCTCCCGTTAGCATTCCAGAGTACACAAGCTGCTTCATAAGTTAAAACTCTTGCCTTTCTTTCGTCCTTACAGATGGTTCTTGTACCGTACGAGGAGTCAGTGTCCATCTTCCAAGGACCTGATGGCGAACAGCGTAAAAAGCTGTTCAACCGGTTTAACTGTCTGGATTTTCATCTGTCAGCCTCGACCCCACGCCCAGTTCTACCAGATGTCTGCAAACAGCTCATCTTTGCTATGTCGTCTGTTATCTATGATGGCGGAAAGCGTAAGTCCTTTTTTGCCTGGTTCTGTGGGGAGGTTTTCGTCCAACTGGAACAACCTTAAACCTCAATTTCCGCTGCCCTCACAATTCTGATTTCATTGTGTCACGAAATGCAACTGGGAAGGGTCTATGAGATGAAAGAAAGAGGACAGGAATGAGAAGTGGAAGAGAAGGAAAATTGGCAGCGTTTTCTTCGTCTCTATTAGTCTTCTTTATAATTTGAGGGCCGCACAGTTATCAGCTTTTACTGTTTGTCGTAACCCCTTTCAAATAAAGTTGATTGATTGATTGATTGGTCTCTCCTCTCCACCCAGCATAGACCAATCCTAGACGGTGCTCCTTTCCTCGTAAAATACGCGGGCCCGCTCAAAAACACTTACCCTAATATATTTCACTGTAGGCTGGGAAATGAAGGAATATGGAGTATGGGGCGAGGGTGATTGTTACTCGTCAGCGCGTTTAAGTAAGTTTATTTTGTCTTCCAGCATGTAACTGTGATCCCAAGGGCACTCGGCGGGACGTGAATGGAACACTGATTTGCGACTCTGTGGGAGGTCAATGTCAATGCAAGGAGAATGTGATTGGTCAGAGGTGTGACCGCTGTGCACCAGGATCGTACGGATTTGGATCACAGGGCTGCAGTGGTGAGTAAAACGAAACTGGAGGTAGAAAAAAACGCGGTGTAGACACAATGCTAGGGAGTGCTAACTGAAAGGAAACTCAGTGTTATGGCAAAATGAATTTATACAAAGAAACAGTACTTGTAAATACAAATACATTTTAGTCCGCGTTCGGCGTACCAATTTAGGGTAGCACCCGAAGCTTTCTTAGCAAAATTGTAATTTTCAAAAAGTTCCTTTGCCTGCTAATTCCCATAAGAAACTCTATGAAAGGAAGGAATATGAAAGTTTTCTATTGTCTTTGACGTTTCTTGATATTTTTTTTCTCAGCTTGTAACTGCGACAGCATTGGTGCCTCGAATAATCTCTGTGATTTGCAGACAGGCCAGTGCTCATGCAGAATCAAGGCTGGCGGACGACAGTGCAACCTCTGTCCTCCTCGTAATTGGGGCTTTCCTAGCTGTCAACCATGCCGCTGCAACGGACACGACACGTCCAACTGCCATCCCCGGACTGGCGTGTGTCTAGACTGTCAACACAGCACGGCGGGGGAAAACTGCGAAGTCTGTGCCACTGGTTACTATGGTGATGCGACAGTTGGTGAGTGTTTGGAAACGAGGGCTTATCCTCTCTTTATATACTACTTGACTCGCTTTGAAGTTTTGTTTTGGATTGAGACTGGACCCATGCTTCTCAGACTACATTTAGCGTTAATGTTTTTTTCTGAGCGGAATTTTACGCGAAATGTACGCAACATTGATTAGAAACCACTCCAATACTTGCAGTTTGTAGTAAAAAGAAATTTGTTCCCCGCGTTTTCAGCTCGGCATCATACCCCTGGCTACCAATATGTAAACCTCAAGATTTTGGCAACATTGCCCTTTTAGCATTAAGGACAATTCTCTCGCTTTTCTCAGGGACACCAAACGATTGTCGTCGATGCCAGTGCCCAGGCGGTAGCAGTGGAAACCAGTTTAGTGTTACCTGCCGATTACTTGGAGTGGGATCTTACATTTGTGACGCCTGCGAAGTAAGTAAAGCATAATATAAGGAACTAAGTTAGACTTACTGAGTCACGCAATGATAGGGGGCCTAAATCTTACTACAGTCGAACCTCCCGTAAGCGACCACCCAAAATGTCAAGTGGTGGTGGTCGCTTAAGGGAGGTGGTCGCTTACGAGAGCTTAGACCATAATGGATCAAAATGTTTCCTCATTAGGATATGATAAAAAGTCAATAAAAGTCAATTTCTAGGAAAGAATCCGATTCTTGCCTTTGAGAAATTTCCTTACGAGAGTCGCTTACAAGAGGCTCCAAATATAGTGATTTGACTTGCAAACTTTTGGTATTTTGGAAAACTGGTCGCTGAGGAGAGGTGGTCGCTTACGAGAGGTGGTCGCAACCGGAGGTTTCACTGTACTCTAAAAGTCACACAGTGATAAAAGGCCTTAACGCCACACTAGTGGCTTAAAGGCCTTATTTGGCTGTCAACCGGTAAGAACGCACTGGTCTTAAATCTGAAAATTAAATTCTTACACAAAACATGTATATTCCAGGTCGGTTACAATGGAACACAATGTGAAGAATGCGCCGACGGTTACTATGGAAACCCACTCGTCCCAGGCGGTCGCTGTCAGCCGTGTTCGTGCAACGACAATATTGATCCGGCAAATTACGGAAACTGTGACATACTTACAGGAAGATGTCTTGCTTGTTTGTACAATACTGCAGGCTTCAGTTGTGAGCGCTGTAAATCAGGTTACTATGGTGACGCTTTTGCTAGGAATTGCACAGGTACGTGATTCTGGATCTAACTTTCATATCTCGGAATGACACTCTGTTTTGTTGCAATTCAGTTGGAAGCCACTGAGCAGTACTTTTATGCGCTATTCTTTATAAAGACATGATTGATCATCACAGTTATGCACACAACTGAAGCAGTTGTGGACTTAAAGCCTGAGAAAAATTCAGGCCTGAACGGGATTCGAACCCATGACTTCTGCGTTACTTATGCAGTGCTCTACCAACTGAGCTATCAAGCCAACTAGGAATTAGTCACATAATTATGAGTTCGTAATATACCCTAAGACGGTAAAGATCACAAGTGAATATATGAAAGATCATATACTTGAACTACGGAGAAAGATATGCGGTATTCTTTTTATGCTGTACATAGTGATTCTAACTTTCGAGTTTTTGGATAAAAACCTAGTGTGTAACCATTCAAATGAAAGCTATTGAGCAGTACTTTCATGTGCTACTGTTTATTATGTTGTACAAGGTGGTTCTAACTTTTAAGTCTGTGGATCAAACCCTAGTGTGTGACCACTCAAATGAAAGCTATTGAGCAGTACTGTCATGTGGTACTGTTTATTATGCTGTACAAGTTGGTTCTAACTTTTAAGTCTGTGGATGAAACCCTAGTGTGTGACCACTCAAATGAAAGCTAATGAGCAGTACTTTGATGTGGTACTGTTTATTATGCTCTACGTTTAAGGATGAAACCTACGTGTGTGACCATTCCAGTAACAACTGTTAGGTTATTACTATACTGTGGCACTGTACATGTTCAAGGAGCTGTTTATTACAATATGGTGACCCTACCGTTTACAGTATGTGCATAAATCTATTTTAATTGGAGCTTACAGGTAAGAATTACTGCGGTTTTCAATTGAGCGTGGAAAGTAATGAAAAAATTCATTTGGTTTTGTTTTTACGGAGGCTTGAGACTGGCTGAGTAGTCTAATTTGTAAGTTATTGGTTTGGTTTTGGTTTTACCACTCTAAATTGAAAACCGCTCTAGTAGCGTCTAGTAGCCAGTCTTTTAAAACTATTTCTCTCACTTGTTACAGAATGCGTTTGTAACAGTAATGGCACAGATCCCGGTCTTATTGACACGTGTAATCACGTGACAGGCCAGTGCAGGTGTCTTCCAAACGTGATCGGGACCCAGTGCGACAAGTGCGCCGACGGCTTCTGGAACCTAGGCAGCGGTGAAGGCTGTAAGAAGTGCGACTGTTGCGGAGAGGGCTCGACTCAAGCCGCGTGTAGTGAGGTAAACAAACAAAAAAATAACTTAGACCACTATACAGCTTATGTTTCATTTCAATACGCCTCGATGGCTGACGCGCGAGTAACTTCCCCCAGTCCCACTGAGATTTCTGTTTTGTAGACCTTAAAGGGCGCTTTTGTCTCTTTCTTTGTTTTCTTGAGTAGAGGATTACCTATTAAGCTCTCTTATTCTCGGGATGAACGTGCCAGTTGCAAATAACTTAACTGTGAAAGGTGAATTGATCACCATGACACGAACGTGGGACAAAGAAAAAAATCTGAGTTCCTGACAGGAATCGAACCCATGACCTCTCAAACACCGGGCTGACATCTGAGTTCGATGTGCCAGTCATCCTGTAACTATGGAAATTCTCTAAACGATGCAATACTCGTAGTCTTTCATGATGTACCCGGAAGGGTTTTTAACAGATCAAGGTACTGCGCCTTCCCGCTGTTAGAATTAACTTAGAATGTGGCGGACATTGTTATCCTTTCATATGCGTGTTTTACTCTTGGAAGGTAAGTAAAAATAGAGGTCAGTGGAGCCCTTGAAGTCCCCGTACCAGTTCTCCTGTAGTAATACACATGTGAGTATGTTTTATTGCTCAATGTTTTGTCTCTTAGGATGGTGGTCAGTGTAAATGCAAGCCAGGATACGGAGGACCCCGTTGCTGTGAGTGCGAGAGTGGCTTCTGGGGTACACCGCTGGCAGATTGTAAACGTGAGTAAAGAACTCTTTTCTTTCGTTTCTTTCATCCTATCACCCTAACCCCTCCTTATTCCCCCCCCCTCCCCCTTTCGAATCCTTCCCCGGCCAACTCATTCGCAGCCAGGCCCTTATCGAGCCTTCCAGCCGCGGTCAGACCCTTCCAGCTGGAGCCTGGCTAGGGGACACTTGCAACCTATATCAGCCACGTTCAGTAGCGATCTTAAGAAGTAACGCTACCGGAGGGGGGGGGGGTGGGGGTTTGCTTTCGGTGATTTGTGATGACAACATAATTTATCTATACATAGGAATTTTCTTTAAGTCTTTTTTTGTTGTTGATAATGCTGTTGTTGCGGATTTCACATACTAGAATAGCTCAAACAGTGAATATTCCTGGTTACTCCGTTTGATGTTAAGCCCTGCCACAAAACTTCCACTGAGTGTGAAAGTGAGCGGATTTGACCAAATTTCCTGTAAAACGCATTTATAGTGCAGCTCTTTCTGCAGACCTAGAGTTGAAACTGAGACAATAGGTATCTCAGCAATTGCGTGCTATTTTCGTAGTCCATCATGGAGCCCCTGTCAAAAAACATAACTTTTATATTGCTTGACAATGTTATTTGTATTTTCAGCGTGCGACTGCAATCCGGCAGGATCCGAGTCTCTTCAGTGTGACCGTGACACAGGGAAATGTCAGTGTAAACAGGGCATGATCGGCGACAAGTGTGACCAATGTGACGCCGACACAACCGGCAAAATGCCGCAATGCGAAGTGTGCGGTGACTGTTATTACCAATGGAAAGTCACGTTAGACGATCTGTCACGCAACGTTAGCGTTGAGATTTCAAGGGCTTATAACATCTCTCTTACACCCAACCAACCAGGTATTAATAAGCAATTTACTTTAGAAATTAAGATCCCCAAAGCCTCATTATGTTAAGATTAAAGCACAGCAAAACTGTAACAGGGATGGTTCAGACCCAGTGAGGTAGTCGGAATATTTTTTTAGTGAGTGGGGTGGGGTGGGGTTTGTCATAATAAGGGAGTATTCCTAGGGATAAGAAAGATGGCCACGGACGTTTGATAGTGATACGCTGCACATTACATAGCTAAGTGAGGGAAATGCCCCTGGGGATGGGGAATACGAGCAAGGAATGCGATGGGGATTCACTGGGAACACCGAGTTTGAACAAATGTTGCTAACATAAGCAAGTTATGTTTGTTGTGGCGTAAGCTCGATTACCAACCGCTGTTTGTCAAAGGAGTCCGCCCTCCAGGCCGGACTCCAGAGAGCGGCGGAACTCGAGCCTATCGTAACGAAGCTTCTTACCTCTGTGAGGTTCAAGTGCTTTTATTTTATTTATTTTTTTTAGTGGGAAATATTAATGCCTACAGCAAGGAACTGCAAGAGCTGGAAGACAAATTGAAAATGGTAGAAGTGATACTAGAAAACCAAGTAACTACTGCAAATGACACCATAGTAATCGAAAAAGAGCTAGATTCTGTGAACATGCAGCTGGAAACCCTACAGGAGAAGGTGGAAAACATGTCTAACGAGTTGAATTCTACTGAAATGCGAAACTCTCAAGCTAACGTCGAGATCGATCTTCTACGTCAGAGACTCGCCAATCTTCTTCGAAATGGGTCGCGGTTACAAACTGAGATGGAGAAAATACTTCGTTCGGACACACGAGGAGCATACGACAAGATTTTGGAGAATCAAATGAGGTCGCGAGAGGCTGAGACAAAGGTGGATATATCAATGAGCATTATTGAGATGTCTGAGGAACAGAGGAATGAAACAGAGAACCTTATCGCTGGCCCGCCTTCATTTAGCGACAAACACGGCGAAAACACCGCTTCCCTTTTCGACATAAGCGAAAAGTTAAGAGAACTTCTGGAGCAAGTTAACATTCTCAATGGAATCGTCTGTGGGACTCCCATGAGTCAGTGTGGTGGATGTGGGGTCCTTAATTGTTCGACGTGTGGTGGGCTCGGGTGTAATGGCTCCAAGGACCTCGCAGCGGAAGCGTTAGAGAAAGCCATTGAAGCTGAGAGGGCTCAGCGAATGAGAGAGTGTCAGTAAATTTATTGACTTTAGTTTTGCATTTACTTTCTAGCTGTCTTTAATTTATTTTGGCGATCAATCTACAAAATTTTGTTGCCGTGTATTTTCAAGTTAGCTTTAGCGAATGCTTTTGAGAACAGTACGCTAATCCCAGACTAACACTGTTGTCTTATGTTTAACAACAGCAAAAGCAAAGGAAATGTTGGAGGAGGTGGAAGACGCTGAAACCATGGTAAATATGACCCGAGAAGCTGCTGACCAGGCCATGATGCAGGCCATGGATGCTGACCAGCGAGCAAAAAATGCCAGTGCCCGAATGGATCAGCTTATACAGGTATCGTGTGACAAGCAATCTTTGTTCTTTTCTTTCTCCAAATGCAGGTTTGCAATTTTTACATAATTGTAGCTGCTCAAATCTGGAACGTTTCAAAAATGACCTTTTCACTTTTTTTACATTTCTGCTGTGTAAAACTGTTCGTGTTTAAATGGACCAAGGATTCTTTTGAGGAAACTTGTTGAAACGTTTGCAAAACCTACAGGAAATATCCAGAGAGATTCTCCGTGTTTTTGTGTTTTATTGTGTATCTATTTTAATTTTCAGGACATTTTGGACTTCCTAAGCCAAGTGTTTGGCGACACAGACAAAGTACAAGAAATTGCTGACAGCGTAAAAAAGCTTAAACTGTCCGTGACCCCAGAGGAGATAACTAAGCTTGCGGAGGACATTACGAAGGCCTTGAATTCACTAACTGGTATAGACGACATCCTGGAGGAAACAGAACAGAGACTAAATAAGGCGAATGACTTGAAGGAAAGAGCTGAAAAAGCTAGGTAACCTGGTCTGTTTCTTGTTCGAGGGGCTTGAAAGTTTATAATAGGAACTGGAAACTGGGATTTGCATTTTTTATCACTGGGGAAAATGGGATTTGGGTCACTGGTATTGAAAATCACATGCTCAAAATGAGATTGGGACCGGGGCTTGGGCTTAGGTTAAGGAATGAGAGTTAACAAAATTTGGAACGGGAAATGGGATTTATACTCCACCGCAACCTTTCAAAGAAGCTATATTCGGTTCCCAAAATCCCCTTCAAATGGAAACAAACCTAAAGATATAACAGTTTGCTGAAGTAGAAAAGCACCAGAATGATAATAATAAACAGAAAATTGTCAAGGATGGCTACGAGTAGACTAGATTATAACGGACTCTAAAGAACAAACACTATTTCTAAATGTCTTGTCCCGAGTGAACATGTTTTGGTCAAGCCAAGGCTTTCACCTAAAACACTTCTTACTGACAGCGTTACCTTAAGATAACCGTCGATAGTTTTTTGTTTGTTTGTTTGTTTGTTGTATCTTTAGAGCGAAGGCCAAAGCAGTGACTGACGTCATTGTGGACATCGAAATAGTTCTTACAAAGACTACTATGACTCAGAAAGCGGCCAAGGACGCCATTGACGCGGCTGAAGATGATATTAAAACGGCGGAAGATATTCTCAATAAAGTAAGAGCGTATATGTTTCGTGATGTTAAAACATCAAATGTACATGTAGTTCTTCTCACACACAGCTGGGAGCCATGCCAAGCCGAACACGCAGCCTGACCTTTATTAGCACAAAAGCTCAAATACAATAGTACAAAAACTGCCAAGACGACGAAACTGAATCAAGAAAGACTAGCAAAAAAGAATACATAAGTAACTGATTCTAGCGAAAGAAGTTACACTCAAACTTCGGTAGGCTAGCGAAAGAAAAAACACACAAACTTAA
>OMLO01005916.1_pt1 | contig 10279 bp, 4 predicted proteins | sample 1674811 | NCBI WGS metagenome assembly OMLO01 (sample SAMN06265003, study PRJEB25207) | coral metagenome | isolation source: Coral host | place: Mexico:La Bocana,Puerto Morelos, Mexico | collected 2008-11-13
AGAATATCAGAAAATTTTACCGAAGGAAATTGAAGAAAATTGAAATCAAAGCCAAATAGACGTCAATTAATGGCAATGTTTGAGTACTTTTAATTTGTGACTAAACGCCTTGATTTCAGAGACGACTGTTGTATAGCAAATTTTTCCCCTTTTCTGTCATGTTTCAGTAGCTTTGATTTGGAAAATAGCAAAAAGAACAAAAATATTAATTTTCGATTGCTGTCACTGGCGCGCGCGTCATGATCTTGCATAACTCTATTGAGCCACCTCAACTACAATTTAATCGCCGACTCCAAAGTGGTCCCAAAATATCGCTCGCTGTGGTTGCCAACATGTTTTGGGACCACGTTTTTGTCGCCACATCTTCAACTTTGCAGACCTCTTGTCACATCGATTGCTTCAGGACACATGGTTTTCCTCGCTTTTCACCAATGTGAAGCTACATAGGAAGGAACTACAAAAGCAGAATCCGCCGCCATCTTCAGTAAATTGGAACCCAGGCCACGACCCTAAAAATCATGGACGGTTACCAAGCTAGATCGAAAAGTGGTCGCAAATTTTTTTCTGCTGGTCAGGCTGCCTCAGTATTGGGAATTGCTGTGATCAGTTAATGTTTATATCTTTATATTCACCAACAGCGCTTGGAAAAGACAAGAAAAAAGAAAGTCAAGGTAACCATCCACTGTTTGTATGCGCGTAATTCAGTGAATTTACTCCCATTTGACCAATGACAACGATATTTTACTTCTGTAAAAGTTGAAGCTCAATATCAATTAGGGGCTTCAACGCACACACGGGACAATGTCGTTTCAAATCAACTCGCTATCTCTCTCAACGCAATTTTCAACGCAATTTTCTCTAGAACACTAGGACTACATGTTCTTTGTTCTCTTTTCTGACCGTAATAACCAGTACTAATTTGCACTGTTTTATCAACAAGCAACAATGTGGAGGTCTAAAAATAATAATTGCAAGTTATAGTAAAAGCTTCACGGTTGAGTTGCCTAAAAATAAATCCGACATGAATTGCAATGGCTTTTCGAAGTCTTGTCTCGATTATTAAAAACATCGAATGTTGGAATGCGATAGCACCGGATGAATTCGAAATCCTGTTATCCTTCTACAAAGAACCCCTGACATGGTTGCAAAAAATAAGAGAAATTGATTATTAACCAACGATCTTTTTAAAAATAGGATATATCGCAGCTCCAATTGTACGCATTTTCAGCATTTTGTGTTTTATTGTGCTATTTCGTCAGCCCTTAAAAGTCGAAAATATGTTTGAATGTTTGATCGTTTTTTTTATCATTATATCTTTTTTTAATGATAGTGTTGATATTATACCATAAAATTCCGAAAAAAACCCCGGGGAAAAGGCCCTTTTTGAGGGGCTTATATTTGGAGGGGCTTATATACGGAGGGAAATTTGCGTTTCAAAATTGGCTAGGGTTATACTTGGAAGGAAATTTATGTCAGTAACTTGCACAAAGTTTTTACTGAAACTTGCGTGATGTCTGCTACGTACATGACCCGGACGTAGATTATTTAAAAACTCAGCCAAGCATACTTATAAAAAACAACTTCAAATTACTCAGTTCAAAGGTAAGGGAACGTCAACAATAGCTGTTCACACACAAAAAAATGAAACTTAATAAAGTCCAGACTTGTCTCCAACAGTTTGGAATCTATGGCACTTAAAAAGTATCAACAGCTTCCTCTGCGTCGATCAGTTCAAAATTTCCCTCATCTGATGTGTCATTCTCGTCACTGGTATACGTAGTAATTCTTTTTAATATAAATAAAGTTTTGTTCCTGTGGCATTTTTGGTTTGTTTAATTTTGCATTTGAGGGCAATTTTTAAGTATAAGCCCCCGGGGGCTTATATTCGGAGGGGCTATTTAACGGAGGGTTTTTTGTGTTTCAAGTTTGAGGGGCTTATATTTGGAGGGGCTTATACATGGAGGGGCTTATTTTCGGAATTTTACGGTATGTTCCTTGGCGGTTTTTAACCGATTACCAATAAAACGGGTGTCTGAATGACGTAACAGTTTGGTTCGTGAATCATTTCGATGTCGTCATACAGCTTAGTAGATGTTAGATGTAGATGTTACCAACACTCGAAGAGAGGGCCACCTTTCTGGAACCCAGTAACATCACAGGCCTTCACTCCTGATCTAGTTTTAAACGTAATCTGAAAACGTACCTTCTTACCCGAGCTTTTAATCTTTATCTCCTTAGTGGCAGCTGCCGTAGTTACAAGTAAAGCCCTTAGAATCGGTTGTGCACTTGAAACTATAAACATTTCAGTTTGGGCTATATTTGTGGAGATAGCACGCAATATGTTGTTCTCAGCCTACTGTTAAATCTGTAAGAGTGCTGATTTTTACGAAACAAGAAACACTAAAAAAAGGAATAAAAATTACAATAGATAAGTTTAGAAACGGGAAGGGGTGGGAGGGGTCTGTTAGGCGGGATTTTGCTAGTCTATCGGAGTTCAATGCTATGTCGAACAGGCTGCTCCAAAATATTTGTAAGTACATAGTAATACTCCCGAGTGGAAGGATTGTGAGAATGAAGTGTTTTAATGCCTGACCTCAGCAGATCACAACTTGAGCCACTGTTTTTCAAACTCATAAAGAAAATGGCGAGCAATTGATGTGGCTCGCAATCCAGTTGATTTGATAACGCATATGCAGAAAAAAATGTATGGCAGGAGTACAAATAATCTCTAGTAACAAAAGTATGTTTCTTTCCTGCTACGACTTACTTTTTTGCTTTGCGTGCTTGAGTGATGCGAGCGCATGTGAGCGAGCACGGACCACGAGAGCGGCCACGGAGAAAATAGAGAGTATACCTTCTGTCAAGACAATATGGGGTCTGTGGGAAGATAACCAAGGCAGCGATGTTGTCCTTGACACTTTCGACATCGTCGATTGAAAAAAGGAATTTGTAATTGAAGTAAGAATCGGGTGATAATGTGGAGTCATTCAGTTGGTCTATTGCTGCCAAAGGTATCGCAAAACTGAATATGCAAGACAGCGTTTAACTCGAAAAATATATTTGAAACATTTGGTCAATTCAGTAGCAGCTCTCATAAGGTCTCAAATAAATGGCTTAATACCGTTTGAGAGGACATATTAAACGTCTCCTATGACTCAGACTAAGGCAAAGGAAACGAGCTTTTTCTCTGAGGTAATTTATAAACATTGATTTTGGATGAAAGGGGTTCGGAAGCATTTTTAGCATTTTATTTGGAAAATAAACAAATAAAAATTGCAAGAGCTTGGATATTTCACGGAATCATCTCTCAGGCGGAATATCGACAAGTGATACACTAAGAAAATATTTGTCCCTTCAATAGTTCTTGAAAATATAGCGTGAAAGATATCTTAGCTCGAAAAATTAATTTCTTTGCAAGGATGGCTGCGATAAAAGATGATTTCGAGATCTTTCTGGAGCAATGCGAACCCTACCAAGCGCGAACTCATTCTCCCCTTCAAAGCCATTCAGAACCCAAACTTAACTCAGGTCTGGTGTGTAATTGAGAAATGTTGTCTCATTACCCAATACATTTGTTTGAGCAATGCTAAGAAGCTAAAGATTTTGATTGTCTTCTTTTTATTTTATTTTGTTTTATTTTGTTTTATTTTGACTTGTGAGAGTGTTTCCTCTCACTTATTTCAAGTTCCAGTGCCTTCCAATGTGTGTTACAGCAGAATAGAGCGCAGTCGAGGCCTCTCAGTTGTGAGCAAAAGCACCGGAAAAAAACAACAAAACAAAACAAACCAAACCAAACCAAACCAAACCAACAACAACCAAAAAAAACTAAAAAGGTTTGTCTGCCGATACAAATTAGAGGGTGTTCGGGGAAACTACTAAATAACGCCCAATGAATGAATTTCTTATTGCTGTTTTGCGCAGAACAGAAAATAATTGTACAGCGATTTCCAAAGCACGTGCAGAACCAATGTAATCCATCGTTTTGTCATCTTCCTGTTTTCCTCGAGGTTGTGGACTGCTTAAATTGTTATTTTTCTATGTGACTTCGGCGACAGTGAAGAACCTTGGTGGAAGATGCAAAACAATTGTTATCTGTATAAATCTGGAGGAGAAACAGTTAAGATTACCCTCGCATACCAAAAAATGTTCCTGTTTGCTGCATCAAGTGACACTGAGTGAATTGAATTTTCCTTCACTTTGTCAGCCTTCAGAAAGTATTTGGCATCACTGGTGGGTTTGTCCAATTTGAGGTCAACTTTGGCAAGATTTCTTTACATTCATTGCTATGAAGAGTGCTATCTGCTGCGATTTATTCCGTAAAAGAATTTATGTATGCTCTGAAAGCAAATAAAGAGCAATTTTTCTGTATGGAATTGGTTGAAGTCTCTGCAGGACGCGTACGGTGCTACGAACTCGCAGCGGCGTAGGTGACTTTTTTAAGCTCAGGAGTTAGAATTTCGTGATACAGTATTATCAATAAAATAGAAACACAAAGCAAGCAATTACAAGCAGTGCGATATTATGAGAAAAGTGTGACCTTTACTGTTTCCAATTTATAGTTCCCTATTGAAAGAGAGACTTGGCGCAGAACTGCCGAGAGGGAGAGAGCAGCTTTGGGGTTCGGTTCGTGAAGTGAGGCGGCCTCGGCGGCTGCTCGTGGCCGTGCGGCATGGCGGGGGAGAGTGTCCGGCCCTATACCCACCAAGGGTTATGGTTTAAATGAAATGATTGAAAGATTTCAGATTTTGCGTAATTTTAGACATATCTTTTGTTTTTTACACGTCGTTTCCCAAGTAGTTTCAGTTGTAATTACTTTGTTTATACATAATCAAATTTAATGACCCGATAATGTTAAATATGGTTATCTATTTTTTAGAGTTGGAACAAACAACTGGGGCATTAATGACACGAGGAAAGGTATGATCTTGCTTGTTTATCGGTTACTGCTGTGTCATGTTACGCTCCAACAAATTATTGTTTTACGTTTGTAGTTCTGTATTGCAATATTGCAGTGGTTTCAGATTTTCCATAATATTTGACATTTCTTTTTTTGTAGATGTCGATTATCAACTAGTCTTAGGTTGTATTGAATTACGTGCTTTGTACGTACTTAAATTTAATCTTCCCATAATGTTAAATATAATTATCTACTTTTTAGAATTGGACGAAGCAAAAGAAAAATTAGAAAAAACGAGGAAAGGTATGATCTTGCTTGCGTTTTTTTTCCTTTGTGTTAAATGGTCGCCACTACAACATAATGAATCTATTGAATTTTTTTTTTTTTTTTTTTAATAAAAAAAAGACAAAGACGTTTAACGATCACAGACATGCAAAACAGTTTATCCCACAACGACAAGGTTCAAATGTGGAATCCTGTGGCATCTTTCTGGCTTTTTTCCCGTAATGTATTATAAATCGCTAGGTGATTTCTCCTGAGCTCAACTTGCTCAGTGGTCTGTAACAGCTCCCTTTTTTTCAAGAACTGGCAGTAGAATAAGGCACTAATGGTGAGCCAAAAGTGCAGAAAATCTGAGAGATTCTGGGAACTGTTTTTAAAATCAAGTTTTATTGAAATAGAAAGCTCCCTTTGCTATCGTACGTTTGTAAGATTCAATTTAAACAGTTTAAACATATTGTCTACTATGATATTTTACTACATTGCCAGGCAGGCGTACTTGATTAATCAAATAAACTCTTGTTCGTAGGCCGTCGTAGCTTGATAAAGAATACAGCAGAAGCAGCCGTGATAAACATTGTATTCCAACGTTTTTAAACTAGAGTTTGACGTGTTTTATGCTACTCTACATCTGTTATCAAAAGCGACCCAAAAATCCCTAGGGTTCGGAGCTACCTTAAAATTTCAAAACTTTAAGTTGGCTCTGAGCACAATATAAGGGATTTCCTTTTTTTGCTTTATTTTTTTGAAAGGTTTAAAATTTGATAATATATAGACCTTGTCTATAAATCAACCTATAACCTTGCCGTTTTTAAATTATAAGCTCCTAAAGCTTCACTTAAGGGTGTATTTAGTAGGTCGTGCTGTTGCTACGGTAACCTATTGTGTCACGAAATGATAGCCAGGTTTTTACCAATGATTGGGAAGCTTATGGATACCATGCTTGGATGTAGCATCATGTGAGACCGAGAGTGGCTATAACGTCTGATTAAAATCCAGCTGGGAACTGTTTTAAGCCACCTTTAAAAAGACTTTCTGTTTGGCTGTGCCAATTGGTTTTTCTTCATTAAATCACCTTCATCAGAGATAAAATCAGTTAAAATAAAATACGTTGTATGTTTGCCTACAAAGCTAGTTTTGAATTTGATTGAATTACTTTTATCGACAGTTTGACGGTCAGCCCATTATTTGCGGCGAAAAAATGTTACGAAGAACTTGATATCAACAACGTCTGCGTGCAGCTGAATATTTATATTTTTCGATCGGCAAAATCACAACATTACGGCGGAGTTGATGCATTCGTTTAGAGTTTGATATGCCCAGTGTTTGGCCAAGAGACTAACTCTGAATTTGATTGAATTCATCCATTTGAAAGTTTGACGGTCATTCGATTCTCTTGCAGTGAAAAACTTTATGAAGAACTGGACAACAACGACATCGGGCACGTGTTTGCAAAATTTTCGGTCGAGTGACTAGCTTCTCATTAAATTTAATGAATCCTATCGAAAATTTGACGATTATTTAATTCTTGTGCCGTGAAAAATGGATTAAACTAATCCGAAACAGACTGTTGACGATTATTTAAAAATGTACTGAAAATGAGCAAACTTCCCTCAATCAAAATCTCATACTCATAGAAGTTCTGATAGAAACGAAGCACCGTCAGGCAGAATCTCTGACAGATAACTTGCTTAACTTTCAAATAGCGTCGGTGATTTTTGTCGAATGGAAAGCGCCCAGGATCTCTTCTGTGAGGCAAAGTACAACTTTCTCCTCCATAGACAGTTTTGACACAATAAGTCAAGGACCCACCCCCGGTGCGGATTTGATTTGTATACATAGACACGTGACCAGCCGCAACCAGGGTAGTTTCTCGAGGTACGAAGAGAGAGGACCCTGGGAACGAGGTTGGGCGTTAGGCCAGAGACGTCATCCTATTGTGACGTCACATTTTATTGTTACGGACGGTCTCGCTTACAGCGCGATGGCAAAGTGGATACTCCGTAGGACGGAGTAACCACAAAAATGAAGTCTCTTATTTTTTCACTCGTCAAAACAATGGTCCACTCCAGCTTAATGCGACAATACGTCATCATTTAAAAAGCATTACGTTACTAACAATATATAATATAAATTCAGAATTCTAAACTCTTTCAAAGAGCTAAAATACTGCAAAATCAATATGTATCTCTGCGGATAAAATGAAAAGTGTTATTTAAAGTACATATGTAAACAAGGTACCTCAACGATAAACGTGAAAAAACAACAGTATTCTCATTGTTTCTCTTTGAAATCAATACCTTATTAATTTATTTTTACAGACATTTGGCAAAGCCTCAAAACCTCACTGGAACTCATTTGATGTTTTAAGAGTATACCTATTATCGGTGAAAGTTCGTATTGCTTTTCCAATGGCAAAACCATTATCGATTGTTTTATCACAACCACTCTTTCATTGTCAAAAAATAAAAAAACAGCATATTTCCAAAACTTCATAAAAAATTGAAAACTGCAAATAAATCGTACCCTGACACGCTGAATTCATTATCACTACTGTAAACAGTATATTCAGAGCTCATACAATGCTCATACAGTGCTCTCACGGCGCTCATTCAGTTCACACAATGCTCATTCAACTCACTTCAAGACTTGCAAAGTACAACTGCGCTAGCAATCAGTAAATTTTATATAGACCCTTCAGCTATCGTGTGTGCGAATTGCTTGCCTATGTATGGACGATATGTTCTTATTGTAAGTTTGCCAGTGAGCGCAAATTTATCCGACACTGTATAAACCGAAGTCAACCCCCAAATCTTCGATTAAAAGCTGACATTAAAAGCACCCCGCTGATCCTAGAAACAGTGAAGGAAAGCAGCAAAGCAATAGGTACTCTCTCTGAAACCGACACCTTATTATCTTTAAAAATATTTCGCAAAAAAAATTACCTCACCGGAAATTAATTTGTTGTTTTAACTGTATGCAAAGGAAAGCTACAAAGCCTTCACCTATCGCCTGTGCGACTTACTTGATTATCTAAACTTGTATGCATGGAAGATGTGTTCTTATTATGAGTTTGCACGTGAACGCAGATTTATCCGATACTGTGTAAACCAAATCCACTTAAAAGCAACTCCCAGAGTGCATTTCGCTTCACAGAGGGATAAAAAGTGCGCGACGAAAGCGCCACAGACAAAAGCGCGACGAAAGCAGCACGCCAGCGATGAAGTCACTCCATACGTCATTGCTTAAAAATTGTTCTGTCAGGAAGAGCTATTGATGAAGGAAGAAACACTGCACTTACTTCAGTGTCTCTCACATTAATACACGTATTAACAATCAGCCAAACAGCATAGTCTGCAACCTGAAACTAATAAGTTGAGCAATGTCCCCAAAACCCTGTTTTATGCCAAGTTTGACGCTCATGACGCTTTGGAAGACGTCAAAACCTTAAGAAAAATCCTCTTCACAGCTCCACTGCAAGTTCCAAATGAGACCCACGGCTCAATCACGGCAAATTTACATCGCCGAATGACGCCTTCGAGCGAAAACAAGATAGCATCTAGTCATGCGTATGACGACATTGAAACCTCGACCGACCGACAGAAAAAGTCGCTTTCTATGCACACGATCCAGAATATGACAGATCCTGTAACGCACTTCAAGCCATTTGGCCACCACTGGCGCCAACCACTAAATAAACTTATCGCAAAATGTCATCAAACAAAAGAATTCTCTTCGTAATACTTCGGCATTTCCAACAGTAATAACGGTGGGCAGGCTGGATCTTAAGCATTGATTATCTTCTGGAAATGTTTTTAACTTCACAAAACGATTCGAAATCCAATTTCAGAAACGATCCCGTGCAGTCTCTCGTGCAATGAATATTGATTTCTCCTCACGAAAATAAGATCTCAAGCCAGCGGCATTACCCAAAACGCGTGACCGGAAATAGAAATGTTACCTAAAATCGCGGAAACCGCAAATAAAGCTGTTTAATTTGGTGATCTTACATCTCGAAAATAGAGATAATTTAATAACTGCCATCCACCTAGCTTATTTAGCTTACCCCTCTCATCCATTGGGGCACAAGGAAAAGATCAACTGGAGACAATTTGATTGGCTAGATTCTTGCGCTAAGATTTCACTTATTCAATGCTGGCTGTCCTATAAAATTTTCATATTTTCTTCCTTGTTTGTCATCAATGAATTCCACTGCTCCCCAAAATAATCCAAAAATATCATTTATTCCCTCAAAATTAATAATTTATTATAATTATACAGTGGGAGGCTTTTCAGGACCACTTAGTAACCTTAGTTGCGCTTCAGCAGTATGAGCCATAGACTCCGTATGCAACATTTAGCCCCCGAGTTTTCATGTTAACATAAACCGCACAAAGCAGTTTAAGGTTAGGGGTTTTGCAGCTCAGAAAACATTCTTACTCTATTAAAGAACTTGGAGTATAAAACATACACTTATCTAAAGGACGACAAGTAGAGAACACAATGTGCCTTTACTGAATTTGTTACTAGTAAAATAAAATTTAAGAAATGTTAACATTGATGACTGCATCAACTGCATTTAACGGACTGACAGTTTCATTCTGTTTGAACATGCTAGTGAGGGTGCAATTCTTTGCAACATTCTTAATTGCCATCAAATGCCCAGCACCATTTCTTGTCTTCGAAGTGTCTGAGATGGAATATGATGATATAGGGCTAAGAAATCTTATTAATTGTTGGTCTGAGCTTGAATGTTCACACGTTAGAAACAACTCAAGGCAGCATGTGGATCTCTGCAGAGCCATGCCAACGACATTGATTCTCAGAGGTCTGCCAACATTAAAAGATACTTCAGTTCACTTAGGCGTTGGCTTTGGGCTTGAGCTTGGAAGAGTAACTGCTACCATTTCAATGCCCAAAACTGGCAGCTATTACTGTATTCAGGGCTTCACAAGACTGGAAGGTATACTCTTCACATACAGTGTGTACAAAAACACCATGACCATTCACATGTCCTCGTCACCACCAGTAACCAGCATGTACACCTGCTTATCAAAAGATATCATGCGACGACAGCGCTGTGAGCCCACCACTCTTGCTAAA
>OMLO01005917.1_pt1 | contig 10278 bp, 8 predicted proteins | sample 1674811 | NCBI WGS metagenome assembly OMLO01 (sample SAMN06265003, study PRJEB25207) | coral metagenome | isolation source: Coral host | place: Mexico:La Bocana,Puerto Morelos, Mexico | collected 2008-11-13
TTTTTTCCATTTATAGCTTTTATATAATATATATTTTTTTTTTATTTTTCTTTTATTTATATATATATATATATATATATATATATATATATATATATACTTCTTGAACTTGAATAGAATAACATTCTATTCAATAACATTTGATCATTATAATCACTGCTCCTCTCAGAGTTGAGCGCTCTACAAATTTATTCTATTCAAGTTCAAGAAGTTTCTACTGCTCCTTTCACCAAGTTGAGCGCTGTCAAGAATGAATTACCAAGTTAAAGATTTCGGTTATTCGACCAAGAACATCCCGCTGGCAAGTAAAAGCAGGTATCTACAAACCCTGATTGATAAAACACAATCCCCGATACACTGAATGCGATGGAAAGCCTTCTTTTTGCAAAACCACGACACCACTAGCAACGATAAAGAAACCTACAGTTTTAAATCAAAACGTCCACCGCCACACGTTAGCGCTCTTGACAAATTTGAAGACAACATGCTTAATATGATCCATGAGTAGAGTTTGAAACCAACAGCACTACAACAAATAGCCTCCAAGCAAAACTTGACAAAGACGTACAAGAAATCAGGCAAGATAAGAAAATCTATGTAAAAGCCGACAAAACCACCAACCACTACAAGGCTGAACCTCAAGACTATTTAAACCTCCTACAGAAAAACATCACTAAGGCTTACAAAAAAAAGTAACAAAAGCAACCCGGATTCGATTACCTTGGTCAACAAAAAGATCGCCCAAGACCCAGTGATCACCGTAAGCCCCGGCAACCGGCGAAAATCGCCTGCTAGTCATCCTTGGCGCGCCGGCTACTCAGATCCAAATAAAAAATAAATATTTTGAAAGTTGGCGAATTTCACCGTGTCACCTTTTTACTTCCAGCGTGGTAAAAAAGAAAATGCAGATGCATAACCATTTTTCATACTGAAATAAAAGTGAAATCAAAAGCAAAGTTTAAGCCTGCGAACAGGCTTCCGAGTAGGGCAAGCACGCAAGCGATTTGGGATGAAAATCGACAATAATTAAAATTTGATACAACTTCTTGCCGCTTGTTGTTGCGACATTTTTGGCATGAGCACCGACCCGTGACGAAGCACAGAAAAATTTCTTCATCAGAACAGAATCGTTATTGCAACATACAGCCATCAGAGCTCGATAACCGAAATGAAGCGAACAAAACACTCTTCCACGCCTGGAATAAAAGGCCCAAAGAAGGCACAGAAGAAGGTAAGTTGATTTTCCCGATGCCAATTTAATTTCTTTTTATAACCGAATTGAAAGTACACATAATTAGGTTTTGTACTTTTTAACACGTCGCCGACACGACCGGGCCGACACAAAATATTTAAAACGTACAAAAAATTAAAACGTACTAAAAATGTAACTTTTGCTTATGCGCTTCAATTTCTTTAATTATGGGACTGTTTGAAAACGCGAGGACTAAATACTGTGATGTTTATTTAATTTAATTGCAGAAACTATAGACGATATGGTGGAAGAAAATGTAGAGAGCCCCAGCTAGTTACTCCAGAAACCACTCAGACATCAGCCTTCGCAGTATACACAATGGACATGCTTGATGAGTCGTCTGATGCAGATTCAGACTTTGAGTTTGCCATTGAAGACGAGCCATTTTAACACATTATTTTCAAACTGTTTTTCCAGTTTAACAAAAAAATGAACTTTGATGTCGAATATACTGTATTTCATTTCTGAAATTCCTTCTTTGTATGTGTTTGTATGAGAAGGTGGATCATCATGGCACAATCATCTCCCAAAATCCGCCAAAATGCACTTTTCCGAGTTTCAAATCTTAAAATTTTCCCAGTGGAAGCCCCCCGCATCCCCCCTATGGGAGGGGACATCCCCATCCCATGCCCTCCCCCCACCGCGCCAGCGGCGTGTGGAAGGCTCTGAAGCGCCTTATTACATTGCTCTGACGGCTACTCAATTTCATTCTTCTTCTACTTGAAAATTTGGGGAGAACCCTGAAGACCTAGCACTGGATGACCGCATTGAAGTTTCCGCAAGCAGAGACGCATTCATAACATTAAAAGATCACAAGCCTGATTTCGCAAACAACCCAACATGCAGACTCATAAATCCTACAAAATCAGAGATCGGCATTATCAGCAAGCACATTTTAGACAACATAAACAAAGAGATAATCAAAGTAACAGAAGCAAATCTATGGAGAAGTACCTCAAACGTCATCGACTGGTTTAAAACAATTCCCAGCAAATTCCAACACGCGTTCATAACGTTTGATGTATGTGACTTCTACCCATCCATTTCCGAGCAACTTCTGACAAAGGCACTAGACTATGCATCCCAATTCATGCATATCACTCCGCAAGACCGCCATATCATCAGAAAACTACGAGCTATATTTAAGGAAACCGGACGCTGTGGTGAATGGAACTCCATGTTAGGCTTAAGCAATCCTGCCGCTTCGCCAGAAGTACAAAAATATCTGAAGGCATCAACAGAGGAACAATTGCAAGCCCGCATCACGCCAAAGCAAGCAGTCCACCTATTCTTGCCAAAATTGTTGCTTCTGGCCCGTTTTTTGAATCAGAATATCGTCGCGCTCTCAATAAATCCTTCTGCTCTGTTTATTTTGGCTCGAGATCAAGCCTTTTTCAAAACATTGTTCTTCAGCGGTGATCGTGGTTCTGATCTTGGAATGGTGAAAACTGAGGAAATCTAGCGTTTTCCCCAGGACGACGGGCTGTTGTTCAATCATGTATGGAGGAAAACTCTAAGAGACGGCACCTCTAACGTTTTCGGGATTCGGAGTTGTGTCCAGTTCAGACATATGTTGCCATAGCTTCTGAGTTACAGATTTCCGTGACAAACGGCTATTTATTTCGACCCACCAACCCCCACGGACATATTGTAAACAAACCATTGGCAAGCTCAACAGGAGATGAGAGTTTGAAGCTCTATTTGAAAGAGGCTCAGATCTACGAATGAGAAACGCTGCACAGCTTCTGTTCGGGCTCAGCTATAACTTTGGCCTTATCTGGCTCCAAGTTGGTGGACATAATGTCTCATGTTGGATGGAATAACAAGGAAACCGCTCTTTACTACTTGAAACTAGCAGAGGTGCTTTGTGTAGGCAGTTCCTCTCATTTGTTATCTGCAGATTCTTCTGCCACATCAGCCCTGACAGAGAACTACTTGAAACTTAACCGTCTAAAAAACTGTGTCCGCTTTTCCACCCACTCCCCACGTTAATACTTAGTCTCGTTAACACATTTTGAGAGTTTTAGAATGGGGTGCTTTGAGTTTGGGGATGCTGAGAATGGGAATGCCTTGTGGTCTAGTGATTAAGGGACTTAAGGGCACCCTTTCAACCAAAGAGACTGTCAGTGCCCAATCTCAATACAGCGTGAGAGAGAGAATGCTGAGAATAAAGCACTATTCTCAGCAGTCTCACCTCTCACGTATAAGAGGAGATGAGACAGAATAAATAATGCCATTCTATCGATCTTGCGAAGCGTTGTAGTATAAATACAGCACCTGATATTCCTTTCTCTGGCGTTCTCTCTTTCGCCAGCCATCATTTTCCTACCCAAACCCTCCCTTTTCTCTTCAAAGCATTCATCAACAGGACAAGACTGTCGGTGCCCAATCTCAATACAGCGTGAGAGAGAGAATAAAGCACTATTCAATGCAACACCTACTTTGAAATGTTTTGAAAACACTGCTACACGAGTGAATAGTGTTGCAGCGCAGGATTTGCAACATCACATCTTCAGCTGACATCTGATCAGACATTCCCAAGAAAGGAGGATATTTAAGGAAGCACCTAGGGGAAGAATTTCTTCAACAGTAAAGCCCTTATCAGCCATTACAGAGTCCACATTTCAAAAGGGAAAGGGTCAAGTCCGACCACACATCTGAGCACATGTCTGAGGCATTGGTTACACAGTTCTTACTCTGGACAGGAAGAAATTGTATGTTATGTAACCTAAGCAAACTTAAGGAGGTTACAATCCTTAAGAAGGGCAGCCACGAACTGTATCCTCCTATATTTGGAATTCCTAGTTGCACTTATGTTAGCATTCTAGGTGTCACTTTTCAGAGCAATTGTAAGTTCAATGCACATGTTAAGAATAAGCTTGTTAAGGCAAATAGATACCTCTATGTCCTTAGGTCTCTATGCAAAGAGGGCCACAAGCAGGCAGAAATAGACTTTCTTTTCGATACCTTAGTAATTCCCAATTTCACATACGCCCTTTCAGTCTATGGAGCATCAGAGTCCGACCTCACTCCAATACAGTGTTTTTTACATCATTGCTGGGAAAGTAATTTTACTACAAGGAATTGTAATATACAATCAATGTTACAGAAGCAGGATCATAGTATCTTTAAAAGGGTGTGTCAGGCTGCCAATCGCCCCGTCGCTTTTTATTCCGCGTGTAAAGGATTGCTGCTGCAATTTATGGACGAGGACAAGCGTCCAACCAAGCATCAAAAGTGAGCGTTTTAAAAGTACATTCGTTAATCATTTAATTTTTAGATATAACCTAGCTTAAGCATAACAAGGTCACAAATTTTTTTCATTTGTTAAGTAGTAAATTTATATGTATTTAGAACGTTTTTAATCCTTGCAACATAAGATATGTATTGTATCTTTTGAATCAATAAAGACCCATTATTATCAGATATACTCCCAGTGTAAAGTTGCCCAATAAATGTAAAGAACCCTTTTGGAGAAATTCCCACCAGTGCCTTTAAAGTGGTATGGTGTTTACACAAGCTAAACAATTCACTATTTAAAAGAAGGCTACTAGGTATTTCACAGCACACCTCCACACAGTCAATTATGACTCTTGTGCTTGGATACTTTGCCTTAAAGTCCTGAGGCATTGTCTCATCTACCAGTTCTCTAGAAGGCCAAATATTTATATGACCAAGTTTCAAATACAAATAGTTTATCCAAGAAATAAAAATTCTCCTTACAGTTAGCTGAGAAACATTAAAAAGGTGAGCCAAATGTAATTCAGCAAAACCTTGCCTTAGCCTACACAATGTCAGAAAAAACTCTTCAACTGGTTTTAGAGATCTTGGTCTCCCTTGTTTTACAGCCTTTGCAGACAACCCGTAATTGACATTTTCTCCCCTAACGCCTGCTCCGCCGGCTCATCGAAGCAAACTTGCTGCCCAAGCGTCACCTTTTGCCGCTTCTGGCGATGGCTTTACCTCCTCTCTACCGGTCACGGCGACTCCTCTTGCTTCAGGTAGGCCGAATAATTTTGTTGTCCCTTCCTTTGTGTCAACTTTCTCCGCTCCAATCCCGTCACTCACTCTCCCGGCTTCTTCTAGCGCTGGCAATGCGGTTCTTCCCCCCAGCACCGTTAGCACCGCATCCTTGGCGCCTGTGCCTGTCCTGCATCAACCGTTCGTGGTGGGTCCTGGATTTTCCCCCGTCCCGACGAAATTAGTCAGTCAGATCCTGGCTGGGAAGTTTGTCAAACTCCACGAATTGCTGCCCTTGAACATCGTTCTCTCAGAGCCTGAGCCCCAGTTGCTCTTCGATGTGCGCCTTGTGTTAATGTCCACACCGAAAAAACCTAAGCGGCGCATCAAAGATATCTCCACATGGCTGGAGGCCTTCTCCGTTTACTGCCTTGTCCTCATGTCATATTTCCCTCATCGCTGGAAAGATCTTCTGCAGCATCAGCTCTTGATACTACGCACATTTCGCCAGTTTTCCGGTCCGGTTTGGTTGTCCTACGACTGAGTGTTTAGAGAGAACACCGCTGAATGTACCTGCATATTTGCACCAGTGGATTGGGTGTCCTCTTTATTCAGTGCATAACAAAACAAAACAAAAACCTTTGCAAGCTTTATTTTTTCATTGTACCTATAACACTAGCATCATGATATTGATCTGCACAGCTTTAGAGTTAAGACAATGGTATGTCCAGTCTGCCTTTTAATACATTAACTAGTGTTTCCCTCATTTACCTTGTGAATGATAATCCTGAATAATAATAAAAGATTTGTTATGATTAGTAACTGCCAACAGTTGCTGGCACAACAAGCACCAAAGGTGATAATCTGTGTTTTTTACAACATGATAAATATATTTGCAGATTTTAAAAAGACAGATCCAAGTAGCGTGCCAGCAGGGAGGAAATTACATATACTCCCAAAAAAGCTGACCCCCCAAAATGAAAAACTACCAACAAATAAAAATATTTTCTTACTACAGTACCGGTCGAAGGGATTGCAGAATCACACGCGCGTAAAGCGCGTGTACTACACGCACATTACACGCAGCCTCCACGCAGCGTCCACGCAGCGTCCACGCAGCGTCCACCCAGCGTCCACGCAGCGTCCACGCAGCGTCCATGCAGTGCCCACGTAGTGTCCACGCACCTTACATGCAAATACGCAAAGATGCGTGTAATTACACGCATGTTCTTACATGCAGTAGGCATGATATTGCGCGTAAAAATACACGCAGTCGTCCAACTGGAACTCATTAACTGCGTGTAATGAGAACTACAAATTAAAAGTGCGTGTAATGTAAACAAAAAAACTTACCTGTAACATTAACCGTACTGGACTGCACTGCGATACATCTAGCCTTTCGCTTTTTTGCTTCTGGTCGTTAAACATTTTCGACAGAATCGACCAGCTTTCTTAAACCGGCTTACCACCTTGGAGTAAAAGTAGTTTTTTCACTGTAGTTTCAGCAAGAGGTAAAATAACTGCAAAATACATTTTGTTTTAGATTTTCAGTTAACTTTTTAACATCAGTTAACCTTCTTTATGATAACAAAGCCTTCAAAAAGATTCGTCACTGAATATTCCGAAGCGAATCTTACTAACTGACGACATGTTGTTTTGATCTGATTTAAGTGAAATTTGTTCACTTTCTTGATATCGTTGCCTAGCACGTGACCAAAATCTACCCAGACGGAAATACTGTGCAGTGCAAAAGTTGTTTTACTAGTTACTAGCGACTGGAATTTGTCAAGAAATGAGCCGCAGAAAATGAAACATTAAATTTCAAAACTTAGATTTCACGGATGAAAGCAGCATCTGGTTGCAGTTTGGGCTGAATAATCGAACGAACAGGGAGTAAACATCGCAGGTTGTTGTCGGAAGGTTACGCACAAAATAGGATGAATTGAAAATTAACGAACGGAAAGATTTTGTTGAAAATGTTTCGATTATTTGCCGTTTAAGCATAAGTGTGAGAGGCTCCGCGAGCTTCTGTTTGAAACCCTGTTTCATTGTTATCAAAGAAACATTAGTTACAATTACATTTCGTGCGTTAGTGAACATTGCCTTGCGACGTAAACGAAACCTCAAAGATCTTTAATATCTGATGTCAAGCAAAAGTGTGGGCTGCTAAAGACTAAGAAAGAGTGTTTGTTAGAAACGGGCCAGTGCTTGAACTAGTTCACTAATTTGGCAATGCTTGTCGCTTTTAAATTTAGTGTTTGTGGCGGACATTAAGGGGTTGCGTATTTCGAATACAAGTTAGAAGTTGCTTTTTGTTTTGCAAATACAGGCAAATGCGTGTATGAATAACAAAGGTTTCTTAGCTGATTAAAACACACGCAGATGAGTAAAATTACACGCGAATGCGTGTAACTACCAGATCAGTCAATTTTACACGCATGTAATTACACACAGCTTCCACGCAGCTCCCACGCACTGCCCACGCACCTTCTACGCACTGTCCACGAATACTACACGCACACTACACGTATTTTACGCGCGTGTAGGTGCTGCAATCCCTTTGACCGGTACTGTAAATTGTTCTAGATAGCCAAAGCCAAGGAGGCTGTTAGTCATTTAAACAATGGGGTGTATAAGAACCAGTAAAGTACATCTAAAGGTATATAGATAGACAGACTGACGGGCAGACAGACAAGACCTAGGCAGATATATAAACTGAGATAAACTGGGATTTATGGATGCACAAATGAACATGTAGTGACAGCCAGATACAATAAAGTGTATAATTATTAGATTTTAAATGTGGATCCTTTAGAAGTAAATTATTAAATTTTGAAAAAATTTAGTGGCTAATTTTTGGACTAATATGTCACAGTGTATATTAAAAAGATTTTGAAAGATTTACTTTTATGCTTGTATAATTTATCAAAATCAGTGTATTGGTACATAGATATTATTTCAATGAAACTTCACAATAGTTACAAAGTATTATTAATTCATTCTCTTTTTAAACAGGGTCCTGAATTCCTCCACCAACTTATCTTACAGCAGCCACCATATCTTTGCAAACCGTGAGGACAAGAAGGAACTTTTAAATAAGCCTTAAAAATCCATGGGTGCACAAAAAGCAACCCTAACCAGCACTAGATGGCTTTTATTCTACTTCACAAACAAAATGCAAAACCAATGTCCTAGGAGACTATGTTTTAACTCAAAGAAAAGCAGCAAACTGTGTACTAAAAAAATGTAGAGAGAAAGAATTAGCCTCCTTTGAAGGCTCTAAAGATATTTTGAGGAGCATAGCAACATATTATAGTGTAGGAGTTATGGCAAAGAGTAAAATCAAGCTGTCCACACAGCAAGCACCATGAAGGCCAGTAACATCAAATGGGATAAGGGGGTAAAATGTCCATAAAATTCATGGCTAATTGCACCATACCAAAGCTCCTTACCTACAACAAGCTTGTAAGTGATGTTCCCTGCTTAGTTGCAAGATCATGTAATCATGTGATCATGTGATGTTAGCTCATTAAATTTTTGTCATTCTTGTAGTCAGAACAGGAGCAGGTAACAAAAGATAAAATTTTCAAAATAACTCTCAATTACCAAGGCTCAAAAAAACGGTCATTCAACAGACAATGTCCAGCCAGAATGGTGACACAACCACCTTGTGGCCAATGCTATGTTCCATCTTTTAACATGTTAAAGGAGAGTTAAAATTTTAACTTTCATTGGCCTTTTCCATAGGAAACCAGAGCTCTTGGTAGATATTTGCAATTTTCTGGCTCCCATTTTTCACAGAACAACAAAACCTGTTTATTTTCCCCTTGTTAAGTTTTATTTATTCTCAATCCAACAGCATGCAAGTTCCTATCGTTAATAAGTGAAAGTAAACACTATTAAGTGGTTTGTGCGGGTGAGCAAATAAAATAAATAAATATTTCAAAAGAAAAAAAGCTCTGGGAAGACAAATCAAAAACAAACACAGAAACGTTCAAGCAAAGGGAGTTGCCCCTACAGCAAGGAAATAACCAGACCTCGTAACATTTTCACCTATATCTTATAGCTGAATCAAAACACAGAGGCCCAAACACATGCATACATACATGTAGTACATATATTTTCATAGACATCTGGTTTGTCTTCCAATCATGGAAAAAGTATTCACCTTTAGTCAAACAAGTTATTTTTAATGGGAGTACATAACTGGATATAACATTTTTAGGAAAGATAAACAGGATTTTATACTTGTGTCACAATTTGAGTAACTTCTGAAAGCACTCACGCATCTGCACTTGAACATCAACAATTCTGCAGTGATCCATCTACCTGCGCGTCCTGCGTATACGACGCGTAAAATTTGCTAAAGACGCAAGGTTGATTTCCAGCTGCGTCCATCCGGACGCAAACACTGCCAGCATTATGTTTTTTGTGTATGTATTTGTTGCAGCCGCTCTTCACCATGATAAAAGCAAAAACTTCTTGGGTCAACGCTCGATGTTCGAGGAAAAGCGCGTGGGAATGATCAGCGGTTTATTAAATAAATGACTCCCTTTCATGTTTAGATTTTTCTCCATTCCGAAGTTTAATATGCCGCCAAAAAAGAAAGCCAAGACCCTCGAGGGACAATAAAAGCTCACCTTTTCGGCTTTTTCAAATTCAAATGAGCGTCATAGGAGCGAAACTGCAGACGATTCTGTCCCTTTGGCCGCGGCCGCGGAAGCTGCCCAAGCTAGCGCTATTGACAGCGCTCACAGTTCTAGCAACTCATCAACTGCATCAAACTAAACAAAAGCAAGAAAATTTTCCAGCAGTTGGATGAAACGTATTCTTGGTTGGCTTATGATGAAAAGGAAGACTATATGTACTGCAAAGTCTGTACAGAACACAAGAAGAAAAATGGAATGTGCAAAGAGGCGCGCTGCAAGAATTTCCAAAACTCAACGCTCGTCAGACATGCTGCACTCAGCGATCACCAAATGGCTTTGCAGAAACCGCAGATACCGAAACAGTTTGAAGCTATTAAAGAAAAAGCCGAATCACAGCAAAACAAAGCCGTCATGGTA
>OMLO01005918.1_pt1 | contig 10278 bp, 3 predicted proteins | sample 1674811 | NCBI WGS metagenome assembly OMLO01 (sample SAMN06265003, study PRJEB25207) | coral metagenome | isolation source: Coral host | place: Mexico:La Bocana,Puerto Morelos, Mexico | collected 2008-11-13
AACTCAGCCTTAAAAGAAAAGGTACAGCTTTTCAAATGTGTACATTGGCCCACCTGTAAGCACCTAGCAGAGCAATCCCTGTCAAAGAGAGCCACATCCACCACACACATGTGAATGGTCTGCAAGGAAAATAACAGAGAAATTAGGTCATTCAGCAATCATTATTCATTAATCATTGCTTTAACTTTGCTGTGCAAATTATGGAGCACAAAGACTAAATTGTGACTGAATTGCATGATTTCATGTATGCTATGTTTATTCATGACACGCTTCAACAATAATAATATTCTGCTGTACAGTTTTCTCTGTGGTGTGGGCTTTCCAGCATTAAGGTTTCTCCATGTGTTTGCCAGCCATAGCTGCCGGCCCCATGCACTGTAACCATCCCTTCTTCACTGGGCTTCAGACTGAAATGGCTGAGCAACAGAGGCTACAAAAGGGCTGCATGGAAAATCACTCATTGCCCTAAGAGTTGGGCTGACACAAAATACACTCTGGATGACTTGAAAATAGGTTTGAACTATTCATACCTTTTAGATTCTTTGCGGAACTTGAGATAGCAGAGGAGGGATGCAGCACTGAAAAACAGGAGAGGGGAATCTAACATAACAAGTCTACTTTGTACCACAAACATGTTATCTGCAACACAAAAGGAACATCAAGTAACAACAATGAGAATCTGGTATAAAATGAGAGTTTAAAGTAAAAACAATGTTACAGTACCACAACTACAAGCTAATGTCGATTTTTCACATGTTTCTATCTCTATCCCTTCTAAGAACGAAGAAATAATAAGAAAACATGTTATATTTTCACTGCCACTGTGGTTGATGGTCTCCTCCTTTTTTTGTCTACAAGTCATACCAAAATCAATCTTCACCTTCATTCTATAACATTTTACAACATCACATGTCTCTTTGAACACAGGGGATTACATTTAAATGTTAGGAGACTTTTACAAATAACTATTCAATACAATGTCACTTCCACTCTAAGTACGAGGTACATTGTACATGCAGGATGTAAAAGAATATCAAACCAGCACTGCTGCTAGAAAATCGATGGATAGTCTGTAGTTGATGCAAACAACCATTTTCATAGGTATTAAATGGTTATTTTAACCCATAAATATTTTAATTTATAGTTTTTTAATTATTATAACTACATGTGTACAATTTTTTTCCTCAAAAGGATCAGTTTAACCAGGAGTTAAACAAACAACTGTTAAGATGCATATTTTGTGATAAAAAGTTCTAATTGATTTTCAACTCAGAAAATTTGTTTAATACCCCAAGAAAAGAACACATTCTTCATTCCCACGATTCAAAACTTACAGGTGAAGTTACTGGTTGTTAGTGACTGCTGAGCAATGAGGGACAAAACTGACAATAAATATCTCACCAAATGTAGCCAAAAATGCACCCAGAGCTGCTGCCCAGTGAGAACACCCAAGCTCTATAATGACCTGAGAAGGAAAAAAGTGTTTCTATAAGAATTAGATGAAGTACTACAAGTAGTAGTCTTGAAATTGGTGTGAAAAAACATTTTGGACAAAATCATCTCTTGAAGGTTTACAGCAGTTAAAATTACTGGTCCTTTGGGAAATTATAAACAGTATTTGCTTTTCCTCAAACCGCGATATTTCTTGGGAAAGCAAAACTAACTACATAGTTACTTTGGAATTTAAGAACATTTTAATATGACTAGTACTCTATATGACTATTAAAGTGAACAGGATAAGCAGTTCACACAGTTCCATTGTAATGTGAATAAATGTAATAACAATAAACACATCACACACACCCACCTCATAGACAATTGGTACAACAAGACTTCCAAGAAGTGCTGAGACAAATCGTAAATACCATACATGCTGCTCATATTCACCAAGATCTGAGGAAGATTTATAGTGTTCGTTAAAAATAAGTTGAAACCTACTTCATGTATGTCAATGTGGTTTCTAAGCTGCAGTGCTGGGTTACTTTCTATTTACCTGTATTTTGCAACATAACAAATATCAACACTCATGACAAGTGACCTTCAGTATGCATGTATTTAAAACATAACTATATACAGCTGGAATTAAGAAGTACAGAAATCATAAAATGCTAAAAACCTTTCTACATCAGAGTGTTACAACTATACCTTGTCCTATATCAGCAAATGAAAACTGGCCATCATATCCAGATATGTAAGCTGAAATTAGAATAGCAATGAAGGATTTGTCACGACATTCAGTCAATATACCTGCCAGTTGAGCTTCATTCTGCATTATCAACTGAGAGAACTTATTTATTGTGACTTATGTTTTAATAAACAAAGGCAAGTCTGGAGACCATGCACAAGTATTCATTTATATTTAGTCAATTGATTGATTGATGATCGCAGGCTTTAATTTCCAAAGTTCTTAAGTTGTATATAACAGCAATGATCAATCATGTCTTCATATCTTTCCCTGCAGTTCAAGTATATAATCTTTCATACATGCACTTGTAATCTTAACCATCTATGGGTATATTATGAGCTTACGAAGTGACCAGCTCCCAGTTGGCTTGATAGCTCAGTTGATAGAGTATTGCACTGATGTTGCAGAGGTCATGGGCTCGAATCTTGTTCAGGTTTGAATTTTTATCAGGCTTTAATTTCACAACTGTTTTTAAAGTTATGTATAACTGCGGTGATCATTCATGCCTTCATGATGACTTGTATTACCTGCTAGAGCAAACAAGAGCTTTCCTAAAGGTGGATTGACATCATAGAAGAATTGGTTTTTCATGAAAAAATTGGTAAATTGACCAAAATGTACTTCATCAAATCTGTAAATTAAACACAAAACACTCCATTTATCACTTGGAAACTTATTAAAGATGCAGGAAGCAGTTATCAACAAAAATATCCATGGGCTGATTCTTTACAAAACGAAGGGAAAATCAGCTGTCTAATACAGGAACAAGGCTGCCTCCTTCAATATTTTTTAATGGACTTGATTTTTTCAGTTCAACTGGACTGGAAGTGGTGTGTTAAAGAAAGCTACAAGTGTGACTTCTTCTTTTTAGGTAAAAATACAAACAATCCCCTGAAGGACCTTTATTTGTGATCATCAGTTGCCATCAGGTGCATCTCAGCATAAAAGCATGATAAAGAATGGCTTTTGAACGTTTTTAACGTCAACTGTCACAGGTGCAGGCATAACGTCAATGTATCTGTTTTGCAGTCAAAATTTTCAGACCAATCAATGATGCAATGCTGTTCATCTCCAGATGCGACCAATGTTAGGTTTACTTACATAACATGTTTAGGGATGGTGAGTTGCCACATTCTTGTACCAAATGACAAGCCCACGAGAATGAGCCACACAAAATTCAACTCAACATTCATAGCAAAAGGTGGCAAAGCTTCCGTTTCACTCTAGTTGTCTCTTTGTGCTTGCTTTTCTTCTAATTTTTCCTGTTGGCAAAATTTCCAACATTGTCTCTTAAATTATTGTCAGTAGCATGTTGAACTGACATTTAAATTTCACCTCAGTCTGGCATAGAGTGGTTTTCAATTGAGCATTGAAAGTAATCAGGCTTTGATTTGGTTTTAATAATAGTTTAAGATTTGGCTGATCTGAGTAGATTAATTTATAAGTTATCGGTTTGGTCTTGGTTGAAAACCACTCTATGAACTTCAGATGTAATATTTTCTTCCAGTAAGTATCTTTACAAGGGGATTCCAAAGGAATGTTCTTAGGGTTTGGCTTCTGGGCCAGAACCCTGCTGGGCATTATTACACTTACCGGTAATGATTATAAAATACCTATCAAAAAAAATAGTTTGTGATTTGATGGAGCAATAAATTTAATTAATAACAAGACTAGTTGGTTATATTATGGGACAATCAACATGTAAATTATGTTACATGTTGTTCCTACTTCAAAGCCCTGAACTAAACTCTAAAAAGTCCAAAATGATTTTGAAATACTAACTGAATCAAACGTTTCTACAGTCTCGGTACAGGTTCTACGTTAAAAAATACAAAATAAAATTCGAACTAGCTACATGAGGAACATAAAAATATAAGCTTACTGAAGCTTAAATGAAATGAGCTTAGAACTGAACATAAAACTAACTTTAGCTGTTAGAGTAAGCTTGTCGAGTGAGTTGCACTTTTAAACAAGAACCAAATAAGCCTTTACCAACCAGGCTTTAACAATCGCTGTCGTCAGCATTTTTATACCGCAAAAAGCTGGTAAATTGGGCGTATAATATGGTATTGTGACATTAGCTTTAATATACAAATACATTTTCAAATATCGATCGATAAATTTAATTTTTCCTTCTGGTCTCTAGTCTTACATTTCTGTCTGTGCTCTCTTGATAAAGAACTTTGGATAGAAAACAATGTTTCAGAAATCTGCTAAAAGAAATGCACCACGAAAATCGATAACATCAGACAAAAAATTATAATTAAAAAGTTATATAGCTGGAGGAAGATCCACGAGCTTCCGTATTAGGACTTACCTGAACTTCGAGACCCTTGAAAGGTTCGCCAGGTTTGCGTTCAAAGTCGCACTCACTTGGACTGGTGGAGACGTCACTAGAGTTTGCCAACTCACTGGACATAATATTCAAAACGTAATTACCATGGAAAACTAGGGGCTCCTCGGTAAAAATGCATACATGTAGCAGGTAAATAAATTCAATTTTCTGTTGTCAGGAACGAACGCGCGTGTAGCTTGGTAGCCGCGCTTGCTATGGTACCACAGGTCACCCATCTAGTAATCGGGGCTCCTAAAAAACCGGAGGTGGGGGTGATGGTTCTCCCAGAAAGGTTGGGTGGGGGGTGTACTGCCCACTTCAAAGACCCTTACCCTATTTAAGACCCAAATCTACGATATATGATCTGACCAAAAATAATCAGGAGCAACATATGGAAGTGACTAACCCCCCTCCTTCCAGGGCCAAAAATTCACTAGGCAGAGTTTAACCTTTTGTCGCTCTGTTTAATTTGTGAGAGTGTTGCGGGTTACACTGAGCACAGTGTGAAAATTAATTTCTTTTTTTAATGCAGCTATATTAACAACTGGAGTGGTTTAGCAATTTACTGGAATAGATTTTGCAGCTACAACCTTGGACAAAATAAATGGAACATCTGGACCACACTTTCCCCCCCCCCCCCCCCCCCCCCCCGATTTCAATGATGCCAACTGAAATGGTGCATTTTTGCTCCTTCGGGCCTTCGTCATTGCCTTGGGGGGAAGGGGGTTAATTGTTCCTTTTTATTCTGTCTAAGATTGTAGGTGTTGTTTTAGTGAGGCATAGTGTGAGGGAGGGGCTTAAATAGTGAGATAGAGGAAAATATAGAAGCACTAGGGAATACTAGAATACTAGTAATAGTTGTAAACATATACCCAAAAGAAGCACCAACCCCCCTCCCCCATGTTTAGTCTCATGTAAAGTGCCTGCTTTCAGGTGCCAGAATTTGGCTTCAGCTCCAGCTGGAGGGACTGAGAAGAAACTGGCCAACAAGAAGTGGCTCAGAGGGGAAAGGAGTTGGGGTTGGCATGTTAGAACCTGCTGACAAAGGTTGTATGCCATCACTCCATGGCACTAGCTCTGCTGGACTAGTGGCTAAAATTTTCACTACACACAACTAGACCCTCTGACCTGACAAAAAGCAAAAATTCTGTTCTGTTATCATTATTTTACAGTTTAGTGGCTATTAACAATGACTGCAACAAACATGTGTAAACTTTATTCATTATTAATAACGACGGACTGTGAAATGCATTATAATTATATAATATTCACTTATGGCAAAAATCTAGCCGAGCAATTTCCACAAACTTAGAGTTACTATCAACATCAATGGTTGAAAATGTACTATTCACATTTAATGTACTATAAACTACAAAATTAATCCTGTCTGGTGGAAATAATAAAATCCAATAACTTAAATAAATTATAAATAAGTTTAATAGTATAGAAAATCTGACTTAACTTTACTTTATTTTACATATTTTGTGATAAAATCTTCAAATACGCAATAACACTCAAACAAAAATATTAAAAAAAAAACTACCAATATATTTTTTCTTTAGCTCATGGACCAATCTTTGATTGTCTATTTGTGTACATCTATTTTAAAAGAGAACAGAAACTCAATGTATATTTGTGTACATAGATTACAATATTTTATATTATTGCCTTAGGAAATTTCTATGAAAGACTTCATGAACTGAGCATATTTAGTGGGCTTCACAGCTGTAAAATTGATAACACTCAAAAAAGAATATGGAGTCATCTTCTCAAGTGACACACATGCCAATTTTCCTGACTAATAAACAATTAGACCCGCAGCCCGGAAGGGCTACGGGTCAATAGCCCATGAGGCCCTTAAGGGCGAAGGGTCTAATAGTTTTAGTATCACCCAACTAGTCAAACAGAAAAAGCAATAATAAAGTTAGCAAATGCAAGTTGAAGAAAGATTTATTTGGGCATAAAACAAAAGAATTTCGCTACTCGATGAATATTGCTAATAGTCCATCAAAATGCAGGATTTGCATTAGTCCACTGGTTGGGTGATACTAACCTGGTTTAGTCTATCACATGAAAGAAAGGTACAAGTATATACAATTCTTTAACACAATTACACCTTTTAATTCTTATCACGGACGTCTTTTTTGTTTACATTTGCCAGCTACATAAAAAAATGTCCACAACATTTTGTTAGTTCACAAAGTTTGAGAGGTCACTCAGATCTCAGCTACATAGCATTCATTCAAAATTCTGACTTCATTTGAACCAACAATATAATATTCATTACAATTATAATATTTCTTATTTTGTTACTATATATAATACTATTTAACAATAACACTACAATTTCACTAGGAATGTCGACACAATGGTCCCCCCCTTCCTTAACAAATTAACTTACAATTCAAACTTGGATCTACTTCATTGGATAAAAAATGTCTGGTGTTGCTTCAAATTCCAAAATTGATACTGAATATTTATAAAATCATCCGACTATTCAACCATGGCCTCTAAATTGAGGGAAGCATTTAAATTTTCCATTCTGTGTTCTATATTTTGATCATATCTAAAATATCATCATTTTATATTGCAAAGGAAGGAATTGTTCTGCATCTTCTTTCGTGAACCAGAAACAAAGAAACTCCCAAGAGAGAGACACTAAATTATTGTATTACATGTCTTGACAACTGGGTTACATGATAATTTCATATTATATGGACAGGAGGTTTCCTTCCATAATTTGCATTTTTCATTTGCACATGTGTACAACATGAATCACAGAATCAAACCCTATGTTGATTTATACTATCAATCATCATTTTACGCACAACACTTACATGTATGTCATTTTGCTTCTAATAGATTTACAAAATTACATGACAACAACAGTTGGAAAACAATATAAAAACTTAAATAAACCACAACTTTAGATATTCTTGACTTCAGTAGCACTTGAAACTTCACACAAAGTAAGAAGCAAGTTGCGACATCTTGTCCTTTGGTCTCCCTCTACCCTTTCCTCTTCTGCTGCCTCTGCCTCGTCTTCCACCCCTGCCTCGCCCACCTCTGTACATCGGATGTCTTGACGCCGCATGTGACATTTTGACCAGTGGTGCCAGAAGTGGATCACAGAAAAGGCATCCCAGATGCTGGGTTTTATCATTGGGCAGCGGTGACTTGGTACGGTTGAAATCAACATTCAGAAGAGTTGTCCCACACTCACACTCTTGATCAGTGGCACTCACACGGAATGCATCCTCAAAAATGTGCACTACAAGATTACACTTGTTACAAGCAAGTTTCCACTTAGGTGCTGATGTTGGATCAAGAACAAGGGTTCCATCATCACACTCAGTGCAATCTGAAACACCAAGACTTACCTCAGAATGGGAACAGGTTGGGTGAGTGCACTGATTGCAACCCATGCCTTTCCTCATTTCTGGGAAGGGTGGGTGATTGTAGCAGTATGGACAGACTGGGGTACTCTTTCCCTTTCCACCAGTAGACCACAAAACCAACTCAAACTCATCCAAGGGACACTTCAGTTCTTTGTATAGTTTGATGCTACCATTCTGTGGAAGGCTGTAAGTCTCGTCGCACTGAGCACAGTGCAGACGAGCTGGCTTCGCACTAATGTACTTCATGTACCTGTTGCACTTGCCGCACCTTGACAAGGGTTTTCCAGTGTCTTTCAGTGGAGTAAATGACACCTCAAACAGTTCATCCATGCTAGTTACAGTTTGTACAAAATACACAAACTTCCTAGTGAAGATACCAATGGCATGTTGCAACACAGAGTCAAATTCTGCTTTGCCAAGAGCAATGAGGTTGAGTTGCTGTTCAACAGCAGATCTCATGGTGGGAAGAACAAGCTGAGGATCGATCTTCTGGTAACCATGCACTAGGACTATTCCAAGTGTTGTTGGCTGAAGCCTTCGACCACTCATCACTTGTACATAGTTCCTCTCACAAATATTATTGATGTGGACTGAAATGCTGGCATCTGTGCCAATCCCATGCTTTTCCATCAAAGAGATCAGCTCACTCTCTGTGAGATAATCAGGTGGTGATGTTTGCCGTTCCTCAAGTTTCACTTCAGCAATTTCATACACATCATTCTGTTGACAATGTGGCATACGTTCATCACTGGAAATCGCCTGCCAGTGCATGACAGACGTGAAACCTGGGCTGGTGACAGTTTTGCCAGTGAAAGAAAAGGTCTCTTGATCCAAAGTAAATTTCACTGTTGTTTGCAAGTATTTGCAGTCATGGCTAATACTTGCTATGAAAGATCTTGTGATAAAATCATACAGTCTCCATGCATCCCCTCCAAGTTCAGCTTCGCTAGCTGGCCTCATGGGTGTTATAGGTGGATGGTCACCAGCGTCATGCCCCTTTCTCGGCTTGTTGATCCCCTTTTCCAGAAGTTCTTGTACTGATGACCTCCAATTGGGGTTTGTTTGTTGCTGTCGGAGAGTTCCCTTGAGATCAAAATTTTCCGGATAATGTGTCGTCTCAGTCCTAGGGTAGCTTATGTACCCTTGCGTGTAGAGCTTCTCAGCTATCTGCATGCAGTGCTGCGGACCCATGTTGAGCCCTGAGGACGCCATACGTAGCATTTCAATAGTGTTTAATGCCATGGGCCTTTGCTTGGATTTCTCTTTTTTGGAAACCCCAATCACAGTTGCTGTTTGTGATGATTTGACAGTTCTTTGAAACATGACAGCCACCTCTTTGTCAAACATCCTACCCCTCTCCCACTCAAGATGCATTGTTTGACCACTAGGGTGGAGTACCTGGGGCTTGAGAACCCAGTAGGGTTCAGGCTTAAATGACTGTATCTGATCATGGCGTTCAACACAAAATCCAAGAGTGGGTGTCTGGCAAGGACCGTAAGAAATCAAGGCACTATCCAGGTCACCATATTTACCCTGGAAGTATTTAGTCTGAAATCTGGTAAAAGCACAACCAATCCTCAAGTCCAATTCTTGCCTGGCATCAACAGATCTTGCCTCATTCTTGTTAGGTTCAATCAGGCGGTGCATAGCACCACAAATGTCAGTCTCAGTGATTGCAGAAAACTTGGCACGGAAAACAGTCCTGCCTCCTGATCTCTTATTCATAAAAGGCCTGACACAATCCAGCACCTCAAAACAGATGTTCTCTCCTTCTTTATCACAATCAAGCCAGAGAACAATATAGTCAACCCCCTTGCCCTCATGCTGCAAAAACTTCGGCATCTGGAGCTTCTCATTGGCTTCTTTCTTCAAAGTCGTAGCCGTGAAAAGCTCTTGAGGATTAACAGCGTCCCAGTTGTTGAACTTGTGATGGAAATCCAAGGTCATTACATGGCCGCACACAGAGGTCATTTTAAATCTCGCCGGTTCTTTGTTGAACTGTCCCGTGTACTCGTGCACAGAACAAGCACCATTTATTCCCTTCCGGGTGGTCATCTGGCCCTTGGAGAGAAACTTTGCGATGGACTGCGCCAGAGAAGGCTTCTCTGCTACCATCAATACAGTCTTCATGGTTGCTGGGCGATGTTTCTGGGCTGTAAATGAAGCCTCAAGGTATTCAACAAAGACGAAATTGTTAACATTCCTCCACGTGGCAATTAGTACTCTTTGAAGCGGTTGCTTGATGAGGTGTCATGCGTCCTTGCGGAAGTTGAGCCTTAAATTTGTACTTGTCAGAGGCAGTCTCCAAAAGATTATGCTCAACAGTGAATTCCTGCCCAGGTTCCTCTGATCTGTAATTC
>OMLO01005919.1_pt1 | contig 10278 bp, 7 predicted proteins | sample 1674811 | NCBI WGS metagenome assembly OMLO01 (sample SAMN06265003, study PRJEB25207) | coral metagenome | isolation source: Coral host | place: Mexico:La Bocana,Puerto Morelos, Mexico | collected 2008-11-13
TAAAACAATAGAGCGCATACATAATTAATCATTCTGCATGCATAATAAATGTATGGGGTTATACGGAAATCTTTCCAAGTCTTTTCTCGCGTGCCGACTGGCCTTCGCTTGGTCGATAAATTATTTACAAATTGTTAACTTGCTCACCTTATTTAACACTGACTTGAATAGAATTCATGTAATTTTAGCAGAACAGAACTCTTGTCCTTAATAAACACTACATTTCGCTGCTCGTCGAACTTGAATCATTGCTCCATTAAAACACAGCGTCTCGCCTGGCAATTTGACATGCAAGAAAACCAAATTGTGCACGAAATGACTGCTCGACATCCTCTGATCTCCTTTCAGATTATCTTCGTCAAAGCAGAAGGATTTTTTGTTTATCCTGCAGTGTGCAAGAAGAAACAGCACATTTTCCCGCTTTAAAACCAATGGTTGAGCATTGTTTGTGAGGTCAACAGGCTAGGCAGAAATCTTATCTCATTTTTGAAGTCAGCCAATTAGATTAAAACATCAAGTACATTGCTAGATTAAATTTCAACGTGCGTAATTGTCACGATGTTTCAATAAAACAGTCAAATGTTATGGAATGGAAACTGAAAAACGACATTAAGAGGATAATACTTCAATAGTTTCACAGCTTGTACATAGCCGCAGATTTTAAATTTGTTGTGGACATATTTTAACTGACATGAAAAATTATTCTTATTTACAGTCACGGTGAGACTTAAAGCTACAAAGGAGATCTGAAAATTAAGAAATACATAAGAGAAAACTGTGAACACACTTCTGACACTTCTCATACCGTCCGCCGCTGTAATCACAGCTAAAGCGGCTTATAGCGCTGTTCCTTGACTCTGGAAAGTTACAGATCAAGAACAGATCTGCTGATTAAAAACAATATATACATCTGTTAGTTTTGAAACGTGATAGGTTATCAATTTCCTAAAAAACTTCCTACTAATTTATTATAAGTTATTATTCAAGCCAAGTATGTGATTGGACGGTTTGCAGAGTGGAGTTGACAACTGACATGGTCCAATCCTCAGAGTTACAAATTCCAATTAATCGAACTGAATGGCTACCACTGATTCTTTAGAACAAAATTATGCCCAAATCAGCCACCTACTCCAAAGCCGAGCCCCTCTAGCTCAAAACTTTGTGACAACCCTGGCATTGCAGTGGCTCAAATGGAATTTACCTTCCACACATGAAATTATGTAAGTGGTAGTCTATCACAAGGTGGTGGGTTTGTTCCCAGTTTGTGCTCAATGCTGCAACCCTGCTCCATGGTGACATTCATAAAAGGGTAGACTCATAATGGGTTTTGCACCTTTTTGTTGAGGTCACCAAACAGAAAACTCTGCTTTGTCAGCCTTGAAACAAAGATAAATACACTTCTAGACTTTGAAGTTAGTCCTTTCTCGTACAAGAGAATTTCCACCTGTTTTGTGGTCTTTTCTCTTCCTCTTTTACTATGCCCATTCTTGTGAAGGGAAAGAAAGATAGTGATGGTGTCAATGATTAGAGTATATAATTAGCTTGTGGTGTGCTAAATCTGTGAAATATCTACTCAGAAGGGGAACGTGTTGGTTTCTTTTTCCTTGTGCTGTTACGGAACTTATTTTCTATGTATTATTGTAGTCATTTTTAAGATGACACATTAATACAGCAGATACTAATTCTACGTGCTCAATGTTGTAAAAAAAATTAGTGAGAAATTTCAGTGATGTATACATGTATGTAGTGTTACTAGTCAGTGCTGCTCTGACCATGCCAGCCCCCATCCATAGCTGAAATGATATTAGTGACATAGATGCCTGTGGAGTAAAATAACCTGTTACCGTTTACCCACACACGTGCTGCAAAGTTGTGAGAAAGGCCATGATGTCATTCTGCGCATGGTAGGACAGAGTGTTTAAAAGAGCCTCACAAAAACCTCTGTCTTAAGTCGGGTGAATTTCTATCTGCTTTAATGAAACATGCAGCCCTGTAATATGGTATCTCGTCCTCCTCAGATGCAAATAGAGATACAGCTTTACCATCCTCTTCAGATTACACAGAAGCAGACAGTGACAGAAAAGGAGATTCAGCAACAGGACCAGGTGGTTTGTGTTTCTTTATGTACAATACACTTTTGACTTTGTAATGGACACGTGCACTGATCATGGTGCAGAAGAACAACAAGGCTGCCCGGCGCATGTTAGCACAGAGACTTTTTACAAATGTATGCCTTTTGCCTTTATTTCATAATCCTCCACATTTTAAGCTATTTCTTTGCTTCAACTTAGGTTGTTTTTGAGGTATTGTTTTTAAATAAGACCATTATTTAATACAGACCATATTTAAGTAATTTTCTGCCGGAATGTCATACCCTGATGCCCTGCGAATAAAAACCCTTACTATAAAACTCCTGCTTTAACTTATCCTGTCCACTTTAATGAAACATGTAGCATGTAAAAAGGTGTCTCCTTCTCAGCAGATGCAAATGGAGATACGACCTCCCCATCCACTTCAGATTGCACAGAAGCAGACAGTGACAGAAAAGAAGATTTAGCAACAGGACCAAGAGGTTTGTGTTTCTTCATGTACAATACATGTTGACTTTGTAATGAACTGATCCATGTAATGGACTTGGTAATATGTATATTTATTATATGACTAGCTCCGCGAGTGGGCAAGATGAACCGAATCTCGTGCTGTGATTGGCTACCCGAGTGGGCAAGATGGAGCTATCTTACCTGCTCGGGATACGGGTTATGTCCCGCAAGGAACATTTATCATGTTATCATGTATTTATCATGTTATCCAGCCATCTTCACCTCACGCTTGGTCAATAACCCATATATATATGTTGACATGTTGACTTTGTAATGGTCTCAGATCATTATCACTGCTCATGGTATGGAAGGGCACCAAATTGTTTAGGGGACATATCTGTAGACCAAGTTCTGGAATGAGACACCTCTTAAACCATTATTCTACAATAGCCATTCTGATAATACCTCCGTAAAACAATATTCCATTTCTGGGTGGAGTCTCCTTCAGTGATATATTGAGTGATTTACTCGTGATTTACAAGCTTTTGTCGTGTTCTCTCAACGTCCTGTGTGGTTTATTCCATTGGTAAACCTATAGCAAGAGTGGTTTGTTCAGTTAAATACATGAATGACTAACGACAGCACTGTGTTGCTGTGGGTTTACTTAAAGTTACCCAAAAATGGACTAAATATTGATAAAGTGAAGTAGTCTTTTATAGCCAATTATTTCAAATAACTTTAAAAAGTATGGATTTTCTAATGAGTAAATCTTTGCATTTCAAATCTAATCGTTTTTAATTATTTTTTGCATTTCTAATCTTTACATGTCAATATAAGAAATTGAAGGTCACTGGGTAAATTTAAATCTAAACTTAATAGTTTTGTTTCTTAATATATTTTTGGAATTCCTTAACTTAATTAATGAATATTTACTTTTTATGTATTTATAACTTTTATTAAATATTTACTTATTGTTTTATTAGGAAACTGTAGAGTGCTGCTGGATATTCAAAAGCATGCGCTATATAAAAGTTATATTAATATTATTTATTATGCGTGAACATAGCAAGCGTAAGGACTGTGTAAACGTAAGGATGTCATTGTAAAGTTATTCATACAACTGGATCATCGCACGTAACCCAATGTGTAAGGAATGCCAACATTGCATTACGAATGTTAAAAAAAAATAAACTGAACTTATGACTAAAAGCTGAGTAAGAACTAAAATATATACATGCCACATCAACCTATGCTAAGACTTAAACAAACTCTAGTGGATATCACGCTTCTTTGCTTCTGTTTCAGAATTTCTCTTCCTCTCTCCCAATCGCAATTTTCACCTCATGAGATCACCCCCAGCACATCGATTATGATATTGCGGTGTGTAATGCTGCATCCAAGATGCTGCTGCTTTAGTTCCCATCTCAGGGAGCCATTTTTCCTCATATTCTCCTTGTCCATTTTATTTTCAACCCCCAGACAACTAGTCTTCTCCACTTTTACTGTCTTCTTTTTGTGATTGATGGGTCAAGCGTCCACTCTGTTATGCAGTAGGTGCTCAAGTTCTCCAAACTCTGGCATGTCCCACTGCGCCTAATTGCATCTGACGACTCGTATGAGGGCTTTGGGTCCACACGCAAATACCAGTGGGTAGTGAATCTGCCAGTCCCAAGTCCCTGAGCTTCTCGAAAAACAAAATCTGGAGGGTAGCATTGCGCCTTTGAAGGTATGTGTTTTGTGCAAGCGCAGAACAGCCAGATAACACATGTATGTGACATCGTCATCTTGGGTTGTATGCGTTTTGCATGTTGTATACAGTTTGCTTGGTGTTAACTGCTCATTGAAAGCTCCATCTTTCCTGCAAATATGGTGGGAGTCGCACAGCTTTGCAGCTCATTAGCCACGCAAAGCATCATTCCAGATTGAGTTCTTCATCATCCCATCTTTCTCTAAGCAACTTCCCTTGCCAGTTCTCAACCTTCATCTCACCCACCTTAAATCCCGCTGTGATTATTGTTATTATCATTAATATTATTATTACAGTTGAATCCCTATTAAGTGGCCACCCTCTGGGAAAAGGTAAGTGGCCGCTTAATAGGGGTTGGCTGCTTAATAAAGGTTCATCAGGAATTAGCCAAAGGCTTACTAGAAACATCAGTTTATTGAACTACAAACATGCCTAGAGACTTTCAACTACTGCAGGAGCCCGGCTGCTGATTACTGCTGTTCATTGCCCCCGCAGGGTTTTGGCGTTGATTACATTGGCGAGGCTGTGAGAAAATTAGCGGTGCGAATTGCGGAACATTCAAATCCTGCTCACACCTCTGAACCTGCAAAACACCTGCGGGAATACCCATCACATTCTTTCACCTGGCGTGTTCTCCCCTCAGCACAGAGATTCCACAAGCAATTCCGCCCCAATTTTGAACAAACAAGTTATTTCTTATGTTTTCAAAATTTTCCCAACGGGAATTACGTAAGATATACCGTATATGCACGCGTGCGGCCAATCATTTTTAACCTTGATGATGGCAAACAGCCGAAAACGTTTGGTTTAAACTTTTATTTTTACAATTTTTAACTTTATAGCCGTGTATAAAAGATACATTTTATAGAGCGAACATTATGGACATAGCTGCCTATAGAGTTCTTACTATAGTGAAGATCCTTTAAATTTTAAGTTGGACAATCCTCTAAGCTATAGAATGTTTATTTCTTTGAAAATGCTTACTAGTAAAAAATGCAAACACCTGCACAGACCATGATTCCAAATGACCTTGCTCTGACAATCAACCAGCCCTTGTTTTGTTGTGCTGCCCACTTGCCATCACATTATTATGTTTTTATCTTGTATGTTTTTCTGTGCATGTGTGATAAAACCCACCCAAGAAAGAGGCAATTCTTCCTCCTCAGAAATGAAAGTTACCAAACAATTTCTTTGAAACTTTACCCAAAATATATGTTCCTCGCTTTTTTTTTTGGTAGCATTTTTGTTCAGTGATTCTATCTGCCACACGATTTGCATTGCTTTCCCCATGCAGGGCACAAATCTCAGGTATGAGCTGGGTGATTTGCACCACAGTTGTAGCAATCTGTAATATTTTTCAAGCTTGTGGTGTTTGGTATCACATGTTCTATGTGTGGTTTTTTCCTTGGTCACCTCAAGCTGTTTTTGGTTTTCTTTTCCATGACAACTTTACGCAATACTTTCCTCTTTACATTGATGTCCCATGAGCTTGATCTGTTAGGTAGATACTTCCTTGGAACATGTCAATGCATTTTTAGAGGGTTAGTTTTCCTTGCTGTAAAAGACGTTTTTACATCCGAGTGTTGTGAATACCAATTAAGCACGATTCTATTGCAAATTAGTGATTCCTGCAATCAGGAGCAGAAATTACGTGAACAGGCAAGGTAGTACAGATGTGTAACATAGTCATCCAACCTTTCCATCTTGTTGGTTCCTATTGTTGAAGGTAAACCTCTCATATGTTGCATTGACATTGCTGACTACATACTTCTCATGTTCTTCAATGATCAAGTTGAGGTTGTGCCTATCATCTGGTTACAAAAAGAAGCTATTGTACATTTGTACAGCTTCTGGCCCAATTCAATGGAAGAAAAGAGCTACCTTGTAATTTCCTGTTTGTTTATCTAATTGGGTTATGATACTGTAATTCTCCCAACACTGGCAATATCCCTTCCAGGTTTTAGATTTTTAGAGTCCCATCGGAGGCTGCATACCGTGAATCTGCGATGATGCGCGTATGACTCACATGCTGTGCGAAGTAGTAGAAGCTGATAAAGTAGCTGTAGCATCACTGTTGGGTGGTTCTTGTTCAGAGTTGCTCATTTTGGTTCTTTACTTCTGACACCATGTTTTGTTATATAGTTGCAATTTGGCTTTTATTGAGAACGCTTTTTGTATATAAGTTCAATCGGAACAGTACTGTGTAAAAACAAGGAGAGTTCAAAAGTAGTTTGATAAAAGACACATTCAGCAACAAACAGATCATATGACTGGTGCGGTGCTGATGACGTAACACTGGTAAGTGGAGTGCCATTAAATTTTTAGCCATCTATGGAGTTATGGGTCATCCTATTTTACAAATAGAGAAAGTGGCATACATTTATAATTTTGTACTAGAACAGTTGGCCAAACAATTGATTCTTGTATATATCAAGGCAAAATTATTGTGATATGAAATCAAACAATTCTTAGTCCTCTTTTGGTTCTCTATATAAAATGGCACTTATGAACTGCGAGTCTGTATGAAAGGTAAGAAGTCTAACAGAATGAACAAGGAGTCTACAGTATTTTCAATAATTTCAAGACCATTATCTAACAAATATATACCCAAATGGCATACCCTGATACCTTCTGAGAAAAAAAAAAACTTGCTTGTGATGCATTGAGTTGTTTTCAATTAATGACTCGTGATTTACAAGGTTTTGTTGTGTTCTCCCAACATCCTTTGTGGTGTATTGCAATTAACCCGTAGAAAGAGTCAGGTTTATTGCTTAAATACATGAATGACTGATGACAGGACTGTGTAGTTGGGGGTTAGTTATCAGTGTATTGTGTAAATTAAAGCTACCCAAAAACATACTAAATATTTATACACTGAAACAGACTTTTATAATCAATTATTACAAAGAAAATACGGATTTGTAACAAATTGCATGACCAGTTTCATTTCTAGTCTTTTCATTTCAAATAGATGAACCCAAGAGTCCTACGCCTAGTTGAAATCAGGGCCTGAAAACCTGAAAAAAATTATACTTAGTCTAAGAATTTGTAAACTAGATTTTGTGAAAGTTTGTTCTATTTTAGATTTGTGTGATTCAGTTTTTTAGTGTTATGGCCTGTTTACCTGCTAGGTTTTACTGCCATTGAAGTAAGCACATTACCATCACTCTTAGTAGATCTTTGTATTGCTCAAGCAGAAAACAAATCTTGGAAAGAAGAAATGAGAAAATACCTTACTGTTCACAGGAGGAAGCAGGGCTTGAAATGCTTTTCATTGAGGGTCAATATGTGTCAAACATTTTTTCTGACTGTTTGAAATTTATATATAATGGGTCAGTATAAAACACAGTCTGCAAATTGCAGAGTAGATGTCAAATGCAAACTGCAGACTTTCGAAGTATACATCATGTTGAGCTCATTATCGAGTGCTAACTGTAAACAGGGTAGCTAATTGCAATGAAAGTCTGCCCTACAGTTAGCCTGATTGTTACTAAGGTTGGTAGCCTTAAATTAATAATGCTCCGGTTAGCCAGTAATTTGTGGTTGGTTAGCTAGTTAGCTCTTAATGATCGAAATGGTAAGACAATTCAGTTGAATAGTTTAAAGTTTGTAGTCTTGCATTTTACCATCAGGTTGCAGTCTGCAGTTTGCATTTTACACTGACCAATATACATGTATGATTTTTTCTTTTTATGTTATTTTTGCTTGCTTGTTTTAGAGACCCTTGGGAATTCTGTTTTTATACATGTATGTTTGTTATCATTTATGGGAGATGAAGGGGCTTAAATAGTTAGTGTTCTGGACTCAATGGATTGGGCAATCTGGGTTTCAAGCCCCAGCTGTGGTCATTGTCACCGTGTGGTGTTCTTGGGAAAGACTCTTTTCTCTCACAGTGGTAATATTAATATGTAGCCATGGGTACCCACAAATTGTTGAGGCAACTTGACAGGATCTGAGATAGACTAGCATCCCATCCACGGGGAGAAGCAACACTCCTATAGCTACTCTATACTACAGAAGTCAGAGCTATGGCCCATTTTGGGCTTTAGAGGCTTTCCTTTTTTCCTTTACTTCACAACCATTTTTATTGATAATTTTGACCTAATAACATGAAAACTCAGTTACCCTCCTACACCCTCCTATGCAAATGCCTTTTTGGGCTTGTCAGTGCAGTGTTCATTCCCCAGTCTGTGGCTAAGCTGTCAGAGTGTGGTGAAAATCAAAGGCTCTTATATATGATATCAAAGGTCGAAGCTCCAAAGTCAACTTCTTTTATTTTGACTTAACACATTGTGAACTAGAAACCCTGTGTACTATAGTGTTGCAATAGTGATGATTGTATAAATAAAAACATGCAACTGAATAATTTTTGTGGTTTGAACTAAAAGACAACGGAATTGAAACGCAAATGAAACTTACTAGGTATTTGAATTTTGAACAATCAGCTAAGTTAAATAATGGTCAAAGCGTAACCGAAGCATGGCACTACTAACTGAAACTTGAAGAAGAGGTATACCCACTATGTATGGTTTTCAAAAACAACAGTCTTAACAATTTGATAATAATTAAATACTTCTTGTTTGTCAAGCAATTTATGAAGAAAATTAAATAGGTGTATGCATTGCTCATGACATTAAGACTGACACTCACTCTTTTTATCCTCAAAGATTCTTGCAAAAATGGAGCTGTACTAGCAGAAAGACCTGTGACCCAGTTTGCCAACCAAAAGGACAAGAGTGACAATGACAACTTAGCAACAGGTAATTTGTGCTAATTTTGTAACCATGTGGAATCCTGCTCTATCCAGGCTTTATCCATGCTTTATTATGCTTGCTTGATACATTTCACTGAGATAATTACAGGCATGACTTGAAAGTTGTAAGAATAATGGGAAACAATATTATTTTAGATTCCATTGTATAATGGTGAAGAAATCTATCTGAAGCATAAATTTTGCCACAAGATAATACACAAAATGTGATTGTGTTGGATTATGAAACCAAAAATCTAATGTTTTATAAAGGTTGTGTCATCACCCATGTAGTGTTTCACCTTCATTGAAGGAAGAGTTTATGCCTTTGTTTTATTCACCTTATTTTCAGTTGCTCTGGCTCACTTCCTCCCTACCTCCTGCTTATAGTTTTTGACCAGTCCCTTATCACAAAGCGTTGTTCACCTTGCAAATAGATGCCTTTAGTGTTAATTTAATAATGCTCTTCATTTTAAACTTTTTCTTTGCTGCTATGTATACTTCAGTTGTATTTATACCCTTCTTTATTTGCATCTTTTTAAAATTATGAATTCAAACACAATTGTTTTGAATTCTATCAATTCAATAAATAATTTTGTGCACAAATGTCATACCCTCGTGCCTTTTATTAAAAACTTTACTCAACCCCCTCATGTGTCAATTCCTATTCACTATTAATGACACATATGCAGCCATGTAGTAAGATCTCTCTATCTCATCAGATGCAAATAGAGATACAGCTTTACCATCCTCTTCAGATTACACAGAAGCAGACAGTGACAGAAAAGGAGATTCAGCAACAGTACCAAGAGGTTTGTGTTTACTCCTGTAAAATTGTAGTGGATGTGTCAAATTAAAGCTGTTTTGAGGGAGATCGAGGGCTTCATTAATCTTGTTCTGGGAAAGGAGTATATTCCAGATTATTCCAGAAAGCCATTCTAACCATACCTCAATAAAACCCTTTAAACCAATAAAACCCTTTAAACGATAATTCGATTTCTGGAAAACTTCAATCCTCGGATGGATTCTCCTTTAATGTTGCATTGAGCCGTGTTCTGCTTTATTAAGGCTAGCAAACTGAAAGGCTTATACCAAGACCATTTTTGAGTATCATACTCTATCAATGAATCACAAAATTAATCATCAATAAATGTAATATTAATTGGATCAAGTGTATTTTGTGCACCCCTCGACCGATATATCGGTCGACGTATCGACCGACAGTCGACCGATGTATCGGC
>OMLO01005920.1_pt1 | contig 10278 bp, 11 predicted proteins | sample 1674811 | NCBI WGS metagenome assembly OMLO01 (sample SAMN06265003, study PRJEB25207) | coral metagenome | isolation source: Coral host | place: Mexico:La Bocana,Puerto Morelos, Mexico | collected 2008-11-13
CTAAAACCAGATCGCATAGCTGCATAGTCATGGTTTTTTCCAAGATTATAGCCTTATACCTTTTTTGCATTGCTGGAAAAACCTCCGACCATCCACTAACTGCTTTCTTGGCCAAGATGTCAACGAAATTATTTGCTTTAGCTTCCCACACCAGTTGTTCATCATGTAGATCGCTAAGATTACAATGTGCTTTTGTTTTGACAATTTGGATCCAACCCTTGGGGCGTGCTTTCACATGGTGCCAAATCTTATCCCATATATCGTTATGGTCAGTTATACTGGGATATCTACCATTATTATGGGCATCTAGCAATTCCTCCAATTGTGTAACCACCGCCTGACAGTCAGAAAACACGATGGGTCGTGAGATGCACTGTAACGCTAAGAAAATTGCAAAGGCTTCCCCCCGATAAGAAGAATGGTCAATTCCTGGAAGGGGCTGTGCAGCTAAGACATCATAACTATCGGAGTTTGGTTCGGCTCTGATTACGGCTGACCCTGCTAATGTACATGTCGGTTGATCTTGCATATATGCTGATCCATCACAGAAAATATACTCACAATTAGAACTTTCAATGGGTAATGTCCATTCAGGCCATGGTTTTTGGAATCTATGCAGTACTAGAAAGTTCACTTCACAAATGGGCATCATAGCCAGATTTCTAGCTGCAACACTTCTTTTGCTCAACCACTTCATTAGTTTCGCTTTGTTTTTCCTTGTACTTTGAAGATTCTTACACGAAAACAATCTATGCTCCCTAGTGTCTTTTGTGCCACAAAAGGGGCAATTTGGGTCTACTGAATGGTCATATTTAGCAAAGGCACTTTTGGTGTAGGCTGCCCCCGTGCAATGGGCCACCAAAATTGCTTTGTCTCTACAATTTTTGTTCTTCATGATGTTTTTGATGTTGAATTCATCGATAGATTCTAAATCAAAATCTTTGCGGTGCCTACTTCTTTCTGCAACATGGAAATTCCAGCACTGCCTAACAATTTTCCTCAAGAAGGATTTTGACGCTTCAACCCAGTTTAATGCCACCCCTGAGTTACGCGTAATCCATCCCTGTCCTAGTGCAGTCCATCCAATTGCTTGCAAAGACTTCTTTAAATTGCTGGCTGGTCCATGTTCTTTCTTATCACTTGATAGGCGGTTGCAAAAGTCAAATCTGGTCCCTGGGAATTTTGCAAAGAAGCGTCTCCAGAATAATAAACTTCTAATTATTGTCTTCAGTTGCGGGTCCATGGGTGAATTTTCAAAAAGACACGCAATATACGGGCTAGCGCAAGCCACATTTTCCTCATAGAAGCCACGGTGGAAGACCTCAATGTTTTCCATTGTTCTTGCGAAACAAAATATTGTTCAATCCCATATGACATTGTGCCATATCCCGCTGCTTGTCATTGTTAACCTAAACTTCGAAGGTAACTTTTTCCTGCAAATCATTTTCATAACCCGTTTTGCTTTTGCAAATCTTTGCATTTTTGATTGGCACCTTTTTTGACGACTATAATTTTGGTCACAGCCTAAATCAATGGCAGACTTAACAACAGGAATTTCATCGTTGTCGACTTTAATTCCTTTGAGTCTTCTAGCCTGCTTAGGATTAAGGGCCCACAACCAGCTCTTTTTGGGGGAAATTTTCATAGTCAAGGCATTTACAAAGTCAACCATTGTAGCAAATGCTCCTTTTAGGTCATGGGGGTTGTCAGAATTAATGCCCCAATTATCCGCATAACAAATTGTAGTATTACCACTGTGATGGTACTCCACAACTTTGTGACACCATAGCGATAGTGAAGCCATAACTGCTACTGACATCGCACATCCTTCTGCAATTCCTTTCACTGCTTTGATGGCCTCACTATACAACATCCATGTACATCAAAAGACCTATGAAGATCTCTTAGGTGACGAAACAATGCAGTGACATATTGCGATGGGATGCCTATTTTGATTAAAAGACTCTGTGCTGGTCCCCAAGGTATTGTGTTATAGCACTTTATAAGGTCAATTACCACTCCACAAATGTCTTTTTTGGCAAACTTTGCAGATTCTATCTGATTAGCTGTATATACTGCTAGCATATCTGCCGAAATGCCTCCAGCTGTGGCTGAAACTTGTGGCGGCATTAGATTACTGATATGGCCTAACACTTCCAAACTGCGTAGTCTGGACCACAGTCTATATACTTTGGATAGTATGGTTATGGGGCGAATGTCAAGTGGTGATTTCGGTTCCGTTCCTTTTCCCAAAACGACAATTCGCGACAAACACCACGAAGCTGGCCAGTCTTTTCCAGACTCGATTTCTCTTAAAATCCTTAAGAGCCATTCAAGTATTCTACCTTCCATTCGATTTGCATCGGAAGTTGAGAAACCATCACAGCCCCTAGCAGTAACCTTTTTTACGCCTTTTAGGGATTGCTTCCACAAATTCGATTCAAGGGGTTTGAAGTCACACGACGGGCAATCACACAGGTAATAAATGACTCAGCTTCTTTCCAGTGGTCTTCTTGAATATCACGATCCCTATACCAAAGACTAGACCAATAATTAATCAATTGACTATGCATGTCACTACAACGAGAACTGCTTCTTTTTTGGACGATGCATTGGTCACAGGCTTCCTTCAAGAATACATTTTGGTCTAAGGTAATCAGAGTACCATCAATTTTGGATATTGTTCGCTTTTGACCTTGAAACTCAACAGGCAATGAGATATCAAAGTCAGGTTCATCGATAGCCCGAAAGACACGTTTGCCGTTCTTCTTCCAAACTGTTCTAGTGACCTTACATTTTACGATCCAATTAATGGCATCCAAAGGGGGTGTAGGCATCTCCTTCACATCGCGAAAAGCAATAGCACCTCCTTTAGAAAGATCTGCTGCCGAACGAAGTTTGCTTTTGGCGGTTTGCAGCATATAATATTCTTGTAATTCTTTCTTATGGAATTCTGCAAAGGCTTCATGCAAAACTTCCACATACTCTTCATGAGGTGTATGGATTGGAACGAACCAACCCAAATACGTTGCGACCCAATTTGCCAACGATTTTCTAAAACCATGTGCATTGAGAATAGCACTCCAAAGGGCTTGGCATGCAACCCATGCATTTTCACTATCATTGCGCTTAGCCGCCCGAATTTGGTTAAGCAGTGAATGGAATCTTCGTTGCTGTCTTGTATGGTACTTTAGACTGCAATTGGTTTGGACAATCATCGGGGTAGAATCTCCCTGCCTACCAGGTTTGATGCATGGTATGGAATTATTCTTACTCTTAAAGGGTTTTCCTTGCGAACACCGAAAATGCCCAGGGGGAATGCAAACCGGATTTCCTTCACAATCAACACAAGAAGCCTTCATTGTTTCTTCAAATGCAAGAGTGAATTGTCTAGCAGCTTGATTCATGTCACCATCCTCAAACGCTCTTTCAAACAAATGGTTTCTGTTAAAACAAATTCTTTCTCCTTGAAGGTTGATTTGCTGCGGGTCGAACATGAATTCATCTAGGGATTTGGGTAACACCCACTTTTTGATAGATTCCTTCATGGTATTAAAAGCAAACCCTGCAATCAACAAGGGGTGTGAATCAAAATCGTAATGTGCGGATGTTCTACACGAGTAAAAGGCTGCAGCCATTGTCGGATTCATCAATATAAAGGAATGGCGTAGCCCGAACTTGGATGTTGGTTGGGGTTTCGACCAAACTTTATGGAGTCAGCAATTGCTGCATCCTGCCAACCAGCTCTCTGAAGTATCCCCCAACCATTTAAATTTTCGAGCGCAATATTAAAGTCCCCACAAATTACAGCAGGACCCTTGAATGACAAGGCACGCTCTGTAGCTTGCAAGAACAAATCATTTGTGAATGTCTGTGGTGCAGCATAACTGTTGGATGCCATACCATATAGTGAAGAAACATAAATAGAGTGCGTATGGTCTAGCTGTACGATCGTGTCAACAAAACGAATAGACTTTTGGGCAAAGTCTGGTGATGGATATATGAATTTTCTGATGGGATAATCGGATGCTATTGCAACACCACCTGCTCCTCATTTCCGTGTTCCCATGATGAGGTACAACTGGGTCCCCAAAAACGACTTTGAAACCACTTATGACTGCCGTATTCCTAATGGAAAGTTGTGCTTTAGAGGTTGCCGAGGTTTCAGCAAATGTCCATACACCACTCCCCCACTCCTTTAAGCAATCAACCTTTCCAAGCATTTGGGTAGGGTTTGCACAACCGATCCAAAAAACATTTCGATCATTCTCTTCCCCGTTGTTATCAGGGTTTTCTTGAAAAGGTCCAGGGTTCTTTGCTTGTCCTACTGGTGTAGCAGCGAGAAAACAAAGGTACCAAAACCCAATAGTAAGGCTGGTGCTAAGTGAAAGCCCAAACTTGCGTTTTGGTTTCCACCAAGAATGATTATATTGCGAATATGTAAAACTGCCCTTAAATTGCTTGTGGCTTTCAGGGAACCTACTTCTGATCTTGAGATAGTCAAACTTTAGGCATCTACTAAAGCCAATGATGGTATCTTTCACAAGGCCTAGCGAGCAAACGACCAAACAAGTCAAAAGTAAGGTATCCCAAACAAATCCTTTCAATGCGTCATCCCAATCGAAAAGGGGGGTTGACCAAAAAATCCATTGCATTTCTTTCAGGGCAGGCTTTTTCCTCTTCGTACTTCTTGAATGAGCCCATTTGACCCCCAATTCTCTTCCCCAATCGGTAACCCATTTTTTCAACATCCTGGATAAGTCTGGCATACTTCGATTCAAGGATGCACTGCTTCGGACGGCTTCTTGCATTGGGTCCGACGACTGGGGATCTGACAATGCTTTTGCAAGCATAACGTGGGTTGGCGAGACTGTCACAGCCAACACTACCATCATCATCACCATTGTTAATTTGCTAATTATGTTGGTAAAATGCATGCAAGTCTTCCGCATGGTACACTCCACGCTTTCATTACTTCTTTTATGTTTTCTCTGCAAAACTATTCTTTGAATTAAGTTCTCACCTTGTGCAAATGTGAAAGGACGAGTTACTTCCGAAATCGACCAAAGCACACTACTCATCATTTTTGCAATCTTTTCCACACTCAGAGCATGAAATGGGAAAGCATAGCTAACAAAGCTACCATGAAATCCCTGGTGATGTTCACAGTCATGATCTCTACTCTGATTATTGCAATGCTTATGCCAACAATTTTTATTTTTTGAAGACCCAGTTTGCACGAAAACAAGGTTCGAATGGTTTCGGTATTGCATTCTTGCATAACGATATGAATTAGAGCTTCTGGCTCTCCCAACTCTCAATGCTTGAATCTTGAATTGGTTGCCTTTTGCCTACACGATTTCTCCTGCAAACACTGATGAATGCAAAACAAAGGCCAGATATCAAAAAACTACGACACTTCCAGTTTACAATGTACATCAGAAAGATGCAACACAGGATGATACTCAGAGGCACACACAAAGACCCTAGTCAATTGGATCTCAACCTCTTTGCCTCCTTCTCACTTGTATTTGCCTCCAGCTTGTCCAGTCTCTCGTTTAGTCCAGTCTGCAAGCTGGAAATCATGTTTGTGAGTTGCGTCAACACATTCTGACTACTTGCATTAACTGACACCTCTACATCCTTGACTTTCGCATCAGTTTCTTGTTGTGCAGCTTGAATGCTATTGATGGCACCCTTGGTCTGTTCCAAAGATTCCTGCATGACTTGCTCACCACTGGAGCGAGTTGCTCAAACAAAACTGCTGCGATACATTTTGCTCCTTCCTTGCCTCGGTTGAGAGTTAGATTGGATTATTGTCGCATCTAAACTGCTAGCAGATGTGTGAGATCTTCAAAATGTAATGAAATCTTATTGATTTTCTTCTGCATTTTTCTTAGAAGAATCGTGTTGGACCTGTTTGTGCCTCCAACTGCTCGACGACACCTCGCAGCAGCTTCTGATTCTCCTCGTCCAGTAACAGTCACAAATGAAGTTTATAAGGATTCCCTACAAAAAATGTAATAATCCTGGTGGTGACTGTTACTGCGTGGGGGGTAGATCCAAAGTCTATAACTGGAACCAGTTTGTCCTCTATTTTGGGGCGAAAAAACCCTCCAAAACAAAGCCTTTTCCAATCAAAACAGTGGTCATTTGGGTTCCAGGTAGCCATAGTCAAACTCCCTGAGACAAGAAATTATTCGCCTCTGAAAATAGGCCTTGGGCCCCAAGAGGAAATTCCTCGACTCCAATCATTGATGTTCAGTTTTGTTGCACTGTTCCTTTCAGGGAGGTTTTCAAGTTGGGTTTTACGAAAAAACCTGTTGTGATTGCTGTAAGTTGGTACTTCTTTTTTGAGTCCCCCAAATGGGGTCATACAACTGGGAAAACTATATATAGTCTGGTTGCCACCTATGAGCCACCAAGTACACTCCCCAAAACCAAGATGGTTTAACACAATCCAAGAAACAAATCCGCTTCCCAACCCTTTTGGGAGGTGGAAAAATTGGCTCTTGGAAGGGGAATTGATGGTAAAGGTTGGTGGCGAAGTAGGAATCTACCCAGTAGGTGTTCCTTTCATAGCAATTTTTCACCACGCAATCCAACATCCCCAAAAGAAACAAATCCAAGAAATCTTCCATGTTTTTTTCAAAACATAAACATCAACGATTCGTCACGTATAAACACGCGGCGTTTGCCAAATCCCGTATGCGAAACGGTCGCGAAACGTGAACTACCAAGAGTCCATACGTCGTCCCAAGTCAGCAGACCAAATAGAGCTGTAGCCCCACCTCATCCAGTTGTGGTTCCGGTGGTGGTGAAAGGTGACATTTGTGTTTTTTTGAAGAACGAAACGTGAACCGAACCTACATGAAATTCACTACAATTGTAGCGTTTTCTGGGGAAATTCACTACAAGATCTGCAATTGTGGTGGTTCTTTTTTGGGGTGGGGGGAGGTCGGATGGTGAAAAGGAACTTTCAGAGAATAAAAACGACAGAATCAAAGGTTAGCTAGTTGGTGGTTTCAAACCATTTAGAAAAATACTAGTCAAATTGGATTATCTCTCCAGGTAGGGGTGAAAATATAAAATGTTTGAAACCACCACCTAGTTAGGGTTTGTTATATGTTAGGTTGTCCCCCCTTTGCCAGGATGCTGGCTTGCGGCAAATGAGTCGCCACCTCGGCCTATAGGATCCCTGGATCCTAAAAAAATATGAAAAAAATCCTGACTGGTACCATGGTTTCTGGAATCCTGGGCAGGGGGGACAACCCAAGCAATATATCCCTGAAGATTAACGGCTGGAACATACTTCCCTGGAGGTTTGGTGAAACAATCATTTTCCTTTGAATTCATGGGGGATTGGTAGGTTCCAGCCGTTAATCTTCCAGGGTGTAATATGTCCCTCTTGTTGGGAGGAGTTTTATTTTCCGGATCACCTCTGGGGGCCCTCATAATATTCAGTCATTCATGTCTACCAGAAAGATCCAAAAAATAAACTGATAAGACATCAGCAGACTGAAATTAGATAAGGCCACCAGCAATACATATATCAAGCCCACTTACTTAGCCCCCAAGTCATGATGAATCATTGGTGATTGGAATCTCAATCAAAATGTGAGCCATGGAAAAAAACTCTTACCTTGCACTATACTGGTTGTTTAATTGGGATGTTTATAATGGTTTATTGTAATCCCCACATAATTGGGTAGTATAACCCCCTAAACATCCTAAACAACCTGGGCTTTTTCATTGACTCATGCGATTTCTTCAATGCTCCTAGTCATAGCCGCGTTGTCCTAGGTGCTTGGGGCAACTGGGGCAATCAAGACTGTCACGTCTTAATTGCCAAATACATGACATAGTCTCTCTACATATTTTGCGATTGTATTTTTTCTAAATAAACTGGTTGGTGGTTTCAACCCATTTGAAAAATATTAGTCAAAAAATGGGAATCTTCCCCAAGTAGGGGTGAAAATATAAAACATTTGAAACCACCACCCAGTAAAGCTTTTACCAACATGTTTAGTATCGTCATCGGCGTATCGCCATCTATTTTCACCTCATCAAGTCCCTCAATCGTCGTCGGGGCCCTCCATGGAGGGGATTTTCCCTGAACGAATTTTTGGGTCAGCTTGGAGGAGTCCCAAACGTATTTCACGTGACTAGATTTGAAATTTGCGAACAAAATTTCTGTGACCCTAGGCATCCAGTCATATTCTCAGCTGATGATTGGGGTGTCCAATCACCTCCTCAACATGGTATTTAGGTTCCATTACCATTCTCAGAAGGTGATTGGATCCCTAGGGTGATGTAACTTTCGGGATTGAAAGGTTTAGGATTTGGATCGGCGTAACATTAACGGAATATTGAGCAAACATAGAAAATGATGGAACATGTAAGATCCTGATTACACGTACATAGATACAACAAACATCAGCAAACCATAACAAACCCATCAAAACCGAAGATAACAAGTGATTAACAGGACCAAATCCAACCTTTTGTATTTTGAGTAGTGCGACTAGAGAGTTTTTTGGATTTCACACCAAGAAACCAACGGTATGCAGTTTCTCCAGTGGTTAAGGAACCACCTGATTGTCGTTCCATCAAGTCGTTATAGGTGTTCCAGTTCCTGAAGGTCCGGTGAAGGTGCTACGTACGTACGAACGAGTGGTTGCTTGGTTATCTTGGTTTCTGGTTTCGCATCAAGCCTACACATTTCCACATGCTGCTGCCGAAACTGCTGATTGCTTCAAAAATTCTTCCCTAAAAATCACCTGGAGTTTTTAAAAAATTCTGCACCTCATCGCATCAACTGAATTAGGCATTTGGTTTGTTTGATCCACCCAGCTAAAATCCAAAATGAAATCCTTGAAGTGTTAGTGGGTTTCTGGCCTCCACAATTTGGAGACCCCCCAAATGCTCAGAAGGAGTTTCCTACTGGTTTCCTACTCAAACTTCCACATTTCATTGGAAAAATTTCTGAAGAAATGACTCTTTTACAAATTGGGAAATATGTTTCGAAACTTGCATGTGGAACGTCATCTATGACAAATCACCTAATTTGACATAGAATGTTGTCAGATCAAAAAATGCCTTCATATTCCCGCAATGCTCCTAGCCTATCTCCCATTTCACCATGTTCAAATGCCTTCGAAACATCAAAACAAAGGCAGTTGGTTTGTTGATTGTTCAACGGCAAATTTGACCATCTAAGCTGTCTTTTTCTATGGGAATTTAAGGAGCTCACCAGCCCCCATTCTCGCTTGCCCCAAGAAATAAGGCCCTAACTATACCCACCCAAATTAAGGCACAAGGGGTGGGCTTTATGATCCCCCTAAGGCCGGCAATTTGATGGGGGGAGAAATGGGATCCAGGCACATCTCGAAAGGGCTATACCAACAACTCACCGTCTCGCCATCATCATCACGACGTAGCTCACAAATCTGTTGATCTGCTTCTAAAGTATGACAACTCCTCAGATTGTCAAGGTAAGATATGTTGAGTGTGAGACAATAGGCTGATAGTAAGTAGTACCGATCTTCAACACTTTGAACACCAACCAAAATACTATGGAATGAAGATGTGGGGGCATGAAAAAAAAATCATGGATGATCATGGAGAGTCCGAAAAAATTATGGATGAATCAAAGAGTCAGAAACAAAAGCTGTTGTTGATGCATGCTGAAAGTAACAATGCTACAAAATGATCATTATAACAATACCACATCTTACACTGTGGTTTGCTCAAGTGGCCGTTCCTCAAAAACATTAGTCACATCTTTCTAGATGCGTTTCGAACAGAAAAAAACATAATTCGAAAGACTCTTGTCTTGCAGGTCATGATGGATGCTTACCAAAACCCCCTAGGATCCATGTATGGTATATGTACCTCCATGAATGGTTGATTTATGGTAAATCAGTAGGTAAATATACCAGTCCCATGGATCCTATGGGAAATGCAAAATCAGTTCAACGACTTGTTTTTTCTTGAGAGGTTTGATCCCAACAATGTGGTGGATAGGTAACTTGCCATGGTTGCCGGCGGTAACTTCACGAACTTCTCACCATCAGAGACTTCTAACGTCAAAATCATCATCCAACCAAGCATATATGTCTGGCATCCACCTACCTGTGGTTGTTAGTTGAAGCTTCCGTGGCAAAGTCCTTGCGGTGTTGGTCTGTGCCAAAGGGACTTTCTTCCAAAGAATGAATGCATGTGTTTGCAAAACATATACATGTGCATGTTTGTGCTCAAGGAAACCTTGAACGTTAA
>OMLO01005922.1_pt1 | contig 10277 bp, 4 predicted proteins | sample 1674811 | NCBI WGS metagenome assembly OMLO01 (sample SAMN06265003, study PRJEB25207) | coral metagenome | isolation source: Coral host | place: Mexico:La Bocana,Puerto Morelos, Mexico | collected 2008-11-13
TTCAGGTTTTGACCCTGACGAACGAGCATCTGCGATCAGCTATGTCCGAAGCTATGGCTCATACAGGGATGCTTGAAAAGGAGTGGCAGAGGCATGTGGTGCAATCAATGCAGGTGATTTCTGGGAATGGCACTTTGCTATGTTATGGGATGTCATCGACAGTTGGTTGCAATGTCTCGAAGTTTTGTGGCTGAGATGTGGATCTATGCTGGGCAAGCAACACAGCTTATGGCGAATGGTGATATAAATTGTGGGCAATCAATGCAAGAGTGGTTTCTGATAGTGGCCGGATGTCACGCCTTGGGTTTCCACTGATTGCCAACAATGAGGTTTTTGAGATGCTGCAGAATGCCAAAAGGGGGTGTGGAAATTTCACTCCTTGGGTTCCTATGTGACTGTGGCATTTGCAGCGTCTATGGCCATTTTATGGGTCATTGTGGTTTTGCATGAAGTCCTGGTGCAATTTACAACCGTTGTTGTGGCATTTGTATTTCGTGGTATACTGGCATGTGGTTTTGGGCATTTAGCTGGTTTTCTGCGTGTTTTGCCAATGGTTGTTTTGCATTGTGGTGAGAATTTGTTTTGGGTGATTTTCGCAAAGGTTCACCAACTATGAGCAGAGTTTGGAATATTTTGAGTGGAAAGTGAAGATTTGATTTTGGGTTTTGGGTCGGAACAGATTCAAAGCTCTTGTGACGATGTCAATTTGGATTTGGATGTTGAAACTCCAAAGTCGTTTCAACAGTTTGTGAACCATGTTTTGAGGAAGATGTCTGAAAAGCTTTTTCACGATACTCGTGGCTTACAGGCAGAGGGTTCACAAAGAGAACATAGCAGCATGTCAGACAAGCATGACATAGCTAGAGACACGTCGTCACTTTCCTGTGTGTGGTAAAAGAGAGAGCTTGTGATTCCACCGTCGGGTTCTTGAAGTCACGTTGTCTTGCATTGGTTGTGGACCTGTTGGGACTTGACTGACTGACGTTGTTCTGCATTGGAGTTGGGTTATTTGTGGATTGGGTTCCCAGCTCTGCGAGCGGCTAGTGGTTGTAACCTGATTTTTCGTATGGTAGCGGAGCGCTGTTGAGTTTTGACTTGAAGCTGTGAGGTTGTGCCAAGGATTCGTGATGCAAGGGTTTCCGTTTGGTGCTGGTGTGCCTCCTGGTTGCTTAGGTCAAGGTCCAGGGATACAAAATAATGCAGGTCTAATGTCGCCGACAAGAGCTGAACAAGGTTGTGCAGGTGTCCCAATACCTCCGAGTACTCCTAGTTCACGAAGTGTAGTGCAGAATGAAGGTCAACAAGCAAATGGTGGTTTTTCACAAGCACAACAGACAAACATGGGGCAAGCATGTAGGCAGGATGGGGTTGGAGCATGTTTTGGTGCTGGAACTCAGATGCCTAATGTGCCGATGTTTGGTCCTCAGTTGTTTCCTAATTTTGGAAGTCATCCTGGTGTGGGTCAAGTGGATTTGGCATCAGGTGTGATGGGTTCGAACCTAAATGGAAGTGCAATGGGTCAGAATCCTAGTGGAAGTTGGATACCTAGACAGTTTGGTCCTCAAGTTAGTGGTCCGGTTCCTATGTATGAACCTCAGCATTCCGTCCTAAGTCAGATTTCCCAGTTGGTAGGCAACTTAGACGCCAATCAGATGAGAACTTTGCATCAAGTGTTAGGGGAGCAGCTTGGACGTCAGGGTCGAATGCTGCCTGAGTTTTTTGGTGCGATGCCTAGAGAGTCTGAAGTAGGTGGTCAATTTGGAAATCCCTCCATGTCGTTGCCGGGTGGATGTCTTGGTGATTCAGAAAGGGGTTCAAAGGACGTTTTTGCTAAGTCAGAAAAGTGGTTGGGTCCTGCCCCTACTCCAGAGGTATCTAAGTGGTCTTCTAGGGAGTCAGAAGTGTCAGGGTTCGCAGAGTACCTCATGCAGTTGTCAGCCTGGGCCTCGCAAGCAAGTTTGGACTTTGCGGCTGAAATCATGGATGCGAGTCGGTGGCCTGAGACGATTGCATGGCAGAAGTTGTCAACAGAGCAGAGGAGTCGATCAACTAGATTGCTAGGGATTTTGAAAACAGCCTTTGCTTCTCATGCTAGGACGGCCATGTTAATCTCAACGTTTTGTGAGGGTGTGAACTTGCATCGGATGCCGAATTTTGGTCATGAAGAGTTGTGGATGCGTGGTCAGGCCTCGAATGGATTCGAATTACTGAGGCAATTGACGCTTGAATACTCGATCAAAACTCGGTCTGAGGCTCTGTCGCTTAGATCCATGTTTTCTGGAAAGACATTTGCAGTTCAAGGGTCAGAGACAAGTGCAACATCCATAGTCAGTGACACTATTAGGAAAATAGATCTGGAAGTAGCCAAGTTTTCACGGTTGATTTCAACACTGCCGGCATCAGTAGACACCACGGGATTGGGTATATTGGATGCGGATTTGGTTGTGTTGTTGTTGAAAAGTCTTCCCCCAGAAGTGAAAACCTATTGTCTTCATCATACCCCGGGTGAGAGTTATGGGGATTACAGGGAAACGGCCAGAAAGTGGGAACATCAGCAAAGATTGTTCATGGAACTCCCTGGGTTTTCACAGAGTAAGAAGGTGTATGAGGTGCAAGGTGATTCCAACACTGAATGGTATGACATGACTGAGACGGATCAAGGAGACAATTGGTGGTATGTAGATAGCATGGGTCACGATAAGAGCAAATGCAGCAAGTGTGGAAGCAAGAAGCACCAATCGCATGAGTGCTCAACAGACATGGCAAAAGTGAAATGCTATAGATGTCACCAAATGGGTCATGTGTCAATGAATTGCCCAAACAAGGTTGTCTCTAGTGGTTCGTATGGTAAGTCAGATGGCAAAGGCAAGGACAAAGGAAAAGGAAAGAACCATGTGATAAAAGGGGATTGGATGAAAGGAAAAGGAAAAGACAAAGGTAAGCACAAAGGAAAAGACAAAGGAAAGAGTAAATCTAAAGGAAAGCCTTTTGGGAAAAAGGGCAAGATGAATGAGATGGTAGAAACGTCAAACGAAGATTTGTGGTGGTACGGTGATGATTCGTACTGGAACGAATGGCAGTACGATGTTTCGCAAGTGTGGAACTCAGAGTGGCCAGTGTATGATACCTCAAATGCATGGGAATGGCAAGAGACTTGGCAGGATTCTTGGCAGAGTCACGCACCTAATCCAGAAACTTCGAACAAGTCGGAAGCTGGTGCTGAGCCTAAAGTTGAATCCTTGATGCTGAGTCCTTTGATTTCTGAGATTTTTGGGGTAATAGATACCGGTTTGTGGTTAGATGACAGTTGTGTTCATGGCAAGTTTGAGTTTTTTGACGATGTTTCGGTGTTTCAAGTAGATCTGACATGTTTGACGAAGAGATGCTTCTGTGATTGTGCTGCTTGTTTTCATGCTCAACATGCCTTTTCTCAAGAGATTTCGCGTGCGAAGCAGCGTGAGCAGGTAGTCCAGTCTTGGCTTGCTGGGGAGTCGTGGTGTTGTGGGGAGCTCGCATTGCTGCGCTGCCGTGGGTGTGGGGCTGTGGCTGATGATGAGCTGTGCCACTGCTGCGCTGTAGATCTAGGAGATGACCTTGCTATGCCCTCTGCTTCTGATAGTGCGCAGGTGCTGAAGTCTGGAGGTGTTGGTGGGCGAGGTTTGTCTCAGGTTCAGGGGTCTACAAGCACACAACAGCAAGCAGGGATGCAGCAACAACATTGGGGTGTCCGTCAGCGAGCCGTGGAAGGTGGAGAAGGTTCTGGACATGAAAGGTTGGTTCCTGAGTCTTCCCAAGATTCTCTTGCGTCAGATTTGATTTCACCGATTCAGCAGAGAGTGACATTGGTGAGAACGAATGTGCCAACGTTTTTGAATGGACCAGATGTGCAAACTGTTTCAAAGGCAGCTGTTTTTGAGTCTGTGTTTGATGTCGTGTCACCACTTTTGACTGAGATTTCCATGACGGATGATTCAAGCATGTGGTGGCTTCTGGATTCAGGAGCTTCTGCGACAGTCATGGCTTCTAGGTTTGCGGACATGTATGGTTTGAACTTGAGTCAGCACAAGGCTGGTGATGTTTTCAAGGCGGCGAACGGAAGCAATGTTGACATGTTAGGTGAGACCCAAGTTGTTGCAAAGGTTCGCATGTCGTCGTGGGAACATGGTTCAAGTGTTGACAAGAAGGCTCAAATTCGGGCTTTGGTTGGAAATGTCAGGCATAACATACTGTCAACTACCACCTTATGCAGAATGGGCTGGGAATTTTATCAGGGCCCAGAAGGTTTTGAAGTCCGAGATGTTCGCAGTGGTGAGAAGATGCTTGACACCGCCTATTTCGCAGGCTGTCCTTGGGTTCGGTTGCAGTCTGTTGAAAAGGGTTCAAGTTCGAAAGTGAAACAGTTGTCGTTTGTAAATGAGCATGGTCAACATTTGTGTCCAATGACGAGAGCAGCAGAGGCAGCTCTTGAACGGCACCGCCTTCAGGGGCACACGCCGTACGATCCGCGATGTGTGGTGTGTGCTAGGGCTAAAGCAGTATTTCAGCATAGAAGGCGCCGTGATTCCATGCTAGAAGCAGAGGTGCAGGCAGACTTTGGGTTTGTGACAGAACGTGGTGAGATGATTGACCATGAACAGCCAGGGGTCCATAAGATTTTGATTTTGACGGAATTGTCCAGCAACTGTGTTGGGTACGTCGTTGTGGGTCAAGATCTTCGAATGGCTCGGAACCAAGTGGCTAAGTGGCTCCATCATTTCGGGTTTTCGTCGTCGCAAGTTTCCATAGTTCTACACACTGATTCAGAGAGGGCTGTTGCCGAGTTGGTCGGTAGATCCACAGATAGGTTCATCTTTAGCACCCGAAGGGCAAACCCCCAACAACATAGAAGTGTGGGGTTGGCAGAGAGAGGCGTCCGTCGTCTCAAGGAAGGGTTGCCTATGATAAGGGCTGAGATGAATCAGGCTGGGGTTGATTTGGATATCACGTATTCCGGTCTTGTGGATGCTGTAACTTATTTGGCATTGACGCATAACCACTTTAGCAAAGTGCATTCAAGTGAGTTTTCCCCTCTCGAGTATGGAACACAGAGAAGTCTAAGTAAGCCTCAAGTTGCGCTGTTTGGTCAAAGTTGTCTTGCGGAGTTACCATCTAGTGTTCGGAAACATTCCCCCAACGAAACCAGAAGCGTGGAAGCATGCTTTATTCATCCAGGGTTAGATACGGGTCCGGTGGTGCAAGCCTTAGTAAGGACAGGGTCTGAAGTCACTCTCAAACGGTTTGCAGCTAGGAACGTCCGGGCTATCATGCCTCCAACCTGGGATGTGAAGCTTGGTGTGAATGTTTTCAACAAGTTGGATGTTCACGAAGGGTTATCAAGAATTCCTGATGGTGGTCGTGAGCCTGGTGCCTTGGATGATGATGAGCATGATGGAGACGTGGTTGAATATCCAGATGGTGCACCTCCTGAACTCATTCGGGAAATGAAAGAATCAGATGATGTTGCTCCAGGTCCTAGGTTGAAACGTGGTTCTGAACACATGTCTAAGTCAGCTTCAAGTGGCGCGTTGAAGATTGCTAGGCAACAGCCGTTGGGTCAGAGCAGTTCAAATGCGGGGCAAGAAGTTGTCCCACCTGCCTCAACGGCAGCGCCAGTTGAAGAGGGTAGGTCTGAAAGGGTTGAATCATCACCTGCCTCCGAGGCAGCGCCAAGGGTTGATGTTTTTCCTAAGACCCCCAAGTGTATTGCATGTGAAACTGGTATGAATGCACCGGGAATTAGACATTCTAAAGAGTGCAAAAGACTTAGGGCTGAGTTTGAAGCAAATAGAAGGAGTCAAGCAGTTGAGTCGGGTACAAGTGCACCAGTTCGGGACAGTTCATCAGCTATTGAAGATCATGACATTTCACCAGCTCCTACTCCTTCGGTATCTCCAGCAGACAATGGTGGTCCTTCTTCCGAGTATGCTCCAACGACACCCGAGGACATGGAGATTGAGGACTTGGGTGATTCGGAGATGAACATTGATAGACAGGAGGAGTACAGGACTCGGTTTAAAAGGGGGCCATTGACTCCAGCAGATGATTTGGAAAGGGAGATCAGAAATGAGGTTGATGCGGATGGTGACAATGTCATGGATTTTGTGTGGTCTGATACTGGAGAACCCATGTGCAATTTGTTCACTGTGAGCATTGATGTGGGGCCGGTTCAACTTCGAGTGAGCAATCCAGAATTTCATGATGAATCGATAAACTCCATCAAGTTCAGTCATGATCGACAACATGAGTGTGTCAAAGCACACCTGGGTGGAAGTGATGTATTAATCTGGAAACCTGATGAAGTCATAGACGATGTGTCCCTGTTGCAGCTCAATGCAGATTTGGGCTTCCAAGGTATGCAAGAGGAGATCCGAAACATGGAACACTGTGCAACAGGGACAATCATTGGAGCAAAGAAGCTGGAAGAATTGAAGGCAACACATCCGGAAATGAGAGTGATTGCATCAAGATGGGTCAGTGCCTACAAGAGTGAAGAGCGTGTCCGTACACGCATTGTGGTTAAGGATGTAGCTCGTGGGCTCTCGGCTCGCAAACTGGGAATTAGCTCACCTACTCCCTCCATAGAATCTCTTCACGCCATCTTGGCACTCTCAGCAACGAGAGGATTTCGCTTGCAAGGACTCGATGTGAATCATGCATTCATGCACAGTCCATTACCAGCATCAGAACACATCACTATCAAAATGCCTTTGTCGGTCAGCTTGGTATCTGGAGAAGCTTCATTTTTATACCTGAAGAAATCCTTAAACGGATTACGCGACGCCAGTCTCCATTGGCTGAGACTACTCAGTGCAACGATCCGAGAAATTGGGTTATGGTCGGATGCTGTAGAACCATGTTCTTATCAAGGAGTGGTCTATGATGGTAAGAAAAGGTTGGGTGTTGCATTGCTACTGGCATACGTGGATGATATCTTACTATGCAGTGAAAATGAAGCAGTAGAACAGCATGTGGAGAAGACTATCAAGAAGGTTGTGCCACTGAAAGCAACAGGCCAAGTGAGGACAGCAGCTGATGGTGGTGGTGAGCTTACCTTTATTGGAAGAAAGATCAAAAGGGGGTTGGACAGCAACACTATCTTGGTTGGAGTGGACCCTTTGTATCTCAACAGTACATTTGCTGAATTTGGAATTGTGAAAGGAACGAAAGCTGCACCAGATGTGGCGGCTCAAATGGAACGAACAATGGTTGAAGGAGATGCAAAGAAGGAACTGACACCAGCTGCGTACGCCAGGTTTAGGCGAGCGTTGGGCAAATTGTTATGGATGAGTCAGACTCGCCACGACATGAAGCTGTACATGTCCCTTATTGGGTCGCAGCAAGCCAAGCCATTAAACGGGACGGAAGCAGCTCTGAGAAGTGTCTTAAGGTTCCTCTATGATGATATGCACACGTGTTTGCATCTGCCATCTCCCGAGTACCATGCCATTGTGACTGAGAAAAGTGCAACTTGCTTCATGCATACTTTTGCAGACGCGTCTCACGCCCCGTACCGTTTTAACGGACGTCGTGGTGTGAGTGGTGGAGTGGCTTTCATTGAAGGATCGCTGGTACGCAGTTTGGCCAGACAGCAACAGAGTGTGAGCTTGAGCTCATGCGAAGCCGAATTGTTTGCGCTCCAGGCCATAAGTCAAGAAGCAATAGCATTTTCGTCGTTTGTGCACAGGTTGTATTTCGGCATTGGGGAGGCTGAGGAGAAAGAGATTCCGAAGATCATGGTAGAATCTGATAGTGCGTCAGCCTTGGATCTGTTGAAAGGATTGGACATTCCCAGGAGAAGTCGTCACGTTGAGGTGAGGATTTCATGGCTTCGTGAGAAGCTGGAGAGTGGCCAATTGGAGTTTGTGCACAGAGATGGTGTCAGCAATGTGGCGGATCTTTTTACCAAATGCCTATCTACTCGTGACTTTGAGAGGCACCGTCGAACGTTGGGCTTCAATAAGTTGGAAGTTCCCCTTCATGATTTGATGGATATCCCAAAGTCGAATTTGTTGATGAGCTCCTCAGGTCGTTCACGTGAGTCCTTAGCGGTGGTTGAAGTCTGTTGTGCACCTGATTCGAATTTGAGGAAGGTTTGTCGGCAGGCTCGGGTCCCTTACCTTGGTGTCATTGCAGATGTTGAATCTAGTGACACGTTTCGGCAAGTGAAGGACTTTGTGGATCATCAACAGCAACGTGAAGGCAGGTGGATTCACGTTCATTGCTCGACTCCATGCTCAAGCGGTTCGGTCCTTAAGAGGTTTTCCGATTCAGAAGTTCCAACTGAGAGTGATGAGTCTTGGAAAGGTATCATTGTGAGCTCTGAGAAGTATTTGTGTCTAGCAGACTCTAGGTCGTTTGAATTGCCTAAAAGGAATGATATATGGTCTAGGGAAGAAACTGTTAGGGTTTTGCACAACACAGGGTTGAATCATGTTGCGGATGTGTATCTTTGCCAAACAGGTTTAGTGGGCCGTGACGATATCCCTGTAGGAAAATGTTTGCGTTTTTGTTCAACTTCCCCGAAGTTTTGCAGCACACTCACTAGAAGGTTTGGGTCTTGTCAGTGTAAGCAGCATGCCGGGTTGTTTGATGTTAATTGGAAAGAAACGGGTTTTTACAATGAAACTCTAGCAAAAGGAATCCTCTCAGCGATCAGAGCATCGCGTAGGGATCCATGAAGTGTTTTGGTTTTGGCGTTGAGTGAGAGGTAGGTGACGGACCTTAGAATTCTTTGAGGAACGTGGTCTGGAACTTATCGTTTTTTTTGTCATGTGCCTAGCATCCAAAGTTGAGAACTTAGCTGTCTTGACCTTAAGGGTGTGAGCTTAGTTAGCATAGTTGCTGGGTCGTGGCCGTTAGTTTGTTTCACTGCAGAGTTGGTCGATGTGTGTAAAACAAACCAAACCAACAACCAACGTTTTGTGAGTTTTGTTTTGCGGTCTTTGAGCATGTTTGAGATTTGAAAGATTTGGGAGAATTCATTTCTTTGTCAACAGATGTGGCTTGAGAAGTTTTGTGTTTTGTTTGGATGTCCATGGCCTTAGAAAGTCGGGACCTTATAGGTGGCAATGGGCTCAGAACGCTGGAAGTCATGTCACATGTCAACATGCTTCACTAATCAGTGCATGAACAGAGTGATGGAAAGTTTCGGGCAGGTGTGTCACTTGCTCTCTTCTAGGTGTGTGTGTGTGTGTGTTTTGTTAGTGTGAATTTCACCACTTCCGGCAGAGCAATGGCGGATCCCAATGATGGAGATGATCATGCTAAGCTGGTTGAGCTTCAAGGGCTATTGCAACGGGCCCAAGAAGTGGAGCAGTCGCTACAGCAACAGATTGTTCGTCCTGCAGCCAAGGCAAAAGTGGCCTCTCGCAATCCAGCTGACTATGCAAGGTCAGATTATGGTGACGATGGCTTTGAGATGGTTGGCAATGATGGTGGAGCAATGTCAGATGCTTCAAAGAGGTTGCATGATGTTGTGGATGATGTGGTGGCAGATTCGGTGACACCGGTGCATGATGTGAATCCTATGCCACAGGCGGTCCCAAAGATGAACAGGGTTCGCAGGGCATTGGAAGCGGTCAACTCAGAAGCCTTTATCACCACAGCGTCAGCTCCAAAGCAACACTCTGGGATGCGGACTATGATGGGTGTGCAAGCTGCATCGGCTGGGGTCCCTCAGCAAACCATGGCAATGGCAGCTGCGCTGGATCGTGCGAATCCCAGTATCTCGTTGAGAGAAGCACAGAGGCTCTACCCGAGCATCCCGCTGGATGGGACAGCTCCAGCAGCTCCTGCAACAAATGACAAAGGCCGTGGGAAAGGCAAAAGGATTGTGCTGGTGGAAGACCAGGAGCGAGGGCTCCCGGTGTATACGCACACGGAAGTGCCAGCTGGCCCCGTGCGCGAGCTCTGGCATATCCAACATCCCATCAACGATGCGGTACCTTTTCCTGACGGTGTGGAGTCCCTTGAACAGTGGTCCATGACAACTATCACTATGCAAAAATATAGTGGAATTACGTTTGGGCAACTCCTTGGGAAGATCATTGCAGGAGATCGGGAGGCAGTGCAGTACAGCTCGTGGCTGGTTCACAGCTATTCTCGGCAGATTTCCAGACAGCCACGGTCGCAGGCACCGGATCTCAGTGCCTTTCTGCTACGTTCAGGTTTTGACCCTGACGAACGAGCATCTGCGATCAGCTATGTCCGAAGCTATGGCTCATACAGGGATGCTTGAA
>OMLO01005923.1_pt1 | contig 10277 bp, 7 predicted proteins | sample 1674811 | NCBI WGS metagenome assembly OMLO01 (sample SAMN06265003, study PRJEB25207) | coral metagenome | isolation source: Coral host | place: Mexico:La Bocana,Puerto Morelos, Mexico | collected 2008-11-13
TCATAACAAAAATTTTCATTTCCGGAAAAAAATTGAAATATTTTCAAAACATTTTTCCAGATGAATTCAGATTTTGGACTGTAATGCGACTTGGACCTTAGTCAAAAAAACAACCGTTGTCAGAAGTACAGGAAGTATTAACTCACTCTTGTTGCTATGTATAATTATTATGGTCTAAAGTCCTCACGGTTGTGGTGTAATGAAATAGCTTTGCTTTGTTCTCCGTGATGTTTGCCGTTTTAAGAGCCACGCCCCCAGTCAAACCAATATTTTCTTGACAACTGGTTTCTGATTATTATAGGTTTGCCTCTGAGGTAAACAGATCGTTAATTAATCCGCCATTCGGCACAGACGTTCCAGTTGTATCTTCAGTCTTCAAGCACTTCAATATTCCTCTGTCGCTGTGAATTTGTCAGTGTATTGCTCCTGTCGTTAATATCTGTTGATGCAGGTTTGTGTTTTTGTATTTTAAAACTAATCTGGATGCTGTTTGGGAATATTTGGATGATCAAACGAGGAGTTTTCCGGTATCGCTTGGGAACATATTTTGTTCTTTTCACTAAGACTCTTGCTTTTTCAAGCTTTATTGATATTTGTTTGGATCCTGATAAGAACCGAGTTCCAAAACCATCTGACGCTTTTAGAAGTTTTCAGAATATATCTTTTCAGTGTGGAGCAACAGCAACAGTACACTGTAATTTGTAGCTCTTAAGGCTTCTATAGTCGTTGCTTACTATCTGGGGGAGCCCGGCTGTGTATAGGAAGAAAAACCAATTCATAAACCGTTTGTCATTTGTTCGTAATCATTCAATTTTCTTCTTTACCACCAATCTTGTTATTTCGCATCGAAATAAGCGTATTAACAGACATATGTGGTCCGAGAACAAGCTATTGTTTCGAAATAGGCTTGTCAGATAGCATGCGTGAAGCCGCTAACTGGTTCTTGTTGTGATGTATTATTGTCATGGTTTATACTGAATTTGCTTTGGTTCACTGTTACGTTTGCTAAGCGGGAATTATTTGGATGATAAAACGTGTTTATTGCCTCGAAACGTTTTCATTATCGTTGTGGAACATTGGCAACACTCGTTCGGTTAACTCTTTTATCTAGCATTCTTGGGTTATCACATTGTCTGTGTTTGGCCATTGCTCACACAACTCGTCTATCAAACAGAGGAAGCTGTTGCAAGCTTGTGATCTAGGGGGTTTTTATTGTGCAGAAAGATCAATTCTTTTTCTCAGCTACTAGCGTGACTTCCATCGTTACGAAAACTTACGAAAACGTTGCCTGATTTTAATATTGCGGGTAGTCATGATGTTGTGACGGTGTAACTGAATTCCTCTGATTCTTTAACTTATCATATGCGATTAGTAAGGATGGAAACCACTGCAAAACCAAGTGCTTGGGTTCAAAATCAATTTAAATTTTGGTTCCAATTCCTGAGCAATTGATGAAGTACTGGGAAGTTGTGTTTAAAACTGCCCGGAAAGCATAACGTATTCATTACTAATGCTGAGCCGTTGAACTATTCTTTTTCTGTACCACACCAACTGAATTGTCCTTTTAATAGAACAACCGATAGATGAGTTATAATTGATGAAAACAAAGCTAAATGATTACGATCGTCCTGTAGTTTAGAAAGAAAAGATTGAGTGACCCGCCCTAAGATAGGCATGTTGATCTTGCCGAGCGCATTTATCGCCAGTCAGTAAAACGTCTGAAAACTTGACGTGCACCTTTAGCCTTGTTATCTATCAGTTTCAAGCCACGCCCTGGTATCGGCGTCTCACTCAACGACATTCCATTACATGCAAGGAATTGACACTTTTATCAAGAATTGTTTTGCGTCGATAGCGTTCAATTAGTATTTGAAGAGCACATTTCTACTTTTTGTCATCCAAAACCTACTTTGTAATTACCATGATCATCAACTACATGGTAGAAATCTAATACGGTGCATCTTCAGCGTAATTCTTTGTTGCAAGGTATTTCTTTGTTTGATTTCCTCTAGCCTTTAAATGTGGGTCACACGAATGATAATTTCTATATATATATATTCAAACCCTCTCGGTCTGACGAAACAGTGGTCGATATTTTATCTGCAAAAATTCTCTTTAATCTCAAATATAAGATCGTCGCGACTAGGAATTCCGTAAAAGTACTCAAACAGACCATATAGACCCTGAACAGACGAGAGTTCTTGGACATAAGCCAAAGTGAAGTTGAGCTTTTGTTCGAAAACATACTGGTCCATCTCAAACCAAAAACAGATGATAAACGAATCTAATTCGTACAAACCTTGTTCGGCATGTTTTATTAAGCCGTTACCAAGTTACACAGTTGCGAAATAATTTTAGAGAAGGAATGTGTGGGGTCGCTATTCTCCTTTTGTATCAGTTGTAGATGAGATTATTGGTTGATATCGGACAAACTACATGATTTAGTTACAAATGTGGATATTTTGCCCGTAATTAAATCAGACCACTCTGCAGTATTCCTAGAACTTGAAGAAATTAAGGAAAACAGCAGAGGTCCTGGCTATTGGAAATTGAATATTGCGCTATTGGCAAATGAAGAATATAAAAAGATGATCAATGATAAATTGCCTATTTTGCTCTTGGAAGCAAAGGATCTCAAAGACCGAAGATCAATTTGGGATTAGATAAAATTTAATATTAGAAACGATTCTATATTTTCTCAAAGCGTTTATCGCAAATTTGACAAAAACGTGAAAAAGAATTAACTGGCAGGTATGAAGAATCATTAGCTGCATTTCAAGTTATCCCTGCGATAATGCGCGAGTAACAATGGAAAGATATAAAAGCGAACTCGAATCGATGTATGACAAAAAAGTTGAAGGTTTAATTATAAGGGCAAGGGCAGGATGGCACGAACACGGAGAAAAGAATAGTAAATATTTTTTAAATTTGGAGAAACGTAACCATATTGAGAAACATAGTAGAAAACTATATCAATGCTGGGATAATTTTTATCAGTGATTTAATGTTTTCTCGGAACAATATTGAATCCTTTAACATAGCAAAGGACAAGGCACTAATAAGCACAAATTACTTGACGTGGTCTGCAGTTCGTTGCTCTGTGCCAAAGTATTTGAGGACTCTCATCGTCGATAGAAACGTTTTATATACACTTGAGGTAAAATGTGATAACAAAGATTTTGATCCCCTCTCGAGCAAAAGTAAAAACTTTTATGCTCTTCTCATTCAAGAAAAAGCCAAACAATCAAGAGAGGGTTCAGATTTTAACTTAAGCGAAGATGACACTCAAAAAGCGTTTGTACTTGTAAAATCAGTTGCTCTTGAAACATTTGCACAATGTTTTCACTTCAAAATTTTAAACGGCATTTTGTTTTTGAATCCTTCCGATTTTTGATCTTTGTACGTTTTGTCAAACCTCTCGAGAAACATTAGAACATTTCTTTTATCGATGCTCCTTTTCAACAGAATTTTGGACTAAATTTGAAAACTTTTGGATGACAGAACTTAGAATATATTAAACATTATATTAGGAATATTAGATCAGAGATCTAACCAGCTCAACTACGTTTTTTTATTTTAGGTAAAATTTATTTATGGAATTGCCGCAAAAATAAACAAATCCCTTTCTTTTTACCTTTCGAAGATTTGATCAAAAGAAAATATAAAATTGAGAAGCTTATAGCTTCTCAAAGCGTCTTAAGCTTAAAACAATTTCAGGCAAAACGGAACCTTGTTTTGAATAACAATCCTATCTTTTTTGTAAAGGAGTAAGTGCTGCTTGTTTGTTTTATTTTATTTTCTTTCTATGATATGGTGTTAATTTATATTTATATGTACATTTATGATAATTCAAAAACTAGTATTATAATTTTATATAACAAAAAAAGGTAATTGTAATTAGAGTACATACAATGTTATTATTAGTTGTGCAGGCAGAGTATTTGTAGTATTTGTAGTGTGTAATATTAGTATTGTAAGCAATGTAAGTATTGTAGGTAATGTTAGTATTGTAAGAAGTGTTAGTAGTGTAAGCCGGCGATGTTAGTAAAAAAAACGGTGATGTTGTTGTGGTGTAATTTTAAAAATAGCTTTGCTTTGTTTCTCCGTGATATGTTTGCCGTATGAGAGCCAAGCCCCCCAATGATGAAGTACTGTCTAAATGTCAATCCAATTCTTGACAAGTGGTTTCTGATTATTTTAGGCTTGCCTCTGAGGTTAAACAGACCGTTATTTAAGAAGAAATCATCCGCCCCTCGGCGCAGACGTTCCAGTTGTATCTTCAGTCTTCAAGCACTTGAATATTCCTCTGTCGCTGTGAATCTGTCAGTGTATTGCTGCTGTCGTTGATATCTGTTGATGCAGGTTTGTGGTTTTGTATTTTAAACTGAACCTTCTTAGGTAATCTTGATAGATTTTAAGTGTAGCCTTCCCGGGAGCCTTGTCCCGGGAGTGCTGTTTGGGAATATTTGGAACATCAAACTAGGAGTTTTCCGTTATCGCTTGTGAACATTCTTAGCTTTTTTGCTTAGAGTTCTTGTGATAACACGTTGGCTGTGTTTGCATATCGCTATAAATCTAACTCTTCTTCGCGAACGAAGCTGTTGTAAGCTTTGTTGATTGCTTTTGAATCCAACAATCTGACCCCGGCTTTAGGAAGATTCTTTAGAATATAACAACACTTTGATTATAACAGGGAACCAATAGTTCTTGATACGTTTTCTAGCAACTTCAGTACTGTTTCAGTATTCGGCGATCATGTTATTTTCGTCATCAGAGTTTGATTCAGCTCTAAATAATTTTACTGAAGGAATGTGTAATTGCCGTCCTACTTATCTTCGTTCTATTTTTGGAGGGGCTTATTAGAATATATTTAACTATTTTTTCATGTGTTGCCGTCCCAAATCTCAGTAGGCAAAACTATCGAAGAACAGAATCAGCGTGCTATCATAAGAAGTTCCTACATATTGCACGAAAGACGATACTAACTCGTTCTTGCTGCTGTGGTTGTAAATAGCTTTGCTTCGCTTCTCTGTGATGTTTTCCGAGTAAGAGCCATGCCCAGTCAAAAAGAATACTTACGAGATGTCAATTTTATATTTTACAACTGGTTCCTGTTTGATTGCGGATCTTTTTTACAACGTTCCAGAAACTTCTTATTGCCAAGGAGACAGGAAATAACAGACATTTAATTGACATCACCCATGTAGACTCTTCGCTTCAAGCTATCTCTTAATCTTTTAGTCGTCCTCTCTTACAGTTCTCTTGTGAATCACTCAGTTTATTGCTGCTGTCTTTCTTTCTTTGACATTTGGTAGTCTAAAGAGTTTAACGGGAGGGTTTCAGTGCTTCAAAATCGTTGCTTTTTTAGACTGTTTTGGACTATCAAATATTTTTGTGTTCTCGAGAAGTTTTCCGCAATCACTTGCAAACATTAGCATAATAGCAACATCAGTTGTTTGCTCTTTTATGTTACGTTCTTGTGATATCATATTGGCTGTGTTTGTACATCCCTATTAGCACAAATTGGCTACGAACCGAAGGAAGCTGCTGTAAGCTTTATGGATCACCTTTTAAGAATACATTTCCTAGGGTCCAGCAAAATGAACATTAACCAATAGCTCTTGATATGTCGATCGTGCGGCTTTAATTTTGAATAGTACTCTCGGAAGCTGGAATTTTTTCTATTTCAATCATATAACAACTGATAGATGACAAAGGAATGCCCATTTGATTAATAGAACGCCATATGATTCCGATCGCTATGTAGTCTGCTCCGCAGATTTTCTTTAGAAAGGATTCATACATGTATTCATCGAGTGATCCGCCCAGAGAGGCTAATGTGTGAGCCATTTTAAAAAGTTGGTAGAATGGTTCGAATTAATAGCTGTATTAGTTCTAAATCGTTTCGTGCATGACTGTTTATTTGACTAGACTCTGTAGAGTGTCTGTAGGTTAATCCAAGTACGTCCCGCGGCCAAATTCATTAAAATCTTGCACCTTTTAACCTTCGCAGTTGATCATATCAGTAGATCTTGACTGTTACAGAGTTTCATGCCACAAATGATTCCCCCAGAGGAGATGGAGAGACGAAGGCAGGGATAAAATGGTTGTTGAAAAACTGAAAATCAAATCCAATAAGCTTAAAGAACCTCGTTTTGTCCAGATGACTTTTTTTTTCGTATCCCATCCCCGTCGGTTTTTACGTGGTGCAGCTTTTTTTAAGACCTCGCTGTTTTTCACGCGCGCTTTTTCTGTCTTTTTCTGAGAGCACTCTTTGGACGAAAATGCTTCAGTTTGTATGTCGTAGCTCAGTCATTTCAAGACACTAAAACGCAAAAGCTCTGTTGAAAAATACTCTTTGCCACCTTGAAGAGCGTTTTTCTTGTTTATCTTTGGAATTATTCCATCTCGTTGAGCAACTAGCGCCAGACCATTGAAAACGTTCATGCGTCCATAACCTTAAGACGATCAGTTCATTTACAGCTTTTCGTGAATTCCATAACCTGAAACTCGTTTTGTCAGCCTTACTTAGACAAGGCATGGAGCTGGCGCCTAGCATGCTCGTGCAAAGTCTATTTCTCACATTCCCTTTCTCTGTCACGGGTAGCGTTACGTGACAGAGCGAAACTGCACTATTGAGTCACGCAATAACAATAGTATTATGGCGTTTCACCGCATGGCATAAAATAAAGCTCAAATATAGGGCCGGGGCACAAAGTACGACTGTGACGTTTTAATTTCATTACTAAATTCCACTTTTTTGATCTGCAAACAGCCCCGTTAGGATTGTACCACTGCCAATTTCCATTCGTGATTTATTTTAGCATTTTTTTGTTTGGCCAAAGATTTATTGAAAATGATTAATCTATAACCTTAATGTGGTCAGTTTTATTCGAGAGAATTTGATGTTAAACTACAAGTAGTGCCCCTTCCGTTTGTCCGTCGAGACGCGAACGTGCTTCTTGCCTGCAGGATTTCGCGCAGCAATTTTTTTCTCGCGATTTTCATTCGCGTCACGCACGACGGACTACGTGAAAGGGGAACTGTTCGTAGTCTCCACTCGTAACACGAAATACCCAAATTAAAAGCAAGGATCCACAGCTTTGACATAATTAGAGTAGTTTTGCGTTAAAACTGGTTATACGCATCAATAAACTAGAGCGCGTCAGTAGAAGAAATCGGTTTATCTATTTTTAACGTACTTGTAGATAAATGGATCATTACACGTTGACCAATAAATTACAAACATATATTTTAAAACAAATTATGATGAGCGAATAGTTGATTCATTTGTTTTTGGTCCGGTAAGTGTTGAAACTGTCTTTCGAGCAACAGGTTTCCTCTTGCAAGCTGTTTTTAAGATAGTTTCATCTGAGAGTTTTGTTTCATGAATCTGTTAAATTTTTATACAGAATACTTTGAGGCAGAAGCATATCACATCTTCTAGGTGATATGCTTCTGTTTGAGGTCAACCCGACTTCACAAATATATTTCCAGAAGGGTTAACTATATAGACCTTATATCTAGCCAAAAACAATAAAATAAAAAAAATATATGTTTTAGAACTGCAGAGAAAAAAAATTAACGCTATAATGCCAGACAAATCTTCTTGCCACTTTTCAATGCCATACACTCTTTTTTGTAAGAAAGTCGATTTTAAAGAACCCAAATTTTAAGAACATAATATTGGGCATACCTCGTCTCTTCTGCAGCCGTTTTTTGTGACATTTAAAAAACTGTCTGCGGAGGAGTGTATTACAGACATTACACCCTAAGACTGAGAGTCACTAGAGCAAGTTTATTTTGACAATATTTTAAATGAACAGTAAATAAGCCCTAGTAAAATGTAAGCGATAAGCTTAATCAGCCTTAGACATTTTTAGTAAAATAGAGCAGAGGAATTCAACTCTCTGACCAATACCTTTATACAATGTTCAATCTGTTGCTTCCACGCCTTATTCTAATCTATGATGTTATTTTAAAACAGATCTACTGACAGAGATTATAGAAAATGGAAACTCTTAAGGAATTTCTGACTCCTAAAACCTTCAACAGGATCAGTTACGTGGCAGTTATATTTTGGATTCTGTTTGGAGTAATCCTGCTTGGCATCTTTGCAGAAATGGAGATCAGTGGCAGTTTTCGTTGTGCTGCGGAAAGTGACAAGATTGACCTCGTCCAAAGAGCGTGTGCTGAGCAATACCAGAAACAATACAGGTCTGGTTTCCCTGTCTATGGCTTCGTAATTGTTAATTTTTTTGGCATTGGATTTCTCTGTGTTATTTACTCCGAATCCGTCAAGTCAAAAGTCGATCACCAACTGGTAGCCAATCGCAGGAGAGATGAGAGGTCTACAGGTCGCGGACTGTTTTTGGCGTATATTTTTCAACTTGTCACAAGATTAGCCTTAGGAATTGTTTTTATAGTCCTACAAACTCAGTTGCTTTATCCTGACAACTTTCCCTCTGACTTTGATTGCCAAATACCAGGAGGCAGCGAAGCGGCGAATGCGTCATCGGCCGGCAACACGACCATGTACGAGTGTCACAACCAACGAGCAGCATCCAAAACCTTCTGGACGAAGGCTGTGAGCGTGATAAATGGCATTTTTGCATTTCTTATTCTAATTGAGATCTTCTGTATCTTGTCACGAGCGAGAAAAGGGAGGAGATTCCTCGAAGATTGGCAATTTGTGAGAGATCATCTTCCTGATCATGCCTCGGCACAAGTAGGCCCTGAACCTCTACTATCATCAGAAAGCCTGAAAGAAAGTGTCGTAGAAAACACGGAGAAACCTGCAGGTCTCGAAGCCCTGTTCAAACCTAAGGACGGTGAAGGCAAAAGAAATGAAGATCGGAAGATCGATGACGTTTATACCAAATTGGTTCTTATTCCAAACAGAGCGCAATATGACTTCACCGGGAATAGAGAGGAACAACTGAAAGTTTACCCAAAGTCAAATGAAAATTTCAAGCCAATATCACGAGAAGATATTGTTGACGCCGAAAACAAGAAAATCCTTATCGTTGGTCGTCCCGGAATAGGAAAAACTTTGTTTTTAACTAAGTTGTTACGAGACTGGGCATTAGGCAATGTGTTCAATCATTTTGAGTTTGCCTTTTTCCTGAAGTTCCGCAAATTCAACTCCGTGGGAGAACTCAGCCTTCGTGATCTTCTTTCAAGCTCAGAATATTCACAGACACTGAGTGATGAGGTTTGGAATCGCGTTCTTTCAAATCCCGAGAAAGTTCTAATCTGTTTTGACGGCTTGGACAAGTATCTTTACAGGTCAAGGGTCGCTAGGTCAGATTTCGAGACTGGGGAACTTTCTGCTCTCTTCTACGACATAGTGGAAGAAAATCTCCTACCTGGAGCAAGCGTGGTGACCACTACCAGACCCACTGCCGTGTCAGACGTTACTCTTCTTCATTTCCATAAAACAATAGAAATTATTGGCTTTACATCCGAACAAGTTCAAGAATACGTGGAAAACTTTGCGAAAGGGGCCCCTGAAGACGTTGGAATGAAAATATGGGAGAACATCACGACGAATATAAACATATTCTCACTCTGCTATATTCCTGTTAACTGTCTAATTATCTGTTCATGCTTGTTGCTACTTCTGGAGTTCTATAGCCAAAGCGGAAAGGGTTTAACTGGTGTTGGCCTCCTAACAGAACTCACCGACATCTACCGGAAAACATTGCAGTTATTTTTATTCCGACACAATGAGCAATATCGCGACGAACATCAAGAGGACATTCACACAAAACATTTGCCTCCTGAAGCGGAAGAGAAATTAAAACCACTAGCGAAAATTGCTTTCGATGGGCTGACACAAAATAGACTAATCTTTGGACAAAAGGAAGTCCCCGAGAAGTTAGTAAAAAGCGCCCTTTTTCATCAGTTACCAGATCATCGACCTGACGCCTTCACGCACGAAGCTCAATACTGTTTCATTCATCTCACGATGCAAGAGTTCCTCGCAGCCAAGCACATAACCGATACCATGCAAGGAGAAGAATTGAGAAGATTCGTGGCTGACCACATCGATAAAGGTGAGTGGCAACTTGTCTTACAGTTTGTCGGTGGTCTACTTGGCGAGCAGTCTATCGGCATCTTTACCGACCTTCTTCCCAAGACAACAGAGAAGAAAGATGAAAACAGGCTTAAGGCTGACGTTTCAGATGAGCGACGCACAGTTACCTGTTGGCCGACTGACAGCGAAAAACATTTAGCAGTGACGTTGATGAAGTGTATCAACGAAAGCAATGAAT
>OMLO01005924.1_pt1 | contig 10276 bp, 7 predicted proteins | sample 1674811 | NCBI WGS metagenome assembly OMLO01 (sample SAMN06265003, study PRJEB25207) | coral metagenome | isolation source: Coral host | place: Mexico:La Bocana,Puerto Morelos, Mexico | collected 2008-11-13
GCGTCTCTTAAGTTTTGTTCCGCCGAGAAAAAGTACAAATAAACAAACTGACGTGAGCGTGCAACCCACGGGCAAATAGATCGAGCGTATTAACCAATCAAAACGCGCGCTTTCCTGAAGCTATGTTATAATGAATATTGAGAAAGTGGTAAATGTTCAAAGTCAGCACGGGTACTTTCGGCCCCCCCGATCTGGATAGGGTTAAAAAGGGGAAAAGTCTTACCTAGCGAAATGGGCGGAGATGCTTGTCGATTTTCGTCTTAAGGGTGTCCAGGAGAATTCTCTAATGTTAATGCTTATCAAAATAATTTTTAGGGTTGCAAACGGGAAAATCAAAGAACAACGACATTGTCATTTAGATCTATAAGTTGCTAATTTCTCCTATTTTTTTGTCCCCAAGGAATCGTTAAGTTCCGATGTAGCATCCTTTTTGTATCGGTACTTTCGGGGAGTTGCCAGTTTAGGGTAAGGAGAGGACGCTACTTTGGAGTAGCTAAAATGTGTTCCAACCCAATAAAATAATTTTTTTTCAATATTGGATAGCAGAGAACGGAAAAGGGAAGTCTTGCATACAAGAGCCCCTCTGTAACAAATGCCATATCACTTGGATTAAGTTTGTTGTACACTGAATCTACCAGTGAGATGTTCATTGTTTATAAGTCAAGTTGTGTTTTAGGTGGCTATACGTTCGAACGCTCCGCGCCACTTTCGCCATTTGCTACCGCCGGTAAAATTGTATCGCTTGTTCAGCAGGGTTGCTCGATATTTAAGAAAATTATTTTCCTAACTGCGGTACTTCGGTATGTAGGCGCCTTCAAGGAGAACATAATGTCATAAAAAAGGCAGAGCGATCGGAAGAGACAGAGAAGCAACTAGCCTTAGACAGCGGTTTTCACAGATTTAATTCAAGTCATCCCATTTCTTCTTTCATAGTAGTAACAAAGAGCAAACTGCAAATCATTCGAGACGGCTTCTCATTGCAGAGACAAAATAAAAGAAGAGAATCAGAAATCGAATAAAGTTTTCACTCCCTCATTATAATACCACCCGTTTTTTTTTTCTGAAACTGAGAGTATTAATTAATTTCCATGCTAATATTCAGTATTCTTGTTTCCATATCTCGACGGCGTCCTCCGCAAGAGATCTGGAAACTTAAATATTCAACTCACCATTTGACAACAAACGTCTCCTATTTCGGGGCAGGGATCGCCCGTAGGGAGGAGGCCAGAGGAACAGAATGGTCCTTCTTCACACGTAAACATACAACCAATCCGTTTCTGAAAATTGTGGTTTCCTGTGAAGTCAGATAGACAGCGTGTCTCTTGGTTTGATTGATAGATTTAGTTGTGATTCAAGTGTTGAATTGCTAGTTACTGTTATGCCTAGTTTTAAGTTACATGGGAAACTGATATACTTAAAAATCACCTTCAAGGAGCTACGTCACAGGAATTTCGCAGATTTTTGGTCTAAACTGTTCTGAAATTAATGGTAGGGAACTAAACCCAAGAAAAACATTATCTTTGAACATCTAAAGGAAATTATGACCTTGTTAACTGGCTCAGGTTCGTACTTCAGTTTTCTTTCGCAATGACTTATGAGATTAATAAAGAATGCAGGTGTTTATTTTATGTGCTTTGCTAAAACAAGAGGTCTGTTTTCTTTTTTGTATAATAGATATTGATAAGAACAAAAAATATCTTACCTTCAACGGAGTCCTTCAGAGGTGATTTATTACCCAGAACAATGCTATATAATAACACCAGGAAACAAAGCTTTGCCAGGATAGACATCTTCAAGAAAAAAAGCATGAAAATTAAAACTTTATTAGAGAAACGAGAATATAATTTCAATCGTTTTACAGCAAGAAAGTGTTATAATCGTTGTCCTCTAGTCATACAAAAGCTCCATCGTTAAACACGACGAGGTGTACACGACAAGGGTTTCCATCAGTGAAGTATACGGGAAGTAAGCGTGAATGGGACCTTTTTTAAAACGCGCACTGAAAATATCTTAAAATTAAATAGTAAAACTGAAAACTAGAACACCTTTTGAAAGAAAATCATACTTTGACCCTCGGCTCAGAACAAAATGCTTACTTCCCTTCACTTATCATAGTTGCATCGAATGATTTTTGAACACTTGCTAGTCCTTTTTGGAAGAGAGGTTGTCAAAGTAGCTCGTCGTGGGGCAACGGAATTTCATAAATATGAAAAAGTCCATCTACCAACGTGGAGAAAAAAAAATGCGCCCCGAAACGACGTTTAATTGACCTCATCGCCGTCCACGATTATAGACGTGACCTTTCGGCTTATGACAGGTTGTCCCGAAGCCCTCCGTGCGCATGCCTATTCGAATCATCTGCGGGTTGGTAACTGAGCCCATAGTGCTAATGCACATTCTGTTTCATTTAGGCGCACACGACTGCCGAGTCCATGTTATTGTTACATGTGACATACGACGTTTGATCACGTGCAAATTAGTTTGGTCATTTAGTAACGCTAACGCATGCTCAGTATGTATTGTTACAAGTCAGTCTCCATTTCGTCCCATCTTAAAGGAAAAAAAAACAGAAAAAGGAGATTCTGCTAACAGGAATGGTTAAACAATTTTGTTGCAAATATTTTTTTCCCTTGTTTGCGCTTGCAAAGCGTTTTTAGGCTATTAGTCAGACATGCGAGCAGTAGAACGACAATTTATAAAACTGTGGTTGAACACGAGACAATCGTACTCATTATCGTTTTGAATAGACATTTTTTCTTCGTTACGTATCCTTTGTGATAGTTATGTAAGGTTATGCAACTCTTCGTGCCTAGCATACATTAAGTCAAAAACTCAGATTTTTCTCTCTAAAGAGTTTCGAATTGATGTTCGATTCGCTCGGTTCAAGTCGTGTTTTTCTTTTGGACATTTTCGAGTACATGTAATCGAATAAATATTTATCTGGTAAACAATGGCTTAATAAGTTACAGTTATTGCCTGAAAAAACCCTAACCACTGAAAACGCGAACAGTATCCTGAAGCGAATAAAATAGCATGCCTAATTCAAGTGAAATGTCGCGTGAACATAAATGCCCCAGCTGGCGGACCTGTTGATAGAAAAGTTATTTTGTTTTCTTCATATTGATTGCGAGTGTTTCCAACCAGATAATGATCTTGTTCGAAACATGCATGGACTGTTGATTGTGGTTGGTCGATCCAAGGTGAATTATTAAAAACAAGCAATGGTATATTACAATTCCCGAGTTTTGATTGGTAAACAAGCAATGGTATATGAGCTCATATACCATTGACCACAATTATCTTAGGCGATACCCGTCAACGAAAACATTTGGGAGCTCAAGTAATGCTTCTTGTATATGAGATCGTTATAAACAACGAGGCGCGTACCATCTCGTATCCAACGCGCGCTCGTGGATTAATTATTAAATATATTGCTACGGTTTTTCACATCAAATCGTTCAGATGTCGAAGGTAACATCTTACTTCAGCTCTTTGTTAACAGCTGTGATAACACATTTGTATTTCATGTAGTAACAGACGCGCGATAGATTCAGTCGCATTCAGAATGCAATTGAAATTTTATAAACTGCGGTGCAATTTTTCAGCCAAAATTAAGATATTTAGTAAATATCTTAATTTTGGCTGAAAAATTGCACCGCAGTTTATAAAATTTCAATTGCATTCGATGAGTACCGCTTGAGAACGTAATTTTGTCGTAGTGTTTTGTTTTATCTTTTTGCCGTAGCGAGTATTTATTTAAATGGACCCTCCGTTTTTATGCTTATACTATTCATAACTTCGTTGTCGGGATTCTTATCACAGCTGGGTTAGCAATTTTAAAAGCTCAATCTTTCAACAAAGCGAAAATATTAAGACCTTTTAAGCATGTTTTAACGGAAAACCCCGTTTTACAGCTTTGCATGAAAAAAAGGTATTATCAGTTATGAATCAGGAACAGTTACTTAAACAGCTGCTAAAACAAGCTGTACCTGAAATTACTTCTTGTTTTTTTTTCGTATATGGAAGCTATCTTCCAAGCTAAGAATATTGTCTTCACTGTTCAGAAAATATAACGGGAAAACTTTTGAAAAGAAAAGCATATAGCATTGATTAGACGAAAATTCTTACCTTGATTCTTTCAATCCGTATTTAGCTCAGAATGAAATGCGCTCTTCTGTTCAAATTCCCGGCGTTGTCTCAAATGAATGTTTTTCAACGTACACTTGTTTGTGTTACACAAGAATTTCTGCTACAAAAAGGATGACACCACGCACGTTTCACACCTTTCGGACGCATAATGCAAATTTGTACTTTCGCATTCGGTCACTCTGTGAAGTCTAGCGTGCTTCCATCTGAATTTGCTTCAAAAGCTCATTAAACCAAGATATACTATTTTCACTGCATACATAATTCGCCCGTCGCGGGGGAAAGGCGTGTTCTTCAAATTCCTTCGTTCTGTATCTGCGCGCTAGTAGCATGATGCATTGCGACCATCGCTTCAAATATCACAATTTCAGTCACCTCATGGTCAGGTCAACGATGTACGGAGGCATGATCCGTTTTTGACCGCCACCAGCCTGTTGTGTGATGGCCGACGCTAAACCTGCTTTACCTCCACCGCCAGCTCGGCGGCGGCCGCTCCTGAAACTGCTGTAGTTGCTGCGGACCCCGGGTTCGAACAAGAGGTAAATTTGACTTCTGCTATTAATCTTCAGTAGCGTTTGGGTTTTGGCAGCGCGGATTGGGTTCCGTGTTTTTTTCATTTCGCTTGCCTTCTTGTTCGGCTCCCGCGTGTTTTCATGTCTAGGTTATTCTTCTATGCTGTACTGCTCGCTATTTTCGGCCAAAGCATTGAAGGAGGGGATTTTGCTCGGGGTTAGTAGTTTTTGGCTCACTTTGTTTTCTTGTTTGGTTTTTCATTTTATGTCGCCGTTTTACGGCTTGGTTAGATGCGACGCGATTCCCGGCTTTTTTCATTTTCTGCCTCGTTAGTGTTATTGTATTAATAGTTCGCTACTTCATGAAGCACCTTATTTCATGGTGATGGGCTCCTGCTTTTGCATATTTTGACCTGTTCTTTTCCTTTGTTTCGGTCTGTTTATCCGTTTTATCCCTTTCATCTCGGTTTATTGACAACAAGGACAACAGTTTATTTCTACTACTGTAGACAACTAAAAGAATTTACAAGATTATAGTTATAAATAAATAAATAAACAGTACATACAGTAGTGGGACACCCAAAATAACTAAAAAGCTAAACTATAAACCGTACTTATCATAACTAAAAATGTTAGAGTCGGGAAAGATGCACAACAAATACATTGGTACACATAAATATCAAAACTTGGTACAAGATTAAATAATTATACAAAACAAAACAAAATTGATTTTATTTTTTCTTTATTTCGTTGTAGTTTTGTTTATGTAAACTATGTTGCTGACTTTAACGAGCACGTTAGACCTGCGGTACCGCGCGCTAATATGTTTTCGAAACCCCGGTGCCTAGAGCGCCTGTATAATTTTTATATCTTTTGAGTATAGTCTGGAGAGCAAGCAGCCTAGAGGCTGTGACAATTTTTTGAGGATGGCCCGCAGAGCCAGCATCCTGGAGAGCTGTGACAATTTTTTTCATTTGGCCCGGAAAGCCAGTAACCTAGCGTTGTGACAATTTTTGAATATGGTCTAGAGAGCCAACAGCCTGGAGAGCTGTGACAATTTTTTTGAGTGTGGCCCGAAAAGCCAGCAACCTAGAGCTGTGACAATTTTTCGGGTATGTCCCGGAGAGCCAACAACCTGAAGAGCTGTGACAATTTTGGGGGTGTGGCCTGGGGAGTCAGCAGCGTAGTAGCTGTGGCACAGTTTAGTGCGTTCATTATAAATAGTGCGTTCATTTAGTGCTTTATTATGCATTATGGTCTATGTTTGTGAGGGCCTTTAAAACTTCAATTTCAATATCCTAATAATAAACTAAATGATCGGAAATTGTGGAAGATTGATTCAATAAATCTGATTGAAACGTGAGGAGCTACACGTGAACACTGCAATTAATAACAGATCTGAAGAGAATAAACTAAGCAAAATAAAGTAGTGGAAGAATGATATTGTGGGCTACTGAATTTAATGTATGTGAAAGACCCTTTTACAGTCTGTCGTAACATTCCCCGATCTTTACCTGTCTTGTTTCAGTTTCTTTTTTTTTAATTATCGCCTTTTTATGTTCGTATAGTGTTTTTGTTCACGTCATTCTCCGATCTCAAAATTGGTTTGTATCATAATCTCGTTGGACCCTCCTATTCAGAAGTACAGTCAGGATTTTCAGTCCTTCCTTTTCACAGATCTATACACGTCGTTAAACTTCTCTTGAACGTCAATTTTGCAAATATTTGTCGATTTAACAATAGCCTTTGTTTAACTCCCTATCTTGTATTTTCTCTTAGCCCACCGGCGAGAAAAGCGAAGTAGCATGTGGCTGGTGTGTGATGAGACTGTTTGAAGAAAATGGAGCGCCAGTACCTAACAAGTAGGGCAATGGAAAAAGGAAATTTATTATTTGTAAACGATGGAATATAAAAGCCCGATGAAATGAGAGTAAAACGCCCCATTGCAACATAACTTTCCTTGCACAATCCCGAGATCAAATACCATATGCAGCGAGATATACGGTCTTGAGACCGTACAAGGCGCACAGGGTTTCTGTTGCGAATTTACTGCTGACGACACCACGACGTGAAAACAATCGGATTATTCTCGAGTGCTCGAGCTATTTTGTGATTGGATAACCAAAACTGTAACTGTACAAGTGGTTTTACGAATATTTGGCGCCTCCTCACCTCTTCCCCTCCAACTATGCGCTTGCCTGAAGTGTGTCTAGCTGGTACACATTCTACAAGATGTAAAAGAGGCTAGGTCAAAAACGTTTCGTATGTGAAGAAACAATAAACTCCCTAAACATAATACCAGAGTTCTATGCCTCAGTGTAACAACTTATGTAATTAATACCCACAGAGAACCAGCGCGTCTTTTCGTCACCGGCGGAAAAGAAATAAAATCTCCGGAAGGCACAACACAAGGAGACCCCCTAGCTATGGGTTTGTACGCTATTAGTCTACAACCTTTGATTTCCCGCTTGAGCATCTCTAGCCAGGCAAAGCAATGTTGGTATGCGGATGAAGCAATAGGCGCTGGTTGAGGAGCTACGAAAATGGTGGAATGAGGTGAATGATATATGTCCGAGCTTGGAATACTACGCCAACGCTAGTAAATGCTGGCTAGTAACTAAACCAGAAAAAGAAGAGAATGCAAAGAATGTATTCGCTGGAACTGCAATCAACATATCCACCCAAGGTCAAAAACATTTGGGCGCTGTGCTAGGCTCTAGATCCCACTTAAAGGTTTATGTAAGTGAAAAAGTTGAAGACTGGGTGGAGAAAGTGGTTAGACTTGCCGAGTTTGCGGTAACCCAACCTCAGGTCTATTATACAGCCTATACTTTGGGATTGAAACGCCCGTTGACGTATTATTCAAGAACTCTACCTGACATCGAAGCTCTGCTGGAGCCGCTAGAGTGTGCAATAAATCACACCCTAATTCCCGCCACAACAGGGCACGAATGCGCGCCTAAGGAACGTGATTTGTTGGCGCTACCAGTGCGGCTAGGGGGGCTGGTACTAAAAAATCCTTGTCGAGAGGCCTCATAAGAATTATAGGCCTCGGTCACAATTACTACTCCTCTCGTGGAACAAATAGTAGCGCAAGCACACGAACTTCCGCTCGATGATGAAATAGGAAATCTGCAGGAGACCCATCCCCAGAAAATGAACAATGCCTACAGGAAAATCTAAGGGAGGTAAAGAATACCCTCCCTCATAAAACTAACAGAGCTGCTGAGCTTGCTGCAGAAAAAGTGATCCGCCATTGGCTTACTGTGATACCAGCTAAGGACATGAACTTCACGCTCAATAAAAGAGAATTCCGAGATGCAATCCATCTCGGATATGATTGGAATATTAATGATATTCCTTCTCTGTGCGTCTGCGGCGACACTTTCGATGTTGATCATGCTATGGTATGGAGACGAGCCGGCTTCGTTATAGAACGCCACAACGAGTACGTGATCTTGCGACTGACCTGCTGAATTTAGTCTGTAACGACGTGGAGATTGAACCTGTACTCCAAGATGTAACAGAAGTGCTCACAAGAGATACTAACATAGCACCAGATGCTCGACTAGATGTTCATGCTCGTGGATTTTGGGAGAGGCAAGGCTCTGCCTTTTTGGACGCAAGGGTTTGTCACCCAAACGAAGAGTCATAAAAGGACCTCACCCAAAGAAAATTTATCGGCAACAGGAGACTGAAAAACAGGATGTACGCGAGTAGGTTCGTAGAAGTTGAACACGGCACCTTCACATCTCTTGTCTTTTCTACTACCGGTGGTATGGCAGATAAATGTAAACGTTTCCATAGCCGTCTGGCTGAGCTTATTGCGTTAAAGAAGGGAGAAGAATACAGCACGACTACTATCCTGGATCCGGACTTAAGTGTCCCTCCCTTTTTAATATCGGCTCTCCTCTGTTTGAGAGGTGCGCGCGCACCAAGACGTGTTCGCACAATGGACGTTGTTGACGGAGACTTTGATATTGATAGACAGCATGCCGGAATCAAATAATAATAGTAGTGTACATAGAGGGTGTTTTTTAACAGTAGTCTTTGTTTAACCTCACTATCTTGTACTTTTTTTCTTGTAGTCCACCGGCGAGAAAAGGAAAGTAGCATGTGTCTGATGTGTGATGAGACTGTTTGAAGAAAATGGAGCGCCAGTACCCAATAAGTAAGGCGATTAAAATAATATATAGTTAGTTAGTTAGTAGAGCATAGAGTATAAACGCCTGACGAAATGAAATTGAAACGCATTGCTACAAAATGCTTATGTTCCTTACGCAGTCATGATAGCAAATACCACTTATCATTGCCGATTTCCAGCTTCTCAGGCCAAATTGAGCCCGCAGTTTGCACCTCGAAGCTTCGAAGCAACAGCTAGCGACACGTTGGGGTGATAACTTTCTGAGTACTCTCGAGTGTTCGAGCTATTTTTTGATTGGATAATAAAAATTGTATAATAAGCGAGTGGTTAGGGTTTTACAAACATTTTTCTCCGCCTTACCCCTCCCGCTCCGACTGTATGCCCCCCCCCCGCCTTCTCTGCAGTGTGTCCAGTTGGCACAAATTCTACAAAATATAAAGCGGGAATTATTCTCGAGTCTCTCTATATGTATGAAAGGAAACACCATTTGCTTTTTCTTTGAAAGATTGGATTCAACTTAATGGTGGAATTCTGTTTGTTTCTGGAGTGGACTTGGACCCCTTGATCAGGTAACGAATCGCTTTCTTGCCAATTTTCTTAGTAGCTGTTTCCCTAAATTGCACGTGGACAATAAGAACAATGAAAAACTAAGCACTAACCTTCTACTGAACAGCTTTTTACATGAAAGAATATAAGCTAAGAGTTCTTATTCCCCTCTGAAATATATATTGAACAACATTAGGTCCAGTCATAACAATCCAAACATACACTTCGAAAGGCAGAGCAGTAGAAATATTGACTTGTTTCGGCCACCGCTTGCACAACGCAAACCTTAAGGTTTCTTTTCCCTGCGCAAAGTTTGTGGTTATAACCCATGCCCTCTCGGATGTGACCGCGTTGGTCAAGGTCGCCGCGTGCAGTGTCTTAATAATCTGTAATATGGCCACTGTCGATTCCTCAGGGCATTTCGTACCCCCTGTTCCGACGATTTCCGAACCCACACCAAAAGTCCGATCCGTTTTCCCAAATTCCGAAAAATAAACGATTAAATGATCCACAAATAAATCGACAACCGATTCAATGCAAAATCCAAAAATCCTGGTTTTATTGCTTGCGCCACAAACATTTACGCGTGACAAGATTTAAATTTGAATACAATGCGCGCGCTTAAATATTACCAATAAAAACAAAGTACGTAAGTCAACGCGCGCGCGAAAAGGCGTAAAATTGCCAAGTGTTACTAAAGTTCTCGTTCGTTAATAAAATCACAACATTAAAGTCATAAAGGTCTCAACACCCCCCATACTTTTTTTGGGGAGTTAGGTTGCATCTTTATTTTGCGGTTTTTCCTTCTTTTCGTCGCGCGTTTCGTCGTGAATTCAAGTTCTTAAACGACGGCGTTTTCTAGTTTGATACGTACATTTTGCGTTCCTGTGTGCATTTCCTTAGTGTGTTGTGTTTTTGTCATATATAC
>OMLO01005926.1_pt1 | contig 10275 bp, 15 predicted proteins | sample 1674811 | NCBI WGS metagenome assembly OMLO01 (sample SAMN06265003, study PRJEB25207) | coral metagenome | isolation source: Coral host | place: Mexico:La Bocana,Puerto Morelos, Mexico | collected 2008-11-13
CTTGGAAGTTTTACACCCTTAAGGAAATATACCCCATACTCTAAAAAAGTGATGGTTTGGGCTAGGGTTGCCATACAAAGCTAGCTTGAATCATCCTGTACATTATTATTTTTGGGGTGGTATCTAGTCTTCCAAAATTCTGGGATTCGTGACGGACCGTGACGAACCGTGACGGACCGTGACAAAATGACAATTTCCCACTTAAAATGCCTACATTGTCGGAAAGTAGCGTGACAACCCGTGACAGACCGTGACAAGGCATATTTTCCATATTATGGGAATATAATGCTATGTTGCGATGGCTCATGAAATTTCACCACAAAATTCGAAAGGGTTTATAGTGAAATGTGGTATGTTTTGGTACATTATATGTTTGTCTTAGAACATTTGGGTTCTGTTTGCTACCTGGTCTTAGCTGATCTCGCCTGTTTGCATCCCATCGTCGTTGGTGCAATGTCCTTAGATGATGCATGGCTGGTGAAGGTAGGGGTTGGAATGTCCAAATTCAATGGGGGGATAGTTTCATATATTTTCAAACCTAGAATGACAAATAATAATTGGTGTTGGGTTTATACTTGCCAGCTCCGATCTGCGCTGCCTGAAGGCCGCAGAACGTGCATTGGAAGCAGCGAAACGTCGTCAGCAGTTGGTGGCAAAGGTGTCAGGTGGTGGTGATGGAAGTGATAAGCGTTCCCGCCCAACTGCCACTGCATCTACAAAAGTGACTCCTGAGGGTAAGAAGACATGTCACGAAAGCCAATCTTCTGAACGTTCGGAATCTATTGAGCCGCGTGCTCTTAGCTTCTCAGAAGCCGATATTCCAGGAGACAACAAATCCATTTGGAAAAAATCTATTCCACATTAAATACAGAGTACTATTGCCATCATATCCCCACCATATTTTTTTTAATATATGCAGATCTTAAAATTTCAAAGCACCATCTGCCGTTTCATTACCATGCAGGAGAGGCTGAAGCTACAAATGATGTATCTTCTGCATTGCCGCCACCAGCTGATGGACATGCAACGGTGGCTTGGTGAACTTACTTGGCCATGATGACGAAGGGGTGTTATGGAACCCTGCCCCAACTAGATCCAAAATGTTCTAATAATATATATTTGTTTGAACCTAGAAACTTCAACTAACAGATTCAGGGTAGCAAAAAACGAAGTAGTTAAACATATTTCTGTCTGGGTGTACGATAGGGTTGGTTTACCTTAGTCTAGATCTTTTTAACTAATCATGTAGATATCAAAACTTGGAACCGAATCATTATGTAGATGTGTCGTCCCCCAATTCTAGCAAGTAGTGGTGTAACTCCAAAAGTATCAGGTCAAGACTTCGGCGTCAATGGTCGACGTCGAGGCTAGCACAGCAGCTTTCAAAGCACGTGTTGAGAGTCAAGCCACACCAATGAGCAAAGCACCCATCAGCAGCACTAGTGCAAAGACATGCAACATCACCTATTCACCAGTCACAGCAGAAGGCAAGAAGCACTTTTGTGAGCTTTTCCAAAACAAGTTTGCTGAACTTGAGAGCAACCTTCCCGCCCCAGGTGAGGTGTTGCAACCGGTCCCTGTACCACAAATTGTACCAACAGAGATCGTAGCATCTTTAGATACTCAACAACAAAGCGTTGAGCAAGCACAAAGGGAGGAAGCAATCCTCACTCGTCTCTACAAAATGGACCATGTTGATCTCGAAACAGCAGTGACCCGAGCCAAACAAAACCCTTTGCTGCGCAAGTTCGCAACTGACATGATCCATCCTGACACGAATGTGGATGTCTTCACCAGTTCTTTTGGGTCCAACCCAGAAAAAATGATAGCAGACCTTTGTGCTTTTCAGGTATGGCTTGATTCCCAGCCGCACCAGCCGCACCAGCCCCAAACACCAATGACAGCACTTGACACACCTTCGCCTGCTGCAACCCCAGTGCCTGCACAGCGCCAATCCCAGCCTGCTTTGCCAACCCCACCACTTCAGAACACTACAGTCCCAGCAGCCCAGACTTTGAACCCAATCGACTTCAAACCAGTGACAAGGGAAGGCATGGCAGCTTTCTGGAGCGTGATGAAAAGGAAAAGCACAGACGATCTGTCTATGCTCTCTCCAACAAGCCCAGCCACAGTGCCTACACCAAGGCCTGAAACCACTGTGCTTACACCGGAAGCCCCAGCAATTGCAGCAGCAGCCACGGTGCCTACGCCTCAGACTTCCATCGCAGCACCAGCAGCACCCACCATCGCTGCACCTGCAGCACCCACCATCGCTGCACCTGAAGCACCCACCATCGCTGCAACTACAGTGCCTACACCTACCATTGCAGCAGCAGCACCCACCATTGCTGCACCTGAAGCATCAACACCGGCAATCGCAGCAACAGCTACAGTGCTTACACCTACCATTGCAGCAGCAGCACCCACCATTGCTGCACCTGAAGCATCAACACCGGCAATCGCAGCAACAGCCACAGTGCCTCCGCCTCAGACTTCCATCGCAGCACCAGCAGCACCCACCATCGCTGCACCTGAAGCACCAACACCAGCAATCGCAGCACCAGAAGCACCCATGGCAGCACCAGCAGCTCCCACGATTGCTGCACCAGAAGCACCAACACCGGAAGCAGAACCTACAGCAGATGACATCAAAGCAGCCCGAGCAACATACATGAGGTACTACAGATCATTAAGATCATCAAAAGCACCACCAGCTGTGACAAAGCCTCTTGGACTAGATGTTTAAATCAGCAATAACCTACTCGAGTTCTTGGGGACAACATACATACATATATATATATATACGTAAAATTGTATATACATATATATGATGATGAAATTATGTTTCTTCAATTTTGTGAAACTTGTGTTGCTTTAAACATGCTGTAAACTAGAATGGCAAATTCCAATCATATATATATATTTGTGTTTCAAATGATTTGCCTTCTGAACTCTTTGTAAACTAAGGCGGTTCCAAGAGGCCGCCGCTGATGCATCGGGACGGCTGATGCGTGCACTCTTTAGTGAATACATCGAATGCAACGAGAATTGGTTAGCTTCATCGATTGTGATGGAGGAAAAAACCTCAGAAGATGATGTCACTGGCGGTAAGTATAGCTGGCTTTCGAAGCCAGAAACTAGGCTCCAGGAAAGTGCAAACCAACGTCATTTGTTTTGAGGTTGATTTTTTTGATCTTGAAGTAGACCAAACTGACCTGAATGTAAATAAAGGTGCACATCCCAATTCTAGTGCCAACTCATACATGATGATGATGATGATGATGATGATGATGATGATGATGATGATGATAATGATGATGATGATCATGATGATGATGATGATCATGATGACGATGGTGATGATGATAATGATGATGATGATGAACAAGAAATCGTTTGACCGGACTTTGAATTTGTTTTTGTCAACTAGACACCCAATATCCATATTTCATCCTTATGTCACTGCACCAAGGACTTGATGGTGAAGTATCACAACAATGGTGCGCTGGTACAGGAGCTAGTCTCTGGCAAATTGATCTCCGGACAATGGAAGGAACATCCGGAGTTTCCGGGGAAGGAAGAACCTAAGTTAAACTTAAGGTATAGGTTTCTTTTTTTGACCTATATACTTATGTGATGATAATGATTTAAATGTTTTTCAATTCAAAGGTGGAAAAACCTCCAATCACAACCATCCATATTAAGGAGATGAGGCTCTTTCGATGTTGGGTGGAGGATTACGAAGTCAATGAAAGCCGTCACTCCCAAAGTGTTTCGCACATTCGTGAGGGTGAAGGAAGTTACGATGGCACCCCAGGGAGTGTCACCGAGTCGGGTGTTGCTGGGAAGGGCAAAGGTGGCAAAGAAGGGAAAGGAAAGGGAAAGACCAAGGGGAAGGAGAAGGGGAAGACCAAAGGTGAAACGAAACCCGTGAAAGAGAAAACGGAGGACCAACTTGCAAGGGCAGCACCCTGACATTCAATAATAATGAAGATTGTTTTTGTTCATTTTGTTTTTTAATTTTGAACTCGTTCAGTTCAAGGACAACCATTAAGCTAGAAGATTATTGTTAGAAGATCTGTGTTTAATTTCGTTTTTCCGTATCTAAGGCAATTGTCAAGGTTAACGCCAACCTGTTGGAGATTTCTCAATGGCAATTCAAGCTTGTCAAGGCAGGTGTGCCAGGGACTTAGATCAATATATGTGAAAAAAAAACAGTATCCGTTAATCGCAGCAAAACGCTGCATAATAATCCTGATGTACATATAAGTTTGGGATTTGTTTCCGTTCTTGTGTGGATTTCCAATTCCATACTCTACAATAATGCCTGAGATGGTATTCAGAAATCATACTTGATCCCTTCCAGGGTCTGAACATCCAACCTTCATGCACTAAGGGCCCAAGTTGTTGCGGATGCATTTGTTTCGCAAATGACGAGTGAAGCGAGCAGCCTTCGAGCAGCAAAAGATGCTGTTGAAACAGCGTTGAGTGCTGGAGAGGCTTTGGGGGATGTTCGGGCGCAGCTTGATGCTGCAAACGAGAAATACCGCCAAGCATCTGTACAGGTGAGGAAGCACACTGCTCCTCCGAAACCCAAAGCTTCGGCTAAGGCCAAGCAAGCTGCAGCTGCTACAAGTACTGCATGAAAATCATGCATTTTCTGTTGGATCAAGTGCGGCCTTCTCCAAAAACTAGTTTAGAATACCGAGCACTGACTGGAAAAATATTATTGATTTGATGATTTCATAGCGTTTTTTCTTGATGTTCCGAGATGGATTTTACAAACACGTTGCTTTAAGTGCTGCAAACTGATCCCTTAAATTTTGACTTCTCAGGAGATTGGCCATGTAGAGCCACGTTCTCCATTATAGAACCTGTGCCATATATCTTACGCGTAGGGGGTGGCTACTCAGGCAGTACAGTTGCAATATAATAGATTCAGATTGTGAAATCTATATCCTTGGGTAACTTGTCCAAGGAAAACATAGCATAATCTTAGGTGTTCATGATCTCAAACCTTTCGATTGTGTTTCTTGCAGCTACTTGAGTATCTGATCAACTTTGTTGATCACAATGCTTGATGCAGAAGGATTCGGCACGGGAATAGTGGAGCTGGCATCGCGGGAAAAACATATTGTAGAACAAGGTGGGTCATGCTTAGCTACCCTTCCAAGTTTTATGACTATGTATAGAGAAGTAGATCTCATCATAAATCCTTCCGAGTCCAAACTCAGCGAGCCCCCAGTGAAGTCAATCCATTTTGGGGGCTTGGAATTGCTGCACCCCTTCGCAGGTAACCATTCATTTGCTGATCATCTTCTTTGCAGCTTAGGGCGTGGAGTGACTCGTCTGAAGGTACCCGTATACAGCAAGGCTATACTTAATGAAAAAGTCTATACGTTAATGTAGTACTTGGTACAACCCTGGATCACCCAACCGTCCTTTAAGTTTCACTTCATCAAACGACCGGTGCTACCAGGCGACTTCATGCTTGGACTTGCAAAAGAGTGCTGCAGCCTCGGTTAAAGAGGCGAAGGTGCTCTGACCAAAGAAAATTTCAGGGCGTTTTTGGAATCGATATGATGGGGTAAAACCATCCGTTGAGTTGAAAAAGTGAACACACTTAATATTAAAGTTTCCTGTTTGTACTAGTACTTAATGTAATATCATAAAAGTGACACCCAAAACCCCGAAACTTTATCCCCAATTATGATGGATCTATATGTTAGCTCAGGCATATGGAGGTACCATGTCGACCCTGACGCAAAAATTGGCAAAGCTCGGTTGCAGCGGGCGCTACCCCAGTAATATCGAGCGTGACCTGTTTAGACTTCTTGAACTGCCTATATCCCCCTACTTTGTGGAGATGCCAGTTCGATCCCAAGCAAACCGAGAAGACATCATTTTGAAGAGGCTTCCTATGTTGCTGCCACACGAGCTTTACCACTATTTGTTTGTACCTAGACTTTCCCAATGTTGTGACATATTGTGACATTTTCTTTTGATGGTGAAATAAATTGTGAAAAGCACTGGTCAGAAAATCTTTTCATCTAGACATTTATGCTTTGTCCTTTCTTTTCAAATTGGCAAGTAAGGACACTGGGAAACTGAAACGCGATGCTGCCCAAATTGCTGAATTTTGGGCAAAAACAACATCCAGTGGATGGCTAGAAGCAAACCACCCAGGTTCAGCATTGGGTGCTATCCCATTAGGGCTCTATGGCGATGACGCCAGATATACAAAATCTGGTGAAAAGTTTATTTCAATCAGCTGGAACGCCATACTTCATAAACACGAGCGAACCTTTCGTTGAATATCAATCAAGACTTTGAGTTGTTTAAGTTTGAAGTTGGAAAAAAGATAATGTGCTGGTCATCATGGTCATCATGAAAATTATATCTCATCATATCCAAAAAAAATATATTTGTGAAACCCACTTTTATTACGTCACCGATTTGAAATCCCACTTGATCTTTGGTCTATCTCAGGACTTGATCTTGCTCGGTTTCCTGTCTTCGTCGTGCGATGTGCTTTATCAATCCCAGATTACACGTTGAAGCGGGTGTATCAGGTTATCGCATGGAGTCTCCAAGTTACCCAACTTGAAACACATGTAGTTTTGTCTTTTGAAGGGGTGTTTTTGCAAACCTTACCCATGCACTGTGCATGGATATAGAACCTGTTTGTTTTTATTGGGTGGATATATATTTAATTTCCATCAACATCAACTATCTTTTTAGGTATTTGCCATAAACATATATGACTGTTTATTACACTCGTTGTATGTGCATATTCATTTTCTTTTTTGTAGTCAACTTCATGTTTTGTGATGTTGATGATTTAATCCCCAAAAACGTTTTCTCCATCAACATCAGCCAAAGGTTTTAGCGTCAGGGATCCATCCATCAACAGATTTTGAAGGGAACCCACTACCTGCACAGCACTCAAAGTCTGCCGGCAAGCCTATTGCAGGCATCTGGTCAAAAAAAGTAAATTGTGTTTTTGTTGTACTTGATCCCATTCTGTTAACGCTATGTGTTGCCCCTTCCAATATCGGCCATCACCTCACTGCTGCCCAAGTATCACATGTCACCAAAACCAGTTGTCCTCAGGAGGGCCAGCTTTTTGTGTGGAGTACAGGGGCGATTGGAAGTGGCAGCGGGAGTGTTTTGGTTTGAAAGCTCACTGGGGAGCAGCGAACTTATGTCATCTGTGTACGGCTAAATCTTCGGGACATCCATTGGGAAAGTTTCTCGTTGTTATATTTAGTATATTTGTTTTCTTAAGCTTTGTGTGAGTATCATCGATATCTACTGTATTTCAAAAGACAAAAGAAATATGTTTGCTGCATGAAGGGGAGCTTCGATCAATCAAGGTGGACAAGATTTGGAAGAGTATTCCCCAGGAGAAGTTCTGACAATGCATTAGCAGAGTGCTTCAGGTGACTTGGGAAACTCATTGTTCAAAAGAAATGTGTTTTGATAAGTATACGCTACTGGCCGCCCTAAAAAAAATATATGAAAGTATCGCGGGCAGGTACGAGCATCCTTTATTTTGTGCTCCTGCTTTTTCTCCCAAGCTCATTCGGTTCTGCTCTATGCACTGCGTAAACCTTGGCATACTACAGAATTTCAATGGAAGCATCGTAGCGCTGCTTATTGAAAGGAGACACTTGGTTGGGTACTAAGTTAGTACTTGTTGATTTTTCCTGTACTTACTATTCCTGGCTTGTAAGTACAAGAATATACAAAAAGTTAAAATTTAAGATATCTCGGTTTGTGCCAGGTTTCTTCGGTACTGGCAGCACAGATGACAACTTCAGAGTTCTTTCGGCGCGGTTCCGTCAATGGGCACGTTTGAATCGCTTCGAGCATTTTAACTCTAATTATGCATAAATTTTGTAGTTCACAAAACAAGTCTTTGAAATTGAAAAGCATTTCATTTTTTTCCCTATGGTGTTGGCTATGATCAACTTAGGCATTCTCAAGGCTACATTGTCCCCGGGCTCATGAGCACGGCAGATGGCTATCCCACACTTTGCTGTAAAGCTTTCAACGGAAGACTCTTGCTGGTTTTTCTAGATATTTGTGTGCATACCCTCACAAATAACTCGAGGCCCGATGCAGAGCTGTACAACTTGTGCATTGCGAGCAGATCTCTCCGTGCTTGGTTTGATTTGGTGGAGCGAGCCCCAAGATTTTTGTCCCAGTCACAAAGGGTAGAACTGTACTCTTTAGGGCAAAAATTTGTGAAGTCGCTGGACCGATTAGCTTTCATCGCTCTTATGGCTGGAAGCAGCAGATGGCGGCTCCAGCCGAAATTGCACGCTTACATTCATCTTAATGAAGACCACCTTCATTATGGGATGAATTGTCGCTTCTACCATTGCTACCTAGACGAAGATCATATTGGCCTCACAAAGAGGTTAACCCAAAAAGTACATCGGGGGGACCTTCTTGAATTTAGGGTCCTTTGCAGATGGCTACTCCGTTTGGGATCCTGGGGTAGTTCGTGAAAGCCTCAACATTCCTCAATGCTATCATAATTCCATCCATAACACATGACGATATTATGGTGTAGTGGCTGAACCTAAACCGAACCACCCTGTTCCCACCACTTGCAGCCAAAGTGCTGTGCGAGCACGAGTGATCAAGGGATTGAAAACGAACATTGAGCCATAATGCATCTCTGAGATGCTTGTTCGAGGCGGGTGAAGTGATGGGTGGGGTCATAGAAATTTAGTCGAAAACTTAAAGAAATTTCCCTTCTATAAATGTAGGGGCTATTTGTGGTCAGACCTCAAAATTCATGGTCGGACGGCTCTCAGGGCAACAAACCGAAATGATTGCAAATAGGTCAGTCGGGGGATCCTCTGGGATTACTTGGATTTGCTTGTACGATGCGAAAGGAACAAGTTCCAAACATCTTCTCCCAAATGGTGGTGATTTCATGGTGGTGAATCCCATGGCACACTCAATTCGCAGGAAAACCACCAAACAAAACAAATTCGAAGATTGAAAAGAGTTTTATGCATCCCAGGTGGTTAGCCAGATTTCTTCCAACAACAGTACTTGGATGTCCCATGAAGTTAGTCGGTGGTTAGTAAGTGGGTTACAACCCCAATAGACCTCATGTATGAGTAGGTCATAACACCACCAGGATTATTACATCTTTTGCAGGGAATTCTTATGAACCTTCATTTCCCACTGTTACTGGGAGGGGGACAACCCAAGTTACAACCCGTTTGCTAACCAACGGGACATCCAAGTATCACCATCATTTTGGAAAAACCGAGCCCACCACCACAACCAGCCTGTCACTGCTTGGCACTTGCCGCTCTTCACCAGCCTTGAAAGCCTGCAACAAAAAACAAAACGTGAGGCCATGCCAGAACTGAATATAAGATCATCATTCATTGAACATAGCAAATTGCAACATTCATCATTGATCATCATCATCATCATCATCATCATCATCATCACTTGAAGAGAAGGCCTCAAAAAGATGAATACAGATTGGTTTGTTAGACTGCAGGATGACTACTGGAAGACTAGTACGTAGATTGATCTTCCCAAAAAACGTCATTTTGTCAGTATATAGGTGATCTTTTTAATTTTCATACATCTGTATCAAGTGGGAACTACGCCCCTGAAATTTAACATAGCCCCTAAAAATAGGCAAATCCCAAAAGGAAAGGATCATCTTCCAACCATCATGTTTCGGAGCAAACTGTTAAATTTCGGAGGTGTACAATTCCTAAACCTGATTTTTTGGAGCTATGTTGAAGGATTCCCTTACGTTCACCCACCATCTTGAATTTGCGACTCTTCGATGCGTGGAAGAAAGTTTCAAAACAGCTCTTTTCAAATGGTTGGTGAGTTTCGTGGTGATGAATCCCTTGGTGCAATCTGTAAAAAAACACAAAAAAACAAAAAAATGCATGTTTATGACAAAGTATTTCAACCTCCTGTCAAACCAAGGGAGATAGATTTCTTAGAATGGAAAATAGAAACAAACTGGATGGCAACCTCAAAAAAAACATGTTCAAATTTAAGATTAAGATTTATCAAAATTGTTTTTTTAATGGTTGTGAAAAGCACCACGTGATGATCACGCGATATCCGTTACGTACTAGCATTTCTTTGAGAAAAGAAACGCATGAGTCATAAGAATTCCCATTGCCATGGGAATCTAAGGTACTACCCCCTATGCCACCCCAAGAAACAATTGCCACAGCGTCACACTAGGTCTTATCAGGTATTTCTTGCGGGGCG
>OMLO01005927.1_pt1 | contig 10274 bp, 7 predicted proteins | sample 1674811 | NCBI WGS metagenome assembly OMLO01 (sample SAMN06265003, study PRJEB25207) | coral metagenome | isolation source: Coral host | place: Mexico:La Bocana,Puerto Morelos, Mexico | collected 2008-11-13
ATGGATGGGTAAGACCCTAATGATCATCATACTTCCTATCAGGTTAGATGGAGTAGGCTTTTTGTTACGGCATGAAAGCTTTCCCAAACTCCAAATGTGCCCGCTTGTAATTCTATACCCTTTTTCTACCAACTCACCTTCAAAGCAACAAGGCGGCCGCCATATAGTCATTCGAGCAATGGATAGTGTGGACAGGGTCATCACATTGGGGGGGGTGCGGGGCTGGTAGGAAACCGGAGACCGGGATCATATATATGGGGAGTTGCTGTCTTGGTATTTCTGCTGCTGTGTGTGGAGGACCCGCGCACACAAAACGTGTGGACCATGAACATGTTTTTTTGTTTTTGAACAGAGGAGGAACTGTCAGACAGCCTGTTGTGGAGGTTTGATGATTTTTTGCAGTTTTACGACCATTTTTCAGATGCTTTTCAGAAGCAATTGTCATTCATGTCATTTGCAACGTCTTGATGTTGACTGAGTCCCACCCGATCTTTGCTTTGGGTGGATGCACCAATTTTGACAACGATGAGCTTCGGAGTTGCTGGGTGGCCATCGCAGACCGGGCCCGACTTTATTAAAAATTGGCCACCTCTTCGTCAGTTGATTGATTCCATTGAAACGCATGAATGAAGGGACATCCCGTTTCAAGCTTTTGCCTTATGTTTGATCCTGCACAGGGTGGGAGGATTTTTGGATCTTTGATTTGACTCAGGTTGTGGACAGGAGAGCAAGATCCACGTTGGTCTCGACGCTTGGGTTGGCAGCTACGCCAACGAACAAGAAACCTTTGCGAAGGACGCGAGGGCGAGTGTTTTGCGTTTCAGTGAAAGTGAACCCTGGCATAGGTGCAAGAAATCCCCTTTTTTGAGATATGAGCTGTACGGTTTTGGGTGGAAAGATGATCTTAGTCATCTTTGAAGTATTTGAAAAATAGATCAGTTGTCAAGTGGCCATGTGCTTGCTCAAGCATTTTTGTAGGGCTTTTCCTGGTGAGGACTATCCTGATTTGGCAGCAGTGGACTTGGGCAGCATGGGTGACTTGGAAGCTGCAAGTAACTGGTAGAGTCAAACTAGAGAAAATGGTATCAGAATTGAAACAGCTAAAGCCGTTTCTTTTTCCATGGGAGCTTATGAAGCTTTCCGTGGCCTGGAATACGTGTTCATTCAAAATTTGGATACTTCTGCCCAAACCTGAAGTTCTGAAGGAGTCCCCAGAGACTCTCAAATCTAAATTGCTGTTGCGAGAATGGTCACCTGGAAATCACCCAAGCGGCAGTCTAAACCTTGAGTAATCTAGGATTTCTTCGACAGAGAAGGATATTTTTTGGAAGGGGCTTTTCAAACATCTGTTCTGAAACATCCGTTCCAAAAAACACGTTTTAAAAAGTTTCTTGCTGTTTCTTCCGTTGAACCTGGAGGTTATGATGGAGAGGAATCCATATATGTGTCCAAGGCCGCGATTGACAGCGCGCAACTTTCCCGAACATTTGGGGATTGATAGGATGTTACTCCTTTGCCAACAATCCTGGAAGTGAAAAATGGCCCTTTGGAGACTAAACTCATCTTGCAGGGAACCATTTTCCATTTCCATCATCATGGGAGGAAGACGAAAGCATGTCTATCCAATGATTCGGAGTCCATACATCCCTGATTGCCAGGTTAGACAACAAAAAAGAAAGCGAAACCATCTGGAAGGTTTTTCATTTCGGCAATTGGCTGCTTTAACTGCTTGAAAAGAATCCATCAACAGAATGGATTTAGATATGCTTTGAACGTTCAATAATATTGAATGATTTCCCCATGTTTCCGAAGATGTCCTGGTGTTAGAATTCCTTTCATTACAGGAAAAAGTAGTTGAAAGACAATTGACAAACTGCCGTCATGCTGTGCTGAGCGTCATTTTTGAAGCTCATCTTTCCATCACGAGTTGGGCCCGATGGGTCCCCAAGGTACGCAGATGTTGGTCTGGCCTTGGACTTTTACAAGAGCTGCTTGGACAGATTTTCAGGAAAAGTGTGCAGCCAAATGCTGAGTACGACAACTGCTATAGACACAGATGGTGTCCTTTTTAGGAGGTCAAGGGATCCTGGATCCTGGGATGCTCAAAGGTGATTAGTCTGCTTGAAATCCTAAAAGAGGGTTCAAACCCTTGGGTTTGCCGCACTGATTTTTAGTTTTCTTTAAAAACGGCCTACCCCTCTTACATACCACCGGGAGAAGATTCCACTTTGGATCCAGATGGAGCTGATTCCTTGCGAATCTGTAGAATTGGTGCTACAAACCTTCAGAACCACGTTCGAGGGGAGCGGAGGATGGGATGATCACTCCTTGTGGACTTTTTGGCTTTCATATCTTTCATCTCCAATACATATATTATATAGTAGTCAAGCATCACGCCCCATAGGGGTAAGATACTCCCCAAAACATCATATGATAAAATCAACCCCAACAAAAATCAAATCAATCAATCAAAACCCAAAAATGAAGCAACTTAAGGGGGATTAACCACTATTTGGGGTCATAGTGTAGTATGGGGCGTGATGCTTCTTGTAGAAAATAATAAATGATATAATATTTAGATAAAATAGTATATCATCTATTGTTTTTTTGTTTTAGTCTTCTTCACTGTCGCTTTCTCTGTAGGTTTCGCTGTCGCTATATCTTTCGGTGTAGGTGTCACTACTATTTATCTCAAAGCATACAGATAAATCAATATAACCTATTTTACAATTGTAATACCTCATATTTTGCTCAATTTCCAAAGTTGCTTTCTGAAGGAAACCGAAAAAATAAAGACCATGATACTTTTCATCAAAGAGTAATTCGTAGTCATCGCCAAATGATAAAATTTCTACGTAAGAGTCGCAATCTGGTCGTGATAAAGCATATTTAGACTTGAAAGTCTCATATGTTTCACCCCACATCTTTTCTAACCTATCCTCTTGTTTAAGAAGAATGTTAGGTTTTAATTTTAACCCCCTTATTTCATAAGAAGATGTCACCATAGTATTCAAAACTCGAATTGTTCTATATATATAGTTAATTTTAAACAACCGTTGTAATTCATTAAACTTTTTGTTGTTCTTGATTTTTATTTGTTCAGGTTTTCCTATAAGGAATGATTGAATTTTGATAAGTGTATCTGTAGGCAACTCACGAATAACCACCATTTTATTACTAATATATATAGTCAATATTTCTTTAGATACTTTTTTCTAAAGTCTATTTTACTCTACAATTACACTTATGACAGTAGATGATACAGTTTTCTTTGTGATGACTTTGGAAATTATCCAGTCTTTGTCCAGTCATATTGCTAAACACTATCCCTTTATCAATGTTAAACTCAAACTCGCAACTACATCTATTACATCTACTATTTGTCCTGTCCATCAGCCATTTGACGTCAATGTACTTATCATTATCTATCTCCCTACCTGCCTTCATATCTTGAACTTTATAACTGCTGATTTTCTTTTCAAAGTATCTTATTAACTTCTCTTCTGTCAATTCATCCTCATCACCATCAGTCCTGACAAAATACTTGACTTTATTTAAATCTGTCGCTCTTGTGATGGATGTATATATCCACTCCCTGCTTACCCATTGCTTTTTATCCCATTCGTGGATTGCTATAGTCTTATCAACTGAAGCGCCTTGAGACGAATGACAAGTCGCACAGTAGGCATATATGAAGTTTGTATCAAGGGTTTCTATGTCTGTTGGGTATTGCTGTTTAGTTTTCACATTTTCTATCACTACATCGTCGCCTACAATCTGTTTGATTTCAAATTTGAAATTTACATTGAATGTGATGCCATCCTTCCAAGTATGCTTTCTACAAATGACAAAGTCCCCCACTTCATATTTATCTGATTTACCTAAATTCTTTCTGATGGTGTTGCTTACCCACTTACACATCATATTGGTATATGCTATGTTATGCTCACTTTCCATTATGTCAGTTGTTGCTTCAAAATGCTTGCGCATCACCTCGTCTATTGGAAGTTTATGCTTCCAAATGTCATCATATACATCACTGACTTTTTGCCTGTCTTCTTCTGTCTTAACTCTCTTACATATTTTCAAGTATATCTTGTATTTGAAAATCTGATTTAAGCATTTGTTAAGGTATTTTTCGTGGTCTTGTGTGTTAGTTAAATCAACTATAGGCTTTAACTGCTTCCCGTCAGCCGTGCCTATGATGATTTTATCATTAGAATTTGTATTTATGAAATGCCTTATCTTGTTCAATACATATCCCCCTATCTGCCCCATTTCATCAAACACTATACAGTCAAAATCAGAATGGTCAAAATACCCGAGACTTTCTCCAGCCTCAACTGGGATGCTAAAAAACTTGTTGTATGTCGTGGCCTCACTTTTCACTTCTTGAAGTTGCTTGTTATTAGGCACGACGAAGAGCACATTATAACCCAAATTTTTCATATACTCACCTATGTATGACTTACCTGACCCAGCAAATTTGGCTTTGATAAAAACTGGATTACAACCAACAATGTTCTCACAAATGCTTTGCGTGTCATACTCATCAGGTGTAGGTAGTCTTTCGTTTTTATAAACTGGTATTGTTGGTATTTCGTTAGGTTTCATTTTGTAGTAGTCGCTTGGTGGCGAGACTTGCTTATCATTTTCTGCCCTCCACCCCCCTATGTCCTTTGAAAAGTTAATCAGTTTCTTTGCTTTCTTAACATCTTTTTTATCAATGATGAAGGCATCGGTTTTAACACTATACACCTTAACATCATTGTCAATCAGTTTATAGTAGTCTTGATACATTTTGAAGTTATGCCTTTGTAAGACCAGCTCTTTGATGTATCTAAATCCGTTGGTCATTTCCTTCTTATCTCCTACAGTCAGCGTGTAATACTTCTTGTCAGTTTCCTTCTCAACATTAATGACATCATAATATTTGCCACCTTTAATCTTATAGTGTCCAACCGTGTAGCCATCAAACCTATACTGTCCCCAATCTTCAGTGTATTCATTCCACTCCTTTATTTCTTTTCCTGCTTCCTCTTCTAACTCCTTGATGTATTCATCAGTCATTTCAACCAACTCCTCACCGTCATAAAAGCCACTGACCTTGTTAATCCTGCCACCCATCAGATTTTGATAATACACTGCTTCAGTCAAACTCTCAAAGTCCAAACTCTTTTGGCTTTTGTTAGTGCTCTTTTCCAACATCCCGATATTAACATTAACAATCATCTTTTTAGCCTTCATATCTTCAGCAGTCTTATCTGATATTTTTGTATCGTAAAGTTTCTGGATACATTTTTTGTAATCAACATCGTAAACACAAGAAGGTCGTTTGAAATACAAAATCTCAACTTTATCAGCAAATTGCTTTAAAAATAAGTCATATATTAATAGATAGGGTTTATTGAAGAACATCAAGGCGTTTCCATCAACCACCCTCACCAAGAACAAACATAACTCGCCTAATTCATTGAAGTCGTGCTTATTGTAATCATAATGCTCCCATACATCAAATTCGATGAATACTGGAATTCTTGTAGTCTCTCCAAGGTTATATGTGTATGCTTTGTTTTGGTCAATCTCTGAATGCTCCTCCCTGTTATAATGAAAGTTATGAATTTTACCGGCTGGTGGTATGGTTCGACACTGGTTGAGTATTTCTATATCAACTTCATTATAATAGGATTTATGTAATGGATTAAATATCCGCTTGCTGAATTCAAACATAGCCCTTGACATATTGTTATATGTTTTCTCTGCTTCAACGGTTATGCTCCCATTGATTGCGTCAGTTAGATTTTGTGTTTTGACTTTGTATTTGATTTCCTTTTTTTCTTTTCTAAATCTAAACCTGAAATTTAACTCTGAAATAATCCCAGCAGTAAATTTGATACACGGATTGTATCCTGCCTGTTTGCTTTCAAAATACAGTTTGGATAAATCATTACCATTGTAAATCATTGTGTATTCATCCTTTTCAGTGTATTTTAAGAAGTCATTAACTCCATCAATCATCCTACATTCAATGGGTTCATCCCGTGTGTTAATATGAAAATCTGATGATGCTTTAACATTTAGCGTGTATTCCTTGTCAATGCCGAGGTTTCTTTTGAGTGCTTTCAGGTCTTTATTCAGTGTGTAGATGTGGTCATTTTTAATCATTCCATAAAAAGTCTTGATGTGGTGGTCTCTATTGTTTGATGGGTCGTATCTGTAATACAGATTACCCAGACAGTCAAAAATTCTGGCTGAAATCCTGTATTCAATGAAGACTTTTTCCATATCATTGATTGAAGCCCCATTAGTCTTGAAGTCTTCATCTGTTTTACCTATAAGCCTTAAAACATTCTCTCTCGTCATCTTCTTCATTCTCGGCTCATTTCCGTAAAAATCATTCAAGGCATTAATCCAGCATTCATTTTTGGTGTAGTGTTTTACCTTGATGGCTTCTTCAAATGTTGCGTAGTCAGTGTCAAGTTCAGTCTGGATATACCTGTGATAAATGCCTATGTTGTCAGCATTCCTTAAATTTCTTTCTCGTGGGTTGTGGTCTTCAGGGTTGCCATCAACAACGTCAGCACTGTAAATAACAACAGCGTCGGCATAATGTCTCATCTCTCTTCTGTTCAAGTATTCATTCATTTCGTCATCTTGTATCAATAGGTCTATTACTTTATTGAATGTCCTCTTGTCTTCATTCTTGAAAATTCTTTTCCTAACCTGTTCCTCTATATATTTGGTTGCTTTGATGTGCGCATATACATTTTCCTTTGTCATTGGGTAGTATGCGTTGCGTTGGCTGTCGTAAAAGCTTTTCTTCATTCCTCCGCTTTGGTTGGGGTTCATTGTATAAAACCGCAGTTCAAGGGCATAATTTCTCTTCTTGTTTCTATCTCCTGCTTGGATGTTTTCCCTCCTACTCTGTTTCATCCTTTCATTCAATGGTTCTCTCTCCTCATACCTCTCCATCATACTTTCATATTTGGTGGTGGCTCTCTCTTTGTCCTCTCTGGTTTTTGCTCTGATGAGTTCGTTAATCATATTGGATGCCGTCGTGTATTGGCTTATCCTCCTGTCCTTATAGAGTTGTATCACATCTCTGATTTTGCCTTTGGTCATTATGGTTAATCTGTTCCTATTGTTGCTTAATCTGTTTTCTAATCCATCTATGTTTCTTTTTATAGCCTTACTTGTCATATGTAAATTTAGATATTAATTTATAAGGTGTTTTTTCTTTAGATGCTTTTTTTCCAAAGACGATTAAATAAGTGATAGTCATAATAATATTTAGATGTATTATTATGAATATCGCATTTTGATATTATCCTTTTGTTATGGTTTTCATATTTGAAATAGGATATTTTTTGTTGCTGGTTTCCGTGGGAGTTTCAATGATATTTCCATCATTATCTATTTCTGCTTTTCCTTCGTTCAAGAGTTTTTCTAATCTCTTCTTTCTCGCATATCTGTTTGCGCTTACGCGTTTCTTTTCGGCATAGTCAGTGTCATCATTCTTTCTCAAATTATAATACAATCTGGTGTAGAGCGCCAGTTGTTCCTTTACTTCTGCTAAACTCATTTCTTCAGGAATGATTTCCATTTTAATGTTATTACTATAAGGTATTATTTCTTTAAATAACTTTTGTATTTAGAAAAATGACATCAAAATAAATAATATATTTATTTCTTACTTATTTTAATAGGATGGCTGAAGGTAAGCAAAAAATCATTGCTGAAGTTTATTATGACAGGTCAGGTTTTGGCAGTCTAAAAACAACGCTTGATGATAGTAGGAAAAAAGACCCATCTATAAGGATGGAAGATGTTAAGGAATTCTTCCGCAAAAATGTTGAAGTCAAAAAGAAACCACGAGGGACAAATAGTTTTGTAGCCCCACATAACAATCACACGTACCAAATAGATTTATTTTTCATCTCAAAGGATGACATAGAAGCGCCACAAAAATTTAGGGCTGGATTGGTATGTATAGATGTATTGAGTAAGTATGCTGTAGTAGTTCCAATCAAAGGCAAGGAAACAACTGATGTAGTAGCAGGCGTTATGGAGGCACTACAAAAAATGGGAGCAAAACCCAAGATGATATACACCGACGATGAAAAGGCAATAGCCAGTAGTGATTTCAAACAGTATGTAGAAGATGAAGGAATAGAATTATATCGTACAAGGGGGCATCCGGCATTTAGTGAAAGATTTATACGGACTTTTAAAGATAAACTGTTCAAAAGGATTGAAACAGATGAAAACAAAGGTAAGGAAAACATTCAATGGATAGACTATATATTGGAGATAATGCTCACCTACAACAATAAAGACATTCACTCGTCAACGGGTCAAACACCAAATGAAGCAAGGAAGAAGAAAAACGAATACAAGTCAGTTGTAAATATATCAATGAAAGCAAAGAAGGAAAAAATATATCCTGAACTACGGGTAGGAGATAAGGTAAAAATATTAAGAAAGAAAGCCATAACTGAAAAAGAAAGGACATCGCATTTTTTAAAAGGTGAATATACAGTTGAAGAGATTACGCAAAAACTCGGGCAAAACTATTACAAACTGGCGGATTATCCAAGACCCTTGATGAGACACGAATTGCTGAAGGTATGATATAATTATAGACTATAATTTTGTATAATCTATAATTATATTATGTTTTTACTTTTTATACTTAATATCAATGTTGAATTTTCGTTCCATTGACTTGATACTATCTCTAATAGTCGTCTTGTTCCAAAGCAAGTTTTTCGACCAAGCGCCGGCTGTTGTTAAATCATTCCAGTTTTGGTTTGGCTTGTGTCTTGCTATGTAGTTTTTCTTCCTTTCTTCATCCTTATGTTGGGTGAAGTCCGAATAGCCTGTAGCTCCAAAACTGACCTTTTTGCCTTCAACATAAGCGTCATATTTTTTCTTTGGATTGCTTGATTTTTGTAATATAACTTCTCTCATTATATCATTATTTAGATTTTTTCCTTGGTGTTGTTTTAGCGCTACTTGCTGGTGTTGATTGTGGGGATGTTGGTTGAGGAATTGTTGTTTGTGTATGTCTTGATGAACTGCCACTTGATATTCGTATAAGGGGTATAACTTCTTCAACATCTGATGAAGATGAGTTTATAGTTTGTGGTGGCGATGAATTAACTGTTTGTGGTGGCGATGGGTCTCTTCGTGACCCCTCAGAGCCTGAAGGCTGTGACGGTGAAGGTTCAGATGTTTCATTTTGTTGATTATTAAACAAATAGTCTGATATATCTATTGCTGTTCCTATTGCTGAACCTGTCAAGTTAAATCCTACTACTGAAGCATTATAAGCAAATTCTGCTAATCTAAACCCCCCTTCTAATATTTTTAGTTGTAAAACTCTCACTACTTCCTTTACTACTGCTACTGCTACTTGGTGGCGATGGTGGAAGGTCTTCATTAAACATCCTTGTCCATACCTGAACCATTTTTTCATTTCTGTCAAAATCTTCTGAATACATTAATGAAACATAAGGGGGGGTGACTTTATCAAAGTCATCCCCTGTATAAACTCCCTTATTTGCTGTGTCAATTTTTTTAGGTTCAATGTTTGCCAATTGTAAATTATGAGTTTCATTATTTTCAGTATCATCTTCCTTATCAATGCGAGGTTTTTTAGAAGTATCCAAATGTGAATACTTCAAATAATTTAACATATCATCATCATCATCAATGGTTTTCTTTAATCTTTTCAATTTATTTCTCACTAATAACATTTATTATATAATTTAGTTAGATAATAAATGCTATTTCTCATTGTAATTTACCTTTTCCTCTTTTCCATTCTTTTTTCTTATCTTCATATTCTTGGTTTGTCATTTTTATTTTCCATCCACCTTGTCTGATTGTATCTAAAATCATTCCGTGTAAGTATTCTTTATATGTCCTTAAGGGTAGTCCTCCTTCATCCTTTCCTCTGCCTTTTGGTTTCAACTGCTCTTCTATGCTGTCTGTAGTTGGTATTTGAATACCTCGTAGAAACAATTGAAACTTTATTTGTGCTATTGTCATATTTCTGTAATTACTTGTCCAATAGTCTGGATTATTTGTATTGTCTAATTCAAATTGTTGAAATTGTAAAACACCTGCTGATGCTGAAGCAGATGCTTCTTGTCGTCTTGTCATTTCTTCATCTGGTATTAGTTCTGGTGAAGCATCACCTTCATCTTCTCCAATTGGTGTTCTTGCTTCTGGAATGGTTTCTCGTCCTATTGTTGGAATTCTTGTTCGTC
>OMLO01005928.1_pt1 | contig 10272 bp, 6 predicted proteins | sample 1674811 | NCBI WGS metagenome assembly OMLO01 (sample SAMN06265003, study PRJEB25207) | coral metagenome | isolation source: Coral host | place: Mexico:La Bocana,Puerto Morelos, Mexico | collected 2008-11-13
TCTTGTTGAACATAAATAAAAGTCGTTGAATATAAATATGCAAGTTGTTGAATTTTGCAACATTTGGCCAACCATACATGGCAACCACGCGATAGATCACACGAGAGCTTTGGTTTACTTCAAGATGTATGGTAAACTTGTTATGGAGAAATTTCTCTGCCATTTGTTCTGTTAGAGACTACTGACCTAGTGGCCTTATAAACGCTGTACGTCCCGTCCAATTCCCATTTCCCATTTCTTGCCTTTAAATTCTTGTGCGAAAAACTAGAATACTCCTGCCCTGAGTGTCTTATTCTCACCTTTCGATTTGGAAATGCGAAGAAATTTTCAAAATGGTCGTTATGATAATGCTCTTTTTTCCCCTTTCTTTTACCTCTTAGTGCCTCGTTGTTTCGTCCCTTAAAATGGGAGCCATTGTGGAATAAGATGTATGCCCCATTGACTCCGCCATCCCAAGGTACCAGGTGCCCCCCATGAAAAATTCTAGCTCCGCCCCTATTACTTAAGACTTAACTGATACGTGATACGCATTTTTTCTTCGGATTTATATAAGTTCTTCAACCAGAATTCTAAAACCATACATTTCTTTAAGTTAACCTCCTCTTCTTATTTAAAAGCTCGGTAGATGTTGTACTTCATTTTCACTGCTGTGATTTTGTAAACTTTTATAGAGTCTTCATATGGTCTTCTTCTATTTTGAATAATATTTAAGCAGCTCAGTCTCCGTCTCCTGATCGTTTGCGAACGTTTCAGTTCCCGATGATGAATCTTTGATCAGTTCACTATTTTGCACAAAAGGAGGGTTTTTCATCCTCAATGGTCCTCGATGAAGCAAAATATCCTCGAATACAAAGTACAATTTGAGCTATTACGAAACAAAACCTTGGTACACAATATTTCGTCTGTTTGTACAGAGTATTTAATCTTTAAAGGAACAAAAGAGACTTCTATGAAATGGTAATTGTAAGAACAATTCGATCACATACAGCTGTTTGCTGAATAAGCGAGTGTTAGATCCTGTGTTTTCCTTGACTTTCCTTACAAGAGATCCAGCTGAACTTTAATCTCCTTGAACTAAGACTTTGTAACGAAGATCGGCTAAAGGCGCCCCGAGTTTAAATTTCCATAAATTTCAGTGCAATGTTACAGTTGCTCAGGACTTTCGGAATATTCTCCTCGTGAATTAATCCATACTTTCAACATATTTTTCTGTGTGTTTTCAACTGAACTCTTTAGCTACAGGGATCCTTCTTTCTAATCTGTATGGAAGCTACTTGACTGTATGGACCGACAAATTTACTTTGCGGAATTTAAAACCTTATTTTATTTTTAACTAATACGTTATTTTTCAGAGTTACTCCGCACATTTTACCAAAATTATAATTATGTAATGTCCTAATGAAGAAATGTAGATATCAGCAGTGAAAATCTGTGTAGAACATCCTATTGCAGTTTGTTTATATAGTCGTGGTGACCCTGTAAAACTGTGATATTCCCTGTTCACTTCTGTTTGCAGTTTCCTCTTCATAATGAAAATTGCCGTCAACATGCAAAGTGTTGATATCAAGATGATTAACCTCAAGAGATACTTTGGTGTTTCCTCGCCAGCGGCTGAGCGGTCTTGTTGTTACGTCAATTCTTGCGTTTGTTTCAATGTCAAGCGTTTCATCAACTGATCGCAGTTCAGGCAAGAGCGACGGTCGTCTAGGGCTACATCTATTGAAAGTTTCGGTAGAGCTACAATCCAAAATAGGAACTTGAGGATTTCTAGTGACAAATAGATTCCGTATCATTTTACCGCATATCACTGTTATGGCTCTTCTGAAATTAGGAAGCCTTAGCGCATAAATGAAGGGATTAATTGAGCTGGGAAATAAAATAGAAATGAACTGGAGATCTCGAACGATGTGAATTGTTCGACAATTGCAAGAAGAACAGAAGTTTAACACATAGCTCAATGATAACGGAGGTATAGTTAAGACGAGAAATGAACCAAGGAAGAACAGAAATGTCTTCGTAACTCTCGCATCACGCTGCGACAAACTCGTCTTCAAATTTTCACCATCAACAAGAGCCTGGAGTTGTTTTCGCTGAGCTTGAAGACTGCGGTAGATCTTATGGTTCACAAACGCCAAAACGAGCAATGTAAAAAGAAGGGTTCCATTGGCAAACACGAACGTGTATATTATAAAGTCTACATAAAGATACGTAAATGGACAAATCACCGAGATTAACCAAATGATCAAAGAAATTCTCTTAACTTGTAAGCATTTCAACTTCAAGCGGTATTTCATGGGAGAGGTAACACAGACATAGCGATCTACACTCAACGCTGCGATGCCCAGGACAGAGGCTGTACATGAAACGAAGAAAGAAAGATGTAATGCTTTCGTCAATACGTCGTACTTTATACCCGTTCCTTCCAACGAGTGGTAAACTACAGAGAGAGGAAGCACTGCCAGACCAACAACAAGGTCAGCAGCTGAAGTGTTTAGCAAGAAGAGATTAAAGGGTGAGCGCAATGTCTTGAACGGATCTTTAGCAACTGCCACGCAAATGAGAAGATTTCCAGGAACTGTGATTAGCGTAAGAAGTGAAGACATTGCAGCTGTGATGAAGGAAAGCGTTTGAGGTGCACTTGAATTGCGGCATTCTAAAGGTCCCCCAAAGACCATGTTCTCGACGGCGCCGATATACTTTCTGCTAAGTGTTGTTGAAGAGGGCGATATGAAACTAAGATGATCGAGATAATCTACCTCAGGCCAAAATGCAAATGTCATGCACTGGTAGAAAATATTGACACACGAACAGTATCGGTGTGTGAGATATCATCAGTGAAATTTGCCTTGTGATATTTAGGGATGGTCGCGTTTATATTGAATATTTAATCAAACCAGCCCCTTAGAAATAATTTCAAGTTATTGGCGTTCTTTATTCCGTTGTCTTTTGTAGTTTAAAAATAGATTATGATGAGAAGAACGATTTCATACTCTTTTGACTGAGACGAAGCAATCGCCGACAACAACTTTTATAATTTCAGTCTTTGCGAGACAAACTATCGCGCGTCCACAGAAAAGGCCTTCCTGTATTCAGGTTTTTATTCCGGTTGTCTTAAAAGAAAAGATGGTCACTTATTGGTTAAATCACAGTGAAACGAATAAATGTAGGATATTTAAATATAGCTAACCAATCGTTTTAAGGGTCCTGACAAGATTGTTTGGGTCAATTAAACACTATAATCTAAAATGATATGGCAGATTTTAAATGTCCGTACGAACATACACCAATTAAAATAAGTTATGTTACAAGAAAAAGTATTGTTTCTTATTATTTTCAAAATGTTACATAAAAGCACTGATTTTACCGGAATGCTGCAAGATATTTTTTCTTCATATAAGCCTTTTAACCGTAGTACGTTTCTTCCATGCGAAAATAAAACAATTCGGTAATCTTTTCGCTCCTGCTGTTTGTTTGAGCAAGGCTCTTCATTTTACTGATGTTTTTTTTATCATAAAATTCAATCTGCGGCAGCTGTTTTCGGTCTTGGCGAATTCACGAGCTGAATCAAAAGCTCATTTTGCCCGTCTCCTGGGTACATTACGGTCCATGAAATACCGCAGAAACATCACCGGGACCAATTGAACAATTGGAAGTTTATTTCATGAACTGAATATCGGAAGAACAGTAGCCATAACATGACGTGTAGTATTAGGCAAGGTTTCTTCAATTCGGGGGGGGTAAAATGCTTAAAGAGAATCTGAAAAGAATCTGAGAATCAGAAAAAAGATATAACAAAAAGACCCTTTGATACCAGAAAATAAGAACGCATAACGAACGTGAAGACAGCCGAACCGTTCATGGTGAATCACTTCGATCACCCTGTCATTTGAAAAGATTTCGATTTGCGATTATTGACAAAAGCAATTATCCCTTCAAAAATCATTTTTGAATCCTGGCACACAATGATAATCTCCGATGCGGAGCTTGCCACTCCCAGGACAATACGTCATTCTTTGGGGGCAAACTCTTTTACTTTATTTCCATTATTTTGCTCTTTTGTGTCCTTTCTATGATTAGATACTTCATAATTTTACACCGCCTTCTTTCTTACCATTTTACTAATCTTAGTCTGTAATTTAAACAGCCGCAAACTCGTATTTTGAAAAGTTATTTTTAGAGAAAATTTTAGCTTCTTTTCAACGGTTAAAAAAAACGTTTCCTTCAACTTGAGGTACGTATTGCAATCAAAATATCCCATTTAGTTGAAATTCAGCGCCGGCTATGCATGAACAGAATTGCCGTTTGCCACTTTTCATGTTAAGTGTCAGGCGGATCTATAACCTTGAAATTGGACCGAAACGACAAGAATTAGAAACTGACTGAAGAGTGGGTCGCACCTTAAAATAAAGGGCCGACATGTTCAAAGCCCCGGATTAATTTAACTCAGGATTAGCGAGGATTTTGATTTCAGTTTTGTAGCTTGTTCATTAGGTTCTCTGTTTCTGCAGTTGTCCTTCAGTTCTGAGTTCAAACTACAACAAAACACAAGTACTGAAATAATTGTTATACAAGAAAAATTCACACCTCCGTTAATTTTTAATCCTGGGTTAGCATTAACCGATTTTCGAACAACCCAGGCCTGTAGTTGTTTTTTTTTATCCTCAATTTCTCAATCAGTCGGCAGTAAGGTATGTTTAATTTATGTAGTTGCGCTGTTCAACTGTCACGTCGAACATCGAACAATAGAGTGCCGATGTTTTCCCCTCACCGCCTTTAAGGTCATTTCTTATCCTTTTTGGCAGCGACCTTGCTCATCGCTTACATGAGAAATAGTGAATATTTCCTCCAAAATACAGGAAAAACTACCCGCTTCTCGGAAGAGCTAAAACAAAGCAACAAACGTTGATTAGCCCGCGAGCAGGCTCTCATGCGTTAGGCATGAGTAAAGTCGATGAGCAAATTAGCGACTCAGCGAGCGAAGCAAGCCAGTGGGAGGACTGGCTCGTCAACTCCAACGTTGGCCGACGGCTTTGCTCGTGCCCACAACGACGAGCCTGCTTGTAGGGTGCACGTTGATCAGAGCATAGGTGAGTTGCCGTCCGGCGTCATTTGACTACAACTACCAGATTCCCCCTTTTTTAATGCGCTCTGAGCTCGAAGCTCCCGTAAGCGACCACCTAAAATGTCAAGCCTAGGCGGTCGCTTATGGGATGTGGTCCCTTGCCAGAACTTAGACCGCATATATTATTGGCACAAAATAACAGAGAGTAAATTGAGAGACTTACTCCGTGTCAATTTCGAGAAAAAATTCGTTACTTCCCATTGAGAAATTTCTGTAACTTGCACTATCCAGGAATGTATCAAATGGTCCGAGAGGTGACAAACAAAAGAAAATTTCAAACTTATAGCTCTAAAAGTGGTCGCGGTCGCATACAAGAGGTGACCGCTTACATGAGGTGCCAAAAATAATTCGACTGAGAAACTTTTGGTATTTTGGAAAAAGTGGCCGCTGAGAAGAGGTGGTCGCTTACGAGAGGTGGTCGCAACCGGAGGTTCGACTGTTCTGTAGTTGTCGTCATTTTCTTGATTTGCGCTTGCGGACCTACCTAAATGAGTCTGTAGTCTGTGATGTCAGCGGGCAATAGCGCGCCAGGAAATGTCAACAAAAATAACATGGCGGCTCGAGAGGGTGTTTGGAAGATAGCTGGACCTCTGTCAACTGTTGCCGCTTGTGCTGGTGGCATTTTCTTGTTGAGAAATTACTTTTCAGGTGGAGTGTGCAATTGTAAAGCGAACCTAGACGGCAAGACAGTAATCGTGACTGGGGCAAACACAGGAGTCGGACGGGAAACTGCCCTTGATTTGGCTCGCAAGGGGGCCCGTGTGATCATGGCTTGCAGAAATCTTGAGAAGGCACACGAAGCTGCTGAGAAAATCAAAACGACGACCGGCAATCAAAACGTGATTGTGAAGGAGCTCAACCTTGCTTCACTAAAGTCTGTGAGAAATTTTGTCGAGGAAGTTCACCAAAGCGAAGATCGATTGGACATTCTTATCAACAATGCGGGTATCATGCGGTGTCCGTATTGGAAAACTGAAGACGGCTTCGAGATGCAATTTGGCGTCAACCACCTGGGCCACTTCCTTCTTACAAACCTCCTGCTAGATATGCTGGAAAAATCGAAACCAAGTCGCATTATTAATGTCAGTTCCTTGGCTCACGTTAGGGGGAAAATACGCTTTGATGATTTAAGTGGTGAGCAAGATTACAGTCCGGGGCCCGCCTACGCTCAGAGCAAACTTGCCAACGTCCTTTTTACTCGCGAGTTGAGCAGAAGACTAGAAGATACTGATATTTTAGTCACTGCTGTACATCCCGGCGTTGTGAAAACCGAATTAGCTCGCCATACGTCATTTTCCAAGTCTAAACTGGCATCCCTGACTCTAGCTCCCATCTCTTGGTTGTTTTTCAAGACGCCTCGTCAAGGTGCACAGACAACAATCCATTGCGCTGTGGCTGATGATGTTGAGTCTGGATTATACTACAGCGATTGCAAGCCGAAGGAACCTGCTGATCAAGGAAAAGATGACGAAGCAGCTAAGCAACTTTGGGAAGTTAGTGCAGGTTTGGTTGGATTAGAGAAGACTATTTGAACAAATGGATATCAATTTTCCTTTTTAGTCACAATAAAGTGACGGACGTGAGTTATGGGTCCATTATTTAGAGAAATAACTATTGCCTAGTCAACTCAGCTGGAGAAATTTCAGGATACCTTACCATTTCAGGATAGCACCATTATGCAGCCACCTTCTGTCTGTGGACAATAACTTGTTGTAGTTGCATGCTTAGTGGATATCTTTTAATATATAATGTGACTGCTTCTCAGAACTGAGTAGTAATGTGGTTAAGAAGCCAGTTTAGTTTGCTGATGTCTTGGTCAGTTTATCAGCAAATGTATCAATTCGGTATCAACAGCCTGCTAACTGTTGTTGTATTCTTAACATTTCTGTGAAATAACGAGGCATTCAAGGTGAGCTAAAAACTTCATACTTAAGGTTAACTGCTGCTAGGAAGCCCCCTTGCTTATGAGCTCCCCAGATTATAGGCCTGTCTACCTGTATAAGCCCAGGGATTACAAGTGGCAGATAAAAATGTCATAATATGCCTCTATAAAGAATCGTTGTGTGTGGTTGGTCGTTTTATTTTACTTGTTGATTTGTTGGTAAAAGTGTTCTTTTGTTAAAATTAATTTTTTCAATTTCTAATATATTTTTTGTTACTCTTCAACAATGCAATTATTTTGGGCAGCTAAATTTAGTGTTCTTTTTTTTAACAAGAGTTGGTAGGTGATGAAATTCTTGAGAAAAATGTTTGTTGGTGTCATCTGCAATTGGGAAAAAGTCAGGTGCAAGTTAGTCTCCTTCACAGCCCTTAGGCTGGAGTCACAAAATGGAAAATGCACTCTGACTTGTGAGTGCGAACGCTATTAAAGGAGCTAGACTTTTTACAGATTGTGTCTCTCCTTTCTTGTGTTTAATGGGCCTCCTCAATGATTCAATGCTTCTCTAACTCCATGAAGCTTCTGAACTGCAGTTTTATTTTCATCTGAGTGTGCAGTTTCAGCACAAAGTGTTGGTCAAATATAAACCTTCATCACTGGAGATCTCCTTTCTGACAATTAACTCACGATTTAAACAAACTTTTTTCCAACCTGATATCATCAACTTTGGTTTAAAATCTTTTTTCATACTAACTTTAACACAGAGTCAATAAATTTGGTCTTTTGACACAGGACACACACACATTTGATTGTTTTGGTTGGAATACTTTCTGTATTCACAAATGTAATCCAAGACACCAGTTGCAAGTCATACCACACCTCATTTTTGGCATGAGATGCAAATGAAAACCCTTTAAGTAACACAAATTCACTTCTTGCAAATTCAATACTCACTTGGCCACTACTTGACCTTTGCATAGCGGCCTAGTGGCCAAAAACCTTGCAGCTCAATTCACTCACCTAGTCTACACATTCAGCAATACAATAAGTTTGGAATTTTCAACTTGAATCTTGGAAGTTTAACATTTGTGTGTTGTTTTTTGACTTTTATATTTCATCTTTAATAGAATTCTCTCTTTTTTCAAAAGCATTCTCTCTTTTCTTAAGAATTAGCTAGAAGAATAAATGTACTCTCGTAAAGAATTAACAAGACTGTTGAACTTGTGAGAATCATGACCATCATTTTGAATAAGTACATCAAATTCCTCATCATCAAGCCCACATTCAGACTCAGCATCATCAACACCTGGTGTAAATATCCACCCTCTTGATCGCCTTACATCCTCAGTAGCACTTATCCGCACGTGTACAACTTTATCATAAGTCTCTCTAAAATAATTAACATCAGACTTTCTTCTTGCGTCAGACACGACCCACACTGGTTTTTGTAATGAGTCATATTCTTTGCGGATTCCACAAATAGCTTTCTTAACAGCTAATCTGCAAAAATACGAAGGATCAGCGCTTCTTTTTTCTTCTCCCCAGCGAATCATGTCTTGGCGATAAAATTCCTTGTAATTTGTTGAATCAAGTAGGCGGTCAAAATCAAGTCCATTTTGCCTCGCGTACTCATGTTTCAGAGGTCCAGAAAGTCTGACAATTTCGCAGCAGTCATGGTCGAAAGCCTCTTTAAGTTTGGTGGCGACATAATCTTTCCCTGATTTTCGTTTTCCGCTCAAAATAAACACAACTTTAGGATATCGAAGTTGCTCTTTAACGTCCGCCATCTTGAAATCATTAAATAAGAATCCGCTGACCAACTGAGCTCGGGCCAGCCTCCCCTCGATAATCAACATGGCTTCCGACTTGAAAGACTACTCTCAATACATTATTTCGCGGGAGGTTGATATAAATCTTCTAGACTGTAGAACAGCTTTTTCTGGACTTACAGAAAAAGAAAAGCTCTACGCTCATTACCTCTGTCGAGCTTCGTGGGATGGTGCTCTTATTTGCCTGCTCCAGACATCACCTGAGTCACCCGGAATCTTTTTACTTTTACAAGAATTGTTCCATGCGGAATCCGTCGAAGAGCTTAAAAAGCGGGTGCTGTTGTCCGAAAATGGCCCATCCCAGGAGGAATTTGAGGTATTTTAATCTCGAGTTCAGTGAGGTCAAGGAAGGTTCTCTCGCCAGTTAGAGGCGATTAAGTTATTCTGGGTAACCTACGTTTTCTGTTTAAATTCTCTTTTTTGTAACCAGACTCAGGTCTGAAACAGGAAATAAATGAAGGGTCAGGTTAGTTTTGCTTGGCCTTAAATAGGATAAGGGTTTTGGGAAGTGAGCTGCACGATCCCACTCCCCTCCAGGGTAGGAATCAATCAAAATATCAGACTACAGGTATTTTGATCAAACTTTATAAAAAAAACAAAATAATAGATTCCATGTTGCTGCAAGTAACTAATTACAGAAGATGTCAAAATGTGGTAAGAGCCACATTTTATTTTAAGACCATCAGGACAGAGACAAAGTACTGCCTTTGTAATTACATCCACAAATGGTTAGACTTTCAAGTCTTCTCGGATAAGGACTAGTTGTAGGCCCCATCTCACAATCCTTCATTGCTCACACAACCCTGTGGGACGTAAAAAAACCCACACACTTGTCGCAAAGAGTAGGGCATATAGTTCCCTGTGTTGTTGTCAGGCCTCATTTCATTCATTAATGTGCTGGGTGAGATCACTAATGGACTGATAGCAGCTGCCAATGGCGCCTGTATATGCTGATGTCTGATCTCACCCACAGATCACTTGCTTGTAAAGTGCATTTGAATATGTCAATAGAAAATGCGCTATATAAATTCATTACCATTAAATCATGTACTTGAAAATAATGGTGGTTGGCATGCGGTTAGCAGGCTTTGAATTGATAAGGGCATACACTGAGCTCTCTAATAATTCTAAAGAGAATAGGAAACGCCTGTTTTTATTCTATCCCTGCAATTATTATGTAATAGCAATAATATATATATTTTTATAATGTCATGCTCTCTCTACAGAACTTTTTGATTTATACTGCTGCCTTCTATGGTAACTTAGGTAACTATAAGTCATTTGGAGACACCAAGTTTGTCCCTGATTTACCAAAGGTACAGTATTATTATTTTTGTACAGTCATATGTCTGGAATTATGAAAACTGTTTAAAGGGAACCTCCACTATTTTAACAAGTATCGCCTAAAATGTTTAAAATGTACTTATTAGAAGATCTGAAAT
>OMLO01005929.1_pt1 | contig 10272 bp, 8 predicted proteins | sample 1674811 | NCBI WGS metagenome assembly OMLO01 (sample SAMN06265003, study PRJEB25207) | coral metagenome | isolation source: Coral host | place: Mexico:La Bocana,Puerto Morelos, Mexico | collected 2008-11-13
TCGTTCGTTTTCTGATACGACTCAACTCGTGAATAAAAATCGTACGCGCGCATTTTCCATGGAGTAATCTCTATATAAGCATGATGAACCACTAAGGATGTTGGAAGAACACTCGAAGAATTCGTAATTTACGAAATCTTCTCGTGTTCTTCCAAAATCCCGCGTGGTTTATCAGCCTATAAACCATAACAACTTATATGTACATGTATGAAGCTGTATTTTCAGACTTTTAGCTTTTACAGCGTGCGCGGAAGGTTTGAGCTCCAAATGAATAAAACGCACTCACCTTAAATGTTACAAGTGCTACAGCAACTACAGCCAAGGTGCAGAAGACAGCAATGGACGCCACACCAGCCACAGAAACGCCTTTGCCCGCACTGTCTTCTTGTTCTTTAGAGACAGTCTTATCCTCGACATACATGGGTGAGGCTAACATAACGTTGGGTTCGGCGACCATAGTGATACCGCTGAACCGGATTACAAGCTCGTTGTTGCGAGCCTGGAAAGAGGCAACGAAGAGAGTTGAGAAAATAATTAGAGTTAATAAATTTCTAACTCCGAGGTATTCTATTAATTCCTGTGGTAAGTGAGGGCAATCTCCAACTGATTTCTTTTTAGCCTTACGGGAAATGCTCACTACGATTGGAGTCGGTTACAGATTGTCATGTCAACCTTTAAAAATGTTTCTACTTTTTCTCAGTTGATTTTGAGGAATTTATGTCTGATTACGTCACGTTACGTTACGAAGATGGCAATTTTCTTTCTGGTCACTTCCACACATAGTCCAACCTTTTTTGTGATGTCATTTGCAAATTCACTCAGATCTTTTCCTCCACTGTATGGTTCAACGCGGAATCCAACCAAGATGCTTCCCTCCTGCACCTAAGTCACGACATCACAAGGAAAAAGTTAAAAAAAAAAACTTCTTTTGGAACGTCTCATAAAAGTCACTCACTAAAATCAGTAGTTCGAGAATAAATAAACACTTCTAAATTCCAATTCAATTTGGAAACACTGGACGAGGAGCCTCCTCGTGAAATGTGTCGTTACAAATTGCCTTTTTCCTGTGTCAAAACGAGTCTTGGTACGATGTGTTTCCTCTACAACTTCAATTTTATGCAAATCAAACTATTTTTCAATGAAGCGTTTTGTCCAAGGACGTGTCTTGAATCAGAGGCACAAGCGAATTCGGAAACAGCCTATTCCGCTTTTATTATACTTCTTTATTTGTCGGTTTATTTAAAATTTATTCATACTCCTGTTTGCCATCAGACCACACACAGTTACCTCAAGGGCTTGCAGCTGTTCCTCCTTCAGTTTAAACATGTCAACTATTTGTGACTTGAGAGATCTAGAAAACGAAAAGATGGTTTTTAAGCAGCTCTAAGAATGTTACAGTACAGCGAATGATTCTTTATGGACTTTTGAGGTTATACATATTTTCTTAACAGCTGACATACTCACTCTTTAAATTGACTCGTAACATTCTTCACTAAACTGAAACTGTAATTGAATGTAAGTCCAACATGGACACTCCTGCGGGAAGGGAAAATAGAAAAGATAAACGATGGAGAAGATCAGAGAAGATTCAGATTTAAAAAGTGCATAAACTCGCATTGTTTTTAATTATTAACGTTGTAAATGGGAGGTAAAGAAATTGTACTTACAAAAGTTGTGGACCTGCGAAGAAAAGAAAAAAGATTGTGTCACATTTTAAAGTATAACAATAAGATCTTATGAATAAGATTGTCATGGCTCAACAACAGATATTTCCTGTGAAAACCGGTCATCAATTTCGAAAAAGACAAGACCAGATATCATTCTACACTTGAAGCAATGGCACCCTACACCACACCCATGGATCCCACCGCTATGAATGTAGCTAAGATATGTTTTAATGTGTAAATAGATGGGCTCCTGGAAGGTATTGAAAACCTGAACAGGAACAGAATAGTTGAGATTGGGTGAAATTTTTAAACTGATCATTCACGAATTTGAAAACCATACTGCCACGCTTTGTACTGTATTCAGCATCCAGACATTAACAAACCTTGGCTGACGTCACAGCTGGGTGTTCCTCTAACTCTAGTTCCAGGCCATTCCGTTCCATCCTCTGACACACACCAACAGTATCCAGTGGAACCCCAGCACTGCACACGCGCATAGCTACCATCAGCGTTACACTCAGGAATGAAAGCTCCAAAACGCTGGGGATGTGTAGCTTGATAGGCCTTCTGTTGACATTCTGTGAGACCTGCAGATCAATATACAATGTAAGAAACACTATAAGAAACTGTCAATCTAAGTTACCTTCGTGTCTGCCGTCTACTGTGTAAACAACGAGAACCTTACTTCACGGTTATCAAGCACCCTGAGACGACATTTAACAAAATTACGGCCGCTTCTTTGCGTTTTCAAGGCGTCCGTGAAAATCATTTTAGATTATTCGCTGTCAATTTCTATGCGTGATAGCTGACGATAGAAATCACGATAGAAATCACGAACTCACAATATAATATGTACAAAAAATTGCGAGTAAAGAGTTCCACTGCAGGTACCACTTAAAAAAATCTTGACTGTAGAGAGAACACAGCTGTACCAGTGTCTCTCAACATACAACACTTAATTCTGATGCTAACTCAACTTACATTGCACTTCCCTTCCCATGTTGTCATAGAACTTTGGCTTACAGGCATCTGGTCCACACCCTCCCATAGGTGCCACGCATTTAGCATCAGGGTTTTTGGTACAAGACGCTTTCTTACAAGCATCGATGCATAGCTTCCACGGAGCGCCACCATCACAAGTAGGACCGACACTAAATGCCATTGCAGTTGCCTCGCCTAAAAAAAACACAACAAATACTGAATGAGCATCATCAAACAGGTGCTTTGTTGTTTTCTAACTACATCAAGTATAATTTAAAATGGAAATTAGGACAGTTACAAAGAGAACTTCAAATGAGGAAACTCCGTTTGAGATCAAGCTTTATGAGTCAATGGATATAGGGAGACTTGGTGTATGACAATGTTACAGTCACTTGATCAACACGGTAGTTACGTGGTGTCTCAGGACATATATTGGTTTGACACCATATATGGTAAATGTTTACATAAAAGAACGAATCAACGATCAAAAAACTATATGCGCAGGGGGGGTCACCAGTAACACCACGTATCTAGGCAACTTACATGTGACATGATTTTAAAAAATTCAAAACTCACACTTTGGTATTCCTCGGATTTTAGTGTTAGGGATTTCTTTTCCATCTTTAGTTACACACCAGCAGAAGCCAGTGGAACCATGGCACTGCAAGGGTTCATATGAACCATCAGCCCGGCATTTTGGAATGAACCGCCCAACTAGTGCTGGGCCACTGGTTGCTTCTAAATACTCTTTCTGACATTTGGTCACACCTGCCAGAAAACACAAACTTGTCACGGTTATGAAAGACAAGAAGCACATGTTTGGATTCGCCACTGTAACAGCCAAATGATTTTGAAGTAACATAAAACACAAGAGAAGGTAACTTTGGATGAGGAAACCCTCTTGGAGAACAACTTTATGAGCCAATGGGTATATAGCCTGTGAACAGGCTCCGATTGGAAGAGTCTGACTGCGGATAGAAGGGCTAAGAAGGAGCTGGATGAGAATGAAGTAGTCGGGGATGGTGTGGGTATCCTTTTTTGTTCCGTTTTCTACGCCCCATCCTTGACCACAGAGCCTGCTGAGAGGCTGATGGTTGTAGTGAGACTTACGGTATATGATGTTACAGTCACACTGACTATCAATTTACATGCTATATAACAGCCTGGCCCCGGTTGTTCGAAGGCTGAATAATGCTATTCACTAGAAAAATGGCTATCCAGTGGATAAGTGTTAACAGAACAATCCACACTATCCAGTGGCTAGTGATTTATTCAGTGGATAGCATTACCTACCTTTCAAACAACCCAGGCCTTATTTCAAGAAATCACCACTCACAATTTGGTATTCCTCGGATTTTGGTGTTAGGGATTTCTTTTCCATCTTTAGTTACACACCAGCAGAAGCCAGTGGAACCATGACACTGCATGGGTTCATATGAACCATCAGCACGACATTTTGGAATGAACTGCCCAACTAATTCAGGGTTACTGAATGCCTCTAAATATTCTTTCTGACAGTCGGTTGCACCTGCCACAAAATGAACAAAGTTGTCAACTTATGAAGACAGGTAGTGCATTTTTGTATTGCCAACAGTGTACTAATTTTGATGCAATCAAATACAAGAGTCTACAGTGTATGTTTTCCAACATTCCAAAAAACAGACTTGAAACAGTTGGCAAAATTTATGGTGTTTGGAATGTGATTATTCATTGACTCAGTTCTCAAGAATCTGATAAACCTTAATCCTCAATCAAACCTCTCAATGAATTCTCAATTGATTCTCAATCAATTCCTGCCCCACAGTGATGACAATGTCATCAAACACTGGCTCCTGTGTTCGATATAATTATTACATAAAAGACTAGAATAAACTTAGCGAGCAACATAGCTCTCGTAGTCTGGATGAATCTGACACAACTGATGATTAAGATGTGTCAAAAAGATATCATTGACCTTATTGGCTTATTTTCTAAGCGGTTGGACTGGAAAATGTTTGGATTGAGGTCACCTGATGTACAAGTTGAGTGTGGCCTAGAGCCAAATATATTTCTGTCCCTAGGGTGACGAAGTTCAACCAATATCATCTATATTGAACTTCAATTTGTTAAAATGTTGTGAAAATTTCTGCCTTGGTGAACATTCCGGATTGTACATCCTAAATAAAGTACCACTCTTTCCGTGCTTGGATTGGTTTTTTTGGACCAGCTCGCATGAAGTTGTCTGGCCCTACATAGAGCACATCAGCAGCTGCTATTGTTTTCTACAGGATTGTGCCAGCAGAACTGGACTAAGGTAATGATACTGTCTTTTCTGGCTTTTTAACCATGGATACTTACTTGCTACACAGTTGACTAAGTTGTCATTGTCATCAAAGAACTGAGGTGTGCAATGCCCACAGCTGTTTGCACGGCATTTTGCTTTAGGGTTGGCAGGACAGCTTGATCCTTCACAGGGATTGGCCAGACACATCATGAATGGGGCACCGCGGGGACAAGCTGATGAAGGACGCATAATCATGAGACACAAAAACTTCAGAACTAAGAGTGCTATCTTGCTTGTAGGTTCAGATGCCAGCAAGTTAGAATATGCAACTAACCATTCCTTACTTCTGGCTTGTACAATTATATGTACACTGGTCAATGTTCAGTCAAGCTCTCCAAGAAGTCAACAGTATTTACTGATTAAGAAGCTGAGCTTTGTTTTAGGAACAACCGCAAGACCAGGGCCTCCCAAGAATGTACAAGAACAAAGGACTTGCAAATAGGTTTAAAATGCCAATTGTTTGAATGTTTAGAAGAAAAAAAAAGACTACTCATGACACATCAAAAGGTGCAGTTAAGTAAAACAAATAAGTTCTGTATTCACCTTGTCGTACAGGAGCACTGCAGGTATGTCCACAGCCGTTACTACAACATTTCTTATTTCCCTGACAGTCACGATCTGAGCTGCATTCACTTGTACAAATACCGACATGGTAAATATCAACTGCTGGGCAGTGACCTGGCTTGGCTGAAGGACAAAACAGATCATTTTAGTATTCAATTAGGATCGAAAACTGCTATTTGAAAAGTACTACACAAGTACTCAGAGATGCACGTGTGATTAACTAATAAATTAAATAATTATAATTTTATTCCAAAAGGGATTGAGATTAACTTAGCAATTTTAAAACTGTTAAAATAGCACAGAGACTTGAGCTTAGCTTGAAGATACAGACAAGTGAAAACTACTTTAAAAGCCATGCATAGTGTGGAAATTGGAGAGCAAATATAGAATTGAGAGTTGCAATTTTCTTTAAACAGCATTTATAAGTATTAGCCTGCAGTATTTGTTTAGCTTTATTCCTGGGTTCAATGCATGAATAACCAAATGGTGACCATCAGCAATGATGGTAACAGTTAATACGTTGAGTTACCTAAACAACGTACCCTTGTATTCTGGGGTAGTACAGACATGACCGCAGCCATTGGAGCAGCACTTCTGGTTTCCTGTACAATCATCATCATTACTACATTCTTCTTCACATGTACCAAGTTGATCTGATTCAACAGCCGGGCAGAAGCCAGGTTTGGATGGCGCCTCCTTACACTTACACATATCACAGCCATCTGGACCCTTAGCCCAACCAAACTCACAGTACATTCTGCACTTTACAGGGGTACACACTAAAATGGCAAAAACAACTTTAAATGCTACCTAGTAATTAAGTAAACAATTGTACAATTTTTAAGTCACAGAATGCCAGCTGCGGCTTGAAGAAAAATTAAAATTTGCAGAAGTTTATGTGCCCACTTCAGTGCACTTTACATAGCAAATGTTTACTGCATGGTAACATTAAACTCTGCAGACTTGGTTAGTTAAGCCTGCAGGAGTTAAATAACTTGTCTCCTGGACTGCACAAATTGTACAGAATGACAGCCACAGAAATGTTGGGGTCAATGTTTTAAAAAATATACATTACTTTTCATAAATCAAAATATAATTTTTGAGCAGAGGCTGAACCAAGATTGGATGCCATATCTTTCTCATGATCTACACTGTGAGGATGAAAACCTCGACTTAACAAAAAAGGCATAATAAATAAACCGAGATTCAAACAAAACAAGGCTATAATTGAGGAATATTAAGATAGCTAAGAAAAGAACAAACTTGAAACAATTAGTCAATTTTTCAGGACACACCATCTGTGATGCAGTTCCTTTAAAATTCAGACTGTATTGTTTATCTCATGACTGTACCTTTTGTGCAGCTTGGTCTTCCCCTGACTTTTGTTCCTTTGATCTCCCAGCCCTGTGTATCAACACACCAACAATAACCAGTGGAATAATGGCATTGAACTTCCTCAAAGCTGCCATCCTTCTTGCATTGTGGCACATAACGACCAAGCAGTTTATCACCTTAGTATTGAAAGAATTCAACAATGTTAATGCTAGCACTGAAAGTGAAATAATATGCCCTTACTACAGGCTGTGATCTACACTTCGCAAACTCATTAATAAATCATTAACTTAAAACAAAGAAAATCACACAAAGGGAAGGAGATTTGGATACCTTAATTAGCATAGACTTTGACAAAAGATATATCAAGCACTCAAAAAGTGTTTCATTGGCAACGCCTCAAATTTCATAAAAAAAGTACTCCATTGAGCATTGCATTTTTTATTCTTTTCTTGGTGTTGGATATCAGATGAAACACTTGCTCCCATGTTTGATATATTGCATCAAGAACAAAATACTGATCAGTAATAATTTGTTCTGCTTGATTTGTGTGATAACAATTTATCTATTTCACAGTTATTACTATTAACTTTATAAAGTTCTGCATCAGCTCCCCTATATTCTTGAAAAGAAAGATATCATATAACTAACTGGTGATTGAGGCATAGTTCAATTGCAGTCACAACACTGCATGTGTTAAGTATAAATGCATATCTACAGTTAACCACACTCTTAAATAAGTTCCAGATGTCAGAGGTTCAAGATAGCTGATACATGTAGCAAGTGAAGAATGATTTGAGTTTGAGATGGTGGGGAGTTCAAGGTAACATGATTAACATACCACTTTGTAGCCTCTGCAACTGGCACAATGTGAGATCTACGAAGAAATTCATACAAAGTTAACAACATGCTCTAGTGACTTAAACATTGCACTGAGGGCACCTTGTTAGAGGGCCTTACTGGGAGAACATCAACCCTGTATGTGTTGTACAAATATGCATCAATGAACTCAACAAGGTCTCCATGTAAATGCAGATATAAAAACATCTACGCTGTTTTTTATCTCCGCTTTATGTCAGTAGTAATGACTGACTTGAATAAATATTTATTAGTTATGCAAAGCTTTCTTATGATATACCATGATAGCAAATCTGCCATGAGTCACTTAATACATATTTATCTATGACAACTCTCCCCAATTATCCCAGAGTCTCACGGACACAGACCAAATCTCCCGGGCGCTCTCCCATATGAGTCGTACGTGAACCAAATCTCCCAAGGGACAATACAAACAGAAGCTCATAAAATACATTTTGGGGAAAACTCTTGGGTACTTTATGCATTTGTGAGATTTTAATGGCAAATCTCTACTTTGAAGAACTTTTTTAGTGTTAAAAAGGTAAAATTGGCGATCTCCCGGGTTCTGATTTTTAAGGATGCCATCTCAGTGTATTCTTGGCATTGCTGGTTTTCATGTGACGTCATCATCTTTCAAAATTAAAAGCAACCAAATCCTTCTGAAGTTTTAGTTTCATCAGATAGAAGCTAGACCCTTTAAGAGCTTGATTTCCTCATTTTGTTATAGAGGACGTTTGAGTTTCCAAGTTTTCACAAGTTCAGTTGCACTACTTAATAAAAGAGTCTGGAGTACAAACCATACATCATGTAAGGCAACTGTATGTGTACATCATAAAGATTGTAATCCATTGGGAACCGTAATGAAATTCTTAATTAAGAATTAACTAAAGCTGTTAAAATTACCACTCTTCAGTTGGGCTGGACATGTTGGTTTCTGTAAGTGTTTCCTTGTTCCGTTTATTTCCTTTCCTTCAGCATCAACGCACCAATAGTAGCCTTCATGAAACTGAACTGGCTCAAAGCTTCCATCACTTAAATTGCACTTTGGAACAAACTCACCAAGAAGGCCAGTTGACCGCTTTTGAAGTGCTTGACATGGAGTTAGATCTATTGCATAAGGGAAATGGACTTTCACAGTGATCTTAAAACAGTAAACTTGAAGTAATCCATACAGTAATTCCTGCAGAACAAACAGGTGCAACATTCAAATGGGGAGGGGGTTAAAATTGGCCACACATACAGATTAAAAATTGAAAGGATTGGCTTATAGGTATTTCTTGTTGAGTTCATAATTTTTCATGAAGTGATCCACTGCTTGCTCTGTTAATATTAGTAGTCAAGGGCTCAAGATGTCTCTAATAATGGTGAAAAAATGCCTTCAGTTAACAAACCTTTGGTGCAGTTGACAACATTTCCTTGTTTGTCTCGGAACTCTACCTTACACATCCTGCATGGATCTGAGAAGCAAGCGGCCTCTGGATATGCAGGGCATCTTGCTAACTGACACATGTGAAGGCACAGCAAGAATGGGTGTCCACCTGGACAGGCTGAAATATTCAGACAAGCAAAATCTTAGGTCCTCAGATATCAGAAACAGCCTTGACAAATGGCATTTTAGAATTAGCAAACTTGACCAATTGCTGGATTCATGACAGAGTAAAAGAAAAAAGACAAAAGTCTTCAATGTCTTGGGATCTAGATGTAAACGATCTTAAATTTACATTTGATTAATCTCTACAAGCTCATACACAACAGTAGCTCTACCTATAATGAGAATACATTACTACAAATCAAGAGCACTGTGGACAAATCTTTAGCTGGAACTAATTATATTTATTGAAAATTAAAGTGATACAACATATTTTTAGATCTACCAGTACCTACTCTGTACCAACTATCATAGCTGAGCATGCATTTTCTTTTTTATAAATTTGCTGGGACTTTGCACACACTCTGATTGGTCAAAACCCCATGTTTTATCAGAAAAGAAAACATAGAAAAAGCGTGTGTTGTTGTTTTTCACCACATTACCTCCACTCCCCTATTTTGTTAGAGACGGCGAAAAACATTTTCTTCGAAAAAATTTGTGACAGCAGTACATTTTGAGGATGAGGTACATGTATGTGTCGCTAGTTTTTTTTGTACACAGTGATAAAACACTCCAGACATTTGAGAACACCCAAGAAATGTAGAAAACACTTGCGTGCAGTTCATGTTGTCTACATTTCCTTCCTGTTCTCAAAGGCCTTTCCACAGAGTAAAACATGGCTTAGGCTTATTTACTTGTCAAATAGATGCCAGCTGGAATTACAAAGCATGTATGTCCTGGATGTTGTGTTGCCAGCACAAACACTGGTGCTCCTTCTTAGACGTAAATATTTCCACCTTTTTTATGCTGTGTTTGTAAGAAACTATACACTTTTCAGGTCTAGAAAAACTGCTGAAGACACTTGCATTACACTGCATTCATTGGGCGATTCCAGAAAATATCCGTACCATACCACGGACGGCTTCTCGGAATTCCGAGGGCAAGGGGGGGTTCTTTGA
>OMLO01005930.1_pt1 | contig 10272 bp, 8 predicted proteins | sample 1674811 | NCBI WGS metagenome assembly OMLO01 (sample SAMN06265003, study PRJEB25207) | coral metagenome | isolation source: Coral host | place: Mexico:La Bocana,Puerto Morelos, Mexico | collected 2008-11-13
GTTAGTGATAGGGCAAAATTCTTAAGACCATTAGGTGGATTACATGCATTCATGGAACGCTACAGGGCAACAGTTGGGGGTCAAATTGTCCAAGATATAGACCAGTATGCTAGACACTGTCAGTTATATAAATCATTTAAGTCAAAGGATGTTAATGAAATGGATGATATTGAAAGTAGTGCTAATCCATCTTGGGATGATGACTATCATAGATACGCTAATGGACTTAATAACTTTTTAGATGCAAAAACTACAGGCGATACTGACGGAACACCTGCAGGTGCAGTATCAGTAAATACAGGTGCTGACCATAATGAATGGGGACGCATTGGCGTTAGACCTACTAGACACCCATTATCAGGTATTCCTAGCAATGGACAAATGCGTCTAGGACATAAACCAGTGTGTGGCTTATGCGAAAGTAATTATTATTTACCTTTACGCTTTGCTCCTCTTGAATTGGAATTTACAATAGTCAGTGATAGTAATGAACCTATTGTAGTGCCAGAGGGCAATGGAACAACAGAGACTGACAAAAACGGATATTACTTTCAAGGAGGTAATACATCCGTCCTATGGGAGATTAACAATGTTATTATCCGTGCTGAAGTTATTACTTTAGATAATACTGTAGATAATAATATCACAAAACACTTGCTAGAAGGACAAAGTTTGAAACTGGTTGTGCCACAATACCATACGCTGACACAGACCTTTAACGCAGGAGGTGGTGAGATTAATATGAATATTGTAAAGAGCGCATCCAAGTTGAGCAATGCTTTCATTACTCTTTTTCGTGAAAAGAAACAAGGCACTAGATATGGCACATTCTTACCAGACAATTATTTACACAAGCGATGGAATTACTTTTACAATCCAATGATTAACAGCGAGATTAATGACGGCTTTGATGGAGCGCTAGTAGAAGGTCAAGGCTTTCAAGATTTCAATAGAAATTTAAGTTGGCAACTGCAGGTAGGTAATAAGAAATTTCCAGAGTTTGAATGTCAATCATTGGCTGAAGCATTCTACTTTTTGCGACGAACTATCCATTACAACAACCCAGAGCAGAACTCACTAAACATCAGTTATAAACAATATCGTGAAAACAAATTTATCATAGGAGTTTCTTTTGAAAAGATGGCTGATGTGAATTTTACATCTATTAACACTAAAATGGGAAGTTTATTGACTTTTAAAATCAAAGGCACTCAAGGACCATTAGCCGTGGGTGAGCAAATACAAGAAATCTTCACACACCTAATTTCGGAGAGCATCCTAGAATTGAGGGAAAGCGGTGCTGTCGTATATGATTAGAAAATATTATCTAAAATAATAATATAAAGAATGTTTGGTTTCAAGAAAAAAAGCAACAACAAGAAAAGCAACAGAAGTAATCTACACACAACAATGATGAACTTTACACCTTTTATGGCGGATACAAGATATTTAGAACACCTGCACAAAGAAATGAAATTAAGAAGTGCCAGAGAAGGAATGCTACAGTTGAGAAAGGATATGATTGAAGGAAACAAACGGGCAAACTATCAGAATGAAATAGACAGAATACAAAATGAATTGCATAGACCAAATCTCTCACATTCATCAAAGGAACACCTAGAAAACTATTACAGCAAATTAAAAAGTTAATGGATGAAACTTACAAAAGATAAATGATATAATTTTTTTTATCTAAAATAATCTATATCATCTTATGGCAACCGCGACACTTGAAATGAATAACCCCTATGCTAAAATAGGATTGAAGCGTCGTCCTACTTACAATGAAATTATCAATCTGATAGACGAAAATGAAACCATAACGGGAAACCTACCAGATAGGACAGCAACATTTTACAAAGCATCGCCGGAAGGCAGTTTCTTTGATGGCACTGATGCTTTAGAACTGCTAAAGGAACAGCAAAGCAGAATTCTACAAAGGCAAATGCAAGACCTATTGTTGAGACAAAATGTTAGAGCAAACGGCGGTACATTTAATTTAGAAAGACATTTGCAATCAACATCATCATCATCTAGCGACACATCATCATCAACAGAACTACAACAGGATAGAGGCACACTATCATTAGGACTACAGGCTGACTTACAAAGAAGAGAGGCACAATTGAGAGACAGACAACAACAAACAGGAGAAGCACACCGAAGTCTGATTAGTAGAGCGACTACACCAATCATTGATGGTTTATTTTCATTAGGTAGGCAAAGGAGTGTGTTTCCAACAACACGTGCTTCAACACCATCAGAAGTAGCAAGAACCATTGACAGCAGTGAAGAAGAAACCCCAGCATCAAGACCACCACAACAACAACCAGCAACGCCAGAAACATTTGTAATTGGAAGTTCAAGTGAGAGCGAACCAGCAATGATGACAGCAAGAGAAGAACCATCAAAAGCAAATCTATTAAAAAACATATCTTATTCAACAAACATTACTAATTGGAGTGAAGGAGCGTTGGCATTCCAACTGTTTGTGAGAGGCAGGGATGTCAATAGTCCAGAATGGTCATTGGAAGGATTGAAGAAGAAGGGCGGAGGGCGCAACATATCAAAGAGACAGCATTACAAAAATTTGGCACAGTCAATGATTGATGATGGTTCTTGGGATACAAGAGTTGAAGCAGAGTTATTGAAGAAAAGAATATCTGACTTTAAACCAAAGGGTAAAGGTTCTGCAAGTAGTAGTAGCAAATGATTTTTTAATAATAAAATCTAATTATTATTAATAAAATGATTTTGACAAAAAATAGGTTGAAAAAATTAGAAAGAGAATTGATGACGATGATGATATGTTAAATTATCTTAAGTATTCACATCTAGAACCCATAAGAGAAAATGATGTCTTGAAAGTAGAGACATCGGATAAGGCAACACAATTTCCAGACATAATGAATAACTTTACACAAACAGACAAGAAAGTGATGGTAGATAAGGAAACTGACACATACGATGAACTGAACAAGATTGACCCACCTTATTATTTGACATCAACTTTAAAAAGTTTCAAAAGCAAAGAACCATCTAGGGCTGATAAAATGACACAGGTATGGAGTACAACTGTAGAAAAGAAGACCCCACCATCAAGTAATAATGGTAGTGATGATGATGAAGGTTTTATGTCAAGAAATTTAGATAGAGGATTAAGAATGGCACAGATGACAGGCAGTGCTATGCTTACAGCTCTTAATCTAGCAGATACTGTTGGCAGTGCTGTATTAAGTCCAGTAATTGGTAGTGCGCCTGATTATCTTATGAGCAATCCATCTCATGAAAATGAAGATGAAGAAGTAGAAGAAGAAATAGAAGAAGAAGTACCCACTGGGTCAGTTGATGTTCCACGGCATTTGGCAAGAGATAGAAGCAGAAGCAGGGATGATGGTGATGACACCGAAGGTGCATCAGGGCAAAGCCGTGATGTCAATAATATGGGACATAGATTGATAAGAAGAGGTGCTAGTAGAAGTAGAAGCATCAGCCCAGCGTCATCAGGAAAAGCAAGTAGTGCAAAGACAACACCAAAGAAGAAATGATTGATATCATTAAATATTAAAAAAATAATATCAATCATTCAGAAGCAGGTTTGAGCAACATAAGGTTTTCACTGTCGTATTTCTCTCTTGATTTTGTTTCAACGCCTAGTCTTTCTTTTCTTCTGTAATACTTCTGCCTACCTAGTTCTCTGTTTCTTTCCATAAAGTCAGGGTCGCTTTCCTTCTTCTTTCTGTAGTAGAGGCGTTGATACAGTGCCATTTGCTCTTTGATTTCATCTAATGTCAACTCATCAATGTTTTTTACAGTCATACTTATCTATAATAGATAATATTTCTTTAACTATCTATCTAAAGATATTGTACCTAAAAAATCACCTAAAGAAAAAATGACTATATAAAATATATAGACTATAATATGACCAAAAAACTGATACAAAGGTACACGCAAAATTTGAGAAGCAAAAGGGATAGATTTATAGGCAAAGTGTCTAACAGCATCCAAGAAAAAATCAACAACATAGTGGACTTATATGAGGACAGGAAGATTGTGCAACACGGAAGTGCCGACAAGTTGATAGATGGGCTGACTGCAAAGGATAATAAGAAAGGACTGAAGGAGTATGAGAAGGCAATAGGTAAAGCGGAAGGTAAAGAAAGGGTAAGTGAGAAACAACAGGAGGCACTGAAAAAGGCAAGGGAAGGAAAGAAAGTAGCAAAGGCTGGTAGGATATTAAGAAGGATAGTGAAGAAAACACCCGCTGAAAAAATACAGAGGGCGGTGAGAGAGAGACAGAAGAACAGAAAGGCATACTCCATCAAGTACATCCTTTTTTCAACCGAAAAACTGGAAAAGGGCAAAAATGGTGTTAAGAAAAATGATGTTATGTACTATCCATTGCTCAATCCGGTGGAGAGGACGGCGAATGTAAAATCAAATGAGTTCATAGAAACCATCCCCAAAAGAATGATTACAGAGAGAGATGATAAATTTTTGTTCAAGAAGGTGCTGAAGATTTTAGAGACTGATGACGCATTTGCCAGATTAGTGGATGGCGACATCATCTACTACATAAAGGCTGTCAGGATAGAAAAAATAGTGGATGTTGATGACAAGCAGGCGAAGGACATTGATATGAAGGATGAGAGGTTGAAAAACTCAAGTGAGAATGTCAGCATCTACCATAGATACATAGAGACTGAACTTGACACGGAATGCTTTACAGTAAAGGATGCAATCAAAAATCAGAAGTATAGGATGAACGAGTGTTGGATAAATGCCTTGGTTGATAGATATGAAGGCACTGACTTGATGAGAGTTAAAAGGGGGAGTTTAGCAAAAACACTTTCAAGAGACAAAGTGCTAGAACTACTTGAGATGAATGAAGAAGAGTTTGTTGAGAAAGGCGCATCTATCAACCAAATGGATGCTGTCTTCAAGCACTTTAACATACCAGTTAGGATTTATGACTTCAACTGTCAGATTATCTACAGGAATGACCCCACCAAGCAAACAAACAAGTGGATAATGACCTTCGATGCTTTAGTCAAAAATAACCACGTCTACACGATAAATCAGGACATAGCCAGTTTGAGACAGATTGCTACATCAAACGAGTTTGAGTTCAGAACATCTAGCAGGTACTACCTAAATGACAGAAAAGAACCCATCAAATACAAAGCCTTCAATAACATAGATGACTTGATGAAACTGAATGAGGAGGAAGAATATAACTTGATACAAGCGGACAATGATATGGCAAAGGTGGTGCATCAATTTAAAACTGCTGGTTATGAACCCTTTGTGAAGTATCAGGTGGGTATGATAAGTCAGGTCAAGGCAAAGTTTAGATACAAGCAGTTGAAGAAAACAGTTCACTACAACATCATGGCACAGAATTTGTCAAAACAAACTGTACACAGTGAAGTGACAGTATGTAGCGAGGAGAAGTATAACATGATGGTGGCAGAGATGTTCAAATTTAATAAGAGTTTGTTTTTGGAAACTCACAAGTCTAGATACAACGAGGACACCATGAAGATACTGGATGAGTGCAGGACTATAGTGCCATCAGGCTACTTTGAGAATGATGTTAAGATGAAAAACTTGATAGAGGTGGATATGAACAAGGCATTTACACACGCCTTTCAGAGCATCAAGTATATACCTACGTTAACCGAGTTTGACACATGGATGCCGTATGAAGGAGAGGATATAAATGAGATGAGCAAACTGACGCTGTATTATGTTGAAGCATTTGAGGGCAACATATTCTTCAACAAAAAATTTAATCTAGTGTACGGCATCCTTTTGAGGAAGTTGATTAAGTATGATGTTAAGGTTAAAATTCATTCTTATGTTCAGCCATCTAATCGGCGCAAAGTGGATTACAAAAAGATTGTGGATGACTTGTGGAAGGCAAATATCAGCGAGGATGAGTATGAGGATAAGAAGATTAAAAAGTCCATCGCTAATATAAACTTTGGACTACTAGAGAAGTCGCACAACACAGCACAAATAAGCAAGATGTTCAATTCACTGAGGGAGTGTTGCTATTATCAAAGTGTGTTTGGCGGTAAGGTGCATACAGTATCTAAAGAGGAGGACGGTAATGATGATGATGATACATACTTTGTGCTGAATGTCAGCGATACTCAGAAACTGACTGAAGGCTTTAGATTGATAAAGGAGATGATTTTGCAAAATCATAATTTTGCAATGTTTGAGGCATACAAGGCACTAGAAGCAAAGAAGGCTAAGGTCTATAGTGTCAGGTGTGATGCCTTCACAGTTCACCGTGATGATTTGGATTTGGTGATTGGTCATAGGTATATAGGCAAATGGATGAAGGGAGCACTGGACATTGGTAAGAGCATCGGACAGTGGAAAGTGGAAGAGGAGAAACACATAAACTTTCCAGTAGATAAGTATAAATATAAGTTTAATGAGTTCATCAAGATAGATAAGATAGAAAATGAAGATGTAGAGGTAGAAGATGAGTGGGACACTGCAGGGATATGTAAGAAACTTGAGATATGTAGCCCTTGTATCATCAAAGGCAAGTATCCGGGCACAGGAAAGTCATATATAGCGGAGCACTTTAAAGAATTTGGTAAGCAGGTCTGCATGGTAGTGCCTAATAACAGGCAACTACAGGAGAGAGAGACAACAGCAACAACATACAACAAATTCTTTTCAGTGGCGGTTGATGCTAATGAAAAATTGCCACAGTATGATTATGAACCCTTTGATGTCATCTGCTTTGACGAAGTGTATATGTGCAACATGTATATGCTGAATAAAGTTAGGCTGTTTTGCTTGAAGAATCCGGATAAGATTATCATAGGCGCAGGTGATATAAAGCAACTACCGAGCCTAGAAAACATAACCAATTGTCAGGATAAAGAGGCGTATACTCATCATTGTATGGATGTCATCTTTAAATATAATATCTTCTTGACAATTTGTAAGAGAGTAGGCGGTAAGGATACAGAAGAAGGAGACAGAAATAGAAAAATCATAAATGATATGTATGATGACTTTTGGATACACAATCTTCCGATGGAAGACTTCATCATAAAACATAATTTAATAACAACTAATGACATAATGGCATCGGAGCACAACATAGCATACACCAACATAAGGTGCAGGAATGTAGCGAGTGAAGTTAGAAAGAGACTAGGCATAAAGGATAAGTATGTTGTAGGAGATGTATTGATTTCAAGAAAGTGGGTTAAAACACCGAGGATAAATGTAAATTTGAGATACTGCATTACAAAGATTGACGCAGGTATGATTACCTTACAGAACATATCAAATGCAAAGGATAGATTTAGTTTGCTAGAAGAGCAAGTGGACAGTGTATTCATCTACTCTTACTGCGCCACTTGTCATTCATCACAAGGGTCAAGCATAAACAAGACTATGACGATACATGAATGGGATAAACCATATCTGGTAAGCAGGGAGTGGATATGGACGGCACTTACTAGGTGTGTTGATTTTAGAAAGGTAAGATTTTTTCTAAACAAAGATTTTGACAAAGAGATGGACTTGAATATGATTAAGAGATACTTTGAGAGTAAAGTTGAAGGCTATAAAGGTCAGGATATGAGAGCAATGAGAGAGATAAATGACGAAGAATATGTAGATATGAAGTGGTGCTTGGAAAAGTTCAAGGGCAACTGCGAGAAGTGTAATGTAAAATTTGAGTTTAAAATCAGAGAAGGCAGGTTGAGTAGCAACTTTACCGCCCAAAGAGTTTTGAATGAACAGGCGCATTACAAAAGTAATTGTGTGCCTTGGTGTCGCTACTGCAACTGTAGTGCTAAATGACCTTAGGTAAAAAAGGCTTAAAGAGATATTACCTTATACAAGTAGAAGATTGAGATGACTAGATGTATCAGAGAGGATTTGAATGTAGCTATGCAAAATTGCAGGGGATGCAAGATGATGATGAACAAGAATATGAAGGGTTTTTGTGATGAGTTGCCTACGGATATTATCAATCATATATCTACCTTTCTTTGTTGTAAGACTTGTTCAAAAACTAGGAAGATACTGGATGAGTGCGAAGAGATTATGGGTACTATGGGGGATAGAAAAGTAAAACTGACAAAGATGGATGAAAACATATTAATCTTTACTAGGCTTCATGAATTTCCAACTCTAACTCACGGCGAGAAATATGTATGGAAATACTTTGAACTTACTTATAATGACTATCGGACAGCGAGACATTTTTATGAAGTAGCATTTCATAACTGTCCACTTCAGTGGATGATGGACGATGAAGAGGAAATGTTTCACAATGAAATATTTGCAAGGGTTATCATCAAGAAGTTTCGCGAATTCCATACGAAACTGAAATACAAAAAGGTGTTCACATTTGAATTTGGCAATGAAATGTTAGAATACCTACAAGAGAAAGAAAGGATATTTTGTCCTTACAGATTAGGAGTGAATGACCAAGAGTGTTTGACTGATTAATTTTATAATGATTATTAAATTATAAAATTAATTTTCTATTTTCATTATATGAGCGAGAAGCAAAAAATAATTAGTGATATATATTTTGACAGGGCTGGGTATGGTTCTATGAAGACAACTCTGCAAGATGCTAAAAAGAAAGACCCATCAATACAGATGGAAGATGTCAAACAATTCTTTTCTAAAAATGTAGATGAGAAGAGAAAGCCACGAGGGGAAAATTCTTTTGTTGCTCCATCTCCGTATTGGGAGTATCAATTAGATTTATTTTTCATATCACCTAATGACGTAGAAAGCAAACAAAAGTTCAGAGTTGGTTTGGTATTGATAGATATTTTTACTAAATATGCTGTAGTCATACCTATCAAGAGCAAACAACCTGATGATATTTTAGCGGGGCTGATGGAAGGCATGAACAAAATGGGTAAGAAACCAAAATTAATATATAGCGATGAAGAGAGTAGTTTGAAAACTGAAATGATTACAAGTTATTTGGAAGAAGAAAAGATAGAGTTGCACAAGACAAGAGGACACCCTGCCTTTGCTGAAAGATTTATTAGGACTTTCAAGGATAAATTATATAAAAGAATTGAAAATGATGAAAAGAAGGGTAAGGATAATATCCAATGGATAGACTATATAACTGAAATAATGCTCACATATAATGATAAAGATGTTCATTCAGCAACTGGACTAACACCAAAGGATGCGAGGAAACCAAGGAATGACGCAAAGGCTAAAATAAGCATGACAATCAAAGCGCGGAAAACTAGAATGTATCCTGAAATCAAAGTTGGTGATAGTGTAAAAATTATGAGGAAGAAAGCCATAACTGAAAAGGCAAACACATCGCACTGGTTGAAAGAAATCTTTAAAGTAGTGAGGATTGAAAAGAAGTTGGGACAAGAATACTATTTTGTAGAAGGTAGGGATAGAGGATTGTTGCGTCATGAATTGCTTAAAGTGTAATTTTTTCTTTAGGTAAAATATACTTAAAGAAATATTACCTATATAAATCAGTAAATTGAGATGATGATGAGTGATTTACCAGTAGATGTCTTGAGTAAAATTGCTTCTTATTATTTAGGAGAGCCTGAATATATGAGATTAAAGCATAGTAGGGGATTAAAACAAATACAAAATAGATATAAAATACATTATACTGAACCAACTATATATGAATACAGGTCGCCCAACAATCCAAAAAACATTTCAAGGTTAGACGTTACATTTACATCATCAGGTCAAGATTTATCTGAAAATCATATACCATTACAGTTTGAAAAAATCAAAAAAATATACAAAGATGTTGTAGCAAAACATTCACCTAAACAAGGGTCACAATGGAATTCATTTGAGTTAGGTATTGTCGGAAAATATGAGTTAGATAAGGAATATGATTACACAACGAGTATGGTACACGTTCTTAATACGGGTTATTTGCAAAAATTGTTGCACATATTCAATAATTTGATGTTTTATGATGTAATGCCTGAAGAAGCAAAGTTCAAGTCTGTTCAATATAAATTGGAAATTGCAATATACAGTCCTTTGCATTAATTATGTGCTCATAATTTATGATTTAAAAATATATCATAAGATTATGCTTTTGCCTTTGTAAAAAAAAACGCGAGTGTTGTGTGTGCACAAGGGGGTTGGGTGAGAGCACCTGCCACGATATTGCACCTGCCACCTAGTTAGTTAGTAAATATATTATATATATATATATATCCTACTCCTAGTGCAGAACGGCAAGACAACTGCTACAGGAAA
>OMLO01005931.1_pt1 | contig 10272 bp, 11 predicted proteins | sample 1674811 | NCBI WGS metagenome assembly OMLO01 (sample SAMN06265003, study PRJEB25207) | coral metagenome | isolation source: Coral host | place: Mexico:La Bocana,Puerto Morelos, Mexico | collected 2008-11-13
TGGATGGTGAAACGGCTCCTCTCCACTTTCAACCGAGCTGCTCGCCGACCTCATCGTCCACGTTCATGGGTCCTCCGGCGACTGATGCATGCAGCTGGAATCCCTGTCCCCCCATCCCCTGTTCGAGATTCAAGGCGTGGTAGTCATGATGGGGATGAGGGTGATGGTTCAACTGATGAAAGTTCCAATGATGATAATGATGATGATGATGCTGATGGAAGTTCAGTGACAACTACTGAACCTGAAGATGCGAATGATGAAAATGGATCTGATGCAGAGCCTGCAGAGGGCTTTGGCTTGGAACCCAATCATGATATGAAAGAATCCAATGGTCCCCACCGTGCCAAAACCGAAGTCAGTCCTTCAGATCCAGGCAGTCTGAAGGGTAATGCCACAGGTTCTGGCAGCGTGTGTAGCCCCAGGGCTGTTTTGACTAGTCCCAGGGAAAGAGAGGAAGCACCTTCATCTTCAGCATCATCCCGTGGAAACTCAAATTGACTTATTCGATCATTTTTGTTTTGATATACTAGCTCAAGGTTTTGGATGTAGCAAAGATTTTATCTACACGGTTTGGATATTGATTTTTTAGCACTGGAACTTTCCATGTAGTAAGGACATGGCTCCGTCTACACCCCATCTCCAGCTCCAGCCAAAAGTGCCTTTGCTGTTCCCATTACTCGAGATCGTTGTTTGGAGATTCAGTTCGTCCTATATATATATGTATTTCTTGGTATAGGATCGATCTATCTAATGTGCAGTAAATGGCCCTCCCTCTATCCCCTTTGAATGTTGAAAGCTATCCCATTTAAAGCTTAGGTGAACTTGGGATTACACCGCCCAAGCATTATCAACATGGAGATGTGCAGAACTGCTTTGGTATATGGATGTGTCAGAGATGCAATGCGGAATCAAAGTCTTGGGAGAATCTTCAGTCCATGCCCTGTAATGCTGCATACATCAAAAAGATGGTGGAGATTGATCTTGGGATTTCTTACAGTCAGTTTTCTAAACCCCAACTCCTTTCTTTAGTTGTAGGGTGATAATACATATGCTCAAAATCCAACCGCAAACGATCAAAGGACAAGCTCAAAAAGATCCAACAGAAGATGCAGCTCATCATGGAACTCCAGGCCAAGAAGGCAGAACACGAGGCTGCCCAGGAAGCAGCCCTCCAGGCCTCGATTGATGCTTTGCCAGCCCCTGCTGCAGTGAAAGGATGTGGTTTGCCTTAGTTGGCACAAAGGTTCTTAAATTTCATTTATGCTGCCCAAAAAAGAATAGGTTTCGGATCTTTCATATATTAGTATTTTTCCGATAAATGCATTTTTTGTTCCAAATGAGGTATGGATACTGATGAGACCCAACCTATGGAGCTTCCTGTTGATGTGGCAGCTGTAGTGGAAGCGACTATGCAGTCTTCATCTGCTATGAAACGTCTTGACTTTGAAATGATCCCAACTTCCAGTGTGAAAGAGACTCCGGTTTTGGGGGTTGCGCCCAAAGATGGGAAACCAGAGGTGGTTGAAGAGGGTCCAACAGAGGTGGTTGAAGAGGTTACCGCGGAATCAAAGAAACCTCTTAAGGCTAAGACATCTAAGACGAACCCAGCCTCCTACCAACCCAGCCCGCTACCAGAGAAACCTGCTAGCATGCTGAATCCCAGAAATTGTGTGCCGCCCATCAGCCCTGAACAGCAGCTTCAGCCCATCAAGAATAGCGACGCTAAGGATGGTGGGGGATCGGAGGATGAGGAGGACAAGAAAATCATAGCTAAGGAAAAGGCAAAGGCAAAGGCTAGGGCAAAAGCTAAGGCGAAAGGTAGAGCACAAGCAAAGACAAAGGCTAGCAAACCTAGCACAAAGCCTGATGATAGCAAGACTCGGAAACGAAACAACAGCAAAACCGAGCAGAAGGTCAATGATGTTGAAACTGCAGATGGACAAACGGCCAAGGCAAAAAAACCAAGATTGGATCCACTGCTGATGTCGAATCAATGCCTAGGAAGCCTGTTCGTGGTAAAAAGGCCAAGACATGCAAGGGCAAGGGTCCACGCAAATTGACAAAGATCAAAAAGGTAGTCAAAGCTACTAAGCTGGCGAATGTGGAAGAAGATCCTGTAGGAACTCGCAAACGCAAGCAGCTTGCAAACACAGACAATGCAAACAGTTCATCAGCAAGCACCAAGCAGAAGAATTCAACAAAGGCTACTGCAAAGGAAAAGGTGGACAAGGTGAATACTGAAGACCCTAAAGCAGAGCGCAAAGCACGCTACAGCCGTAAGAGTGCAGCCTATCATAGGGCAAAAAAACAGGGACTCAAGGAAGGTCTAGATGAAGAAGCAGCCCTTGCCAAAGCCAAAGAAGTACCCTGGTTTAAGTTGATATATGTACATATGTTTATAATATTTTTTCTTTGAATCCTGCTACATTTGTCGCCAGAGCTGTAAAGGGCACCCTCGAAAAGGAATAACTTAACGATCACTTAGGCCTATCGCAACACCGACTGATGACTGGTCGCAGTGAACTTGACGTGAAGATTACTGAGCCTGTGGGTATTTGAGTGAGCTTTGCATTGAGCAATGCTTTTTTCTTTGGGTTACTGCATGCAAAGCATGCCTAATATCAATCATGATGATTTGATGATTTGATCATATATGTTGTGTGAACCTGGCCTTGATATATGTGGCTGGGCAATTCCTGGGGTTCATGTTAGAGCCTGTGACACCTTGGCGTGTTGATCCACACGTCTCATGAAATTGGTCGGAAAAAATGATACATGCACTGCATGTGCCCTTCTAGTCTATGCAAATTCAAAAATTGAAATGATTTTTGCTTCAGCCTCCCATCTTACTCTTTCTTTGTGGGGTACCTTCCTCCCTCTCGCTGCAATCTGAGCACGCAGGCTGTGGCATCGCTGCTATGGAGGGATGGGCCTGTCGGGCTGCTTCGGCTGGCGGTGGTGGCATGTTTTTATACGCTGGCCATACCATGGACGGGCTCAATCAATCAAGTAAAATGTTTTGAGAACAACTTCGATTGTTGATATATCTTCTGAAAAATTGCAGTCTCAAGGTGAGCTTGGTTTACCTGCTTTTAACCCCGCTTTAGCGCTGCAGCATCCCAATGCCCATTCAACGATGGGAGTCCCTGATTCCGAATCTCATACAGCTTCAAGCTCCCAAGGCTCTTTGAAGAGATTATAATTTGCAAAATTGATGCACTTGCAAAATCCTCTCTTGATGTTACAACTCCTTTCCACTGGGGCAGGTATTCATAGGATGTGCTTCAGCCTCAGGATGTCACCATCTTGATTATAGCTCATTAAGATATGCGTGGTAGCTAGCTGTGAGTTTGCTTAAAGAAACCAACCCTCCTATAAAGCCCAAGGTACTCTTGCTTATGTTCACTGAGAATGCCGACACGAGTATGCGAACTCAAATGTTTGAGCTATTTAGTGGTGAAGCAAAAGTTTCAGGTGTGTTTAGGCGAGCAGGAATACCAACCGTCAGCTATGACATCAACAATTGCCCTGGCAAAAGATCCATGGACTTCCTTTCTGAAGGTGGTTTTGCGTTACTCATTTGCAAATACTCTACACGTACGTATTTACATCTTACCTCTATAGGTATAACCGGTCAATGCCGCAGCTTCCCAGCCACGTTTGCCTCCAGGCTTTCGATGCTTTGTGTGATGCAGGAGGTCCCGGGAGCTTTCAACCTGCTGGCTCCGGATTGTGGATCTTGGACGGTGGTGAGTCGAGGGACCAGCTTGAGATCGTGTATAAACCCTTTGGGGAGGTCTTCCTTACCTTTCGTGGCGAATGGAAATACAACAATTTCAAGGTCTGCGCGTTTTTGTTTTGGAAGATTTTGTTGAATCGATCGCTATTAAAACTTTAAGTAGTTTCCCTGCAGGGTGGTATTGCTGATACTCTTGATGGTGGCCTGCCACACTATTTGGTGCTTGGAACCCCCAAGCCTTCAATGTTCTGGGGAAATTGCCAAGAGTTGCAAGCCAGTATGGTGGGGAACTCTGTGGAACACTGGTGGATCTAAAGTTGTTTTTCAATCATGTACTCATGCACTTGATATTTCTCAGGACAAGGGGCCACTTACACGTGATCAAAAGAAAGCGCTTGATCTTCAAACTACCCGCCAGGGCCCTATTTTCATATACATGTATATATATATATATATGTATTTGGTTCAGTTTATCCCTATATATGTACATATGTATCAAAAGATTCACTTAGGCCGATATGAAGACTCCAAAGGCGTCAAGAAGTTTGTGGGATTGAAGGGCAACCTCAAGAAGAGTGGGTAGGGACCTCAATCGTATATATTTCATATTTGACCTAAACACTTTTTCACATCTCCCTCACTGACTTCCTTTCCTCGGCAGGGCTTATCCAGAAGGCCTTGGGCACCACTTCTTGGAGCAATGGAGGCTGTACAAGGACTTGCCTCGAAAGGGATTGAGGCAAAAAAGGGTGATTTCCTCAACAAAAACAGATCGGGAGCTTTTTGATGACTTGAAGGTTGATGATATTTGGCCAGAGGCTGAACTAGTACAGGTTTGGTGCTATTTGTACAAGAACGACCGGTTAGCTATTCCACCATCTTGGGAAGATACTTTGGCCACTTTCAACCAGCAGCTTTTGGATACTGTCTAGGCCCCAGTTGCTTCAACCACTGTTTTCTAGGGGTGCCCAAATGAACTCTACCCATGATCCTGATTGCTGGCCCCAACATAAAATGTATACATTTGCTTTTACGAGGTCTTGGCTGATGATCCTCACCGAGCAGAGTTGAAAGCCCGTATCCATTTGGAGGATGCACAGTCTCAACAGAATAATGCTGTGTAAGCCTATATAGGATCCTTTTACATTTTGGGATCAAATTCGGAATTTGCGACTTAATTCTTACCAAATTGGAGGTAAAACCGTACCGAACTCGTGCGCAAAACGACCGCAAATTCCAGTCAAACGACCGCAAATTCCATCAAAAAACCGCAAACTGGGATTTCTGCCAGGGGTGTTTTTTTATGTTGCTGTGATTTCAGCTGTGTTTGGTCTAGATTTGGTTCAAGATTATAGGTGGCTGACCCATGAACACATCAAAGGGGGATAACCTACGGTCCTGCACCACCTTCAACGCTGGTATGATGGCCGTGAATCGACAACTTGCTGGGGTAAATCTTTCGTCTTTGGAAGAACAAATCCAAGTTGCTAGATACGCAATATAGTTGAAATAGATTCCATCAACTACATGGCCTTGGGGTGGTTCATGATCCCTCGTTTGCTGAGGCTGCAACTGCTGAACTGCAGGCCATGCAGGAAAATTTCGGCCTGAATGCAGGCATGGCGGCAGCACCACTTGAAGGACATTGTGGAGAGTCTGATTTGTTCCATATGTACATCATATATACTTTGATATTTAATTATAATTATATATATATGTGCAAATTTATTTATATATTATAATATATATATTTTTTATATGTGCATGTATCATATATATATATATACTTCAACCATGGGAAGGACAACGACATGTTCATGAAGCACAAGCAGCAGGGGAATTCCTTCCTGGACATGGCCAATGTGCAGTGGCTACTATCCCAGAAAAGGACCTAAGACTTCTTCGTACCCGCAGTGATTTAACAGAAACACCTGCTCCACCCACTCAGGAAGTTCCACCCACTCAGGTTGAGGAAACCCAAGAGATCTTAGAGCCACCAGTGGGGACCACTGGAAGGGAAATGGTGGGAAGTGGGGAGAAAACAGGAGAAGCACCCAAAAAAACACCACTGGTACCGGTACCCCCAACCCCGTCTACCAGATCCACTCCACCTTCCCCTGCTCCCTCATTGGCATCACGTGGTTCATCAAAGTACGATAAGTACAAGGATGGCTCCTACTGGAAGATTCTAGCTTATATACTTCAGATGTTTGTTGAAACTGTGTGATTGTACTTTCAAGTTTCAAGTTCCTATATACATATATGTTAACACATGTCATATGTTAGCCTAGGATGAAGCGATATTTCACTCCTGAGAATGGCGAGTCGAAGGCGACAGAAGAAGCTATGGCGATGTACCGTGACCCCCAAAAGAGACCCACATCAGCACTTATATATACCCAATATGATACCTCGAAAGTAGAGTTCGGAAACATTCCCAAAACAATTTTAAAACTTGCGTGTTTTCTGAGGAGAACAACTTCGCGAGCTACTGCTGAAGCACGGGAACTTTGGGGCAGTGGAGCTCGAGATTAAGAAAATGAATGAACAAATCAGTTCTAACAAAATGTTTGGTGGGTGGCACAATGAAGTGTCTTTGCGGGAAGTGCTCAAGTGGGACAAGTTTTTCAGCAGCATGTTATGATGTGTTGACTTTCAGCATATGTTTTATTTTTGAGTAAAGATCTGTCACGTACATGCTAGTATGTCAACTAAGGGAAATGATTGACAACAGCAAGGAGTGGGCAAAACAGAGAGGACTCCTTCAAAGAAATGAAGTACACGGAAAGGAGGAATGGAAGATTCCTACCGACAGAACGTTCTCCTTTGAAAACAAAAATACTCAGTCCTCTTCGGCTACTGGCTCTATGACAGTTCAGGACCCAATGAGATTAAGTGATATTCCATTCTCAAGTCAATGTAAAATGTGATCAGTTTGGGTTTGGGTATTCCCTGTGTCCAGGACCCAGATGCCACCCTTCTGATGAATGATGTGACTGAAGACACTGCTCTACGGAAATTTGGCGTAATATTTTTGTATATATAGATCTGATATATTAAAAAGAAACCTGCCACCATCACCCAAACCATTTGCCTTTGCACACTGCGACTCAGGACTGGAGCTTCAGGCCTGCAAGAGGTGAGTCATGGTAACGTTGCTATTCAAACCACCGCTTCGAATGCTAAGTCTTTAGCTTTCCCAGTTCTTCAAAACAATCAAGATGTATACAGTACCTTGGATGTACATGAACTTGAAATTTACTGGCTGGTGTGATCAACCAAACTGGAAATTGAATGTAGTACCTTGCTTATCTTAGGTGTGCTTTCTACGTATATCGACATGGCTGGCAAAAAGGTCGACAAAGCCGTAGAAATGGAGGCTGAACATATGAGTGCATGTTGTAAATGATGTTAAGCCATATGTACAATATCGATTGTACTTCAGGGTTGTATATGCTTCCTGTGTAGGACAAGCTGAAATCTTACGAAACTCCCCGTGCAAATGAGTGTCTCGGCTGAGTGCTTTCTCCTAAACCCATCATCTATTTATAATCCGTAATCTCCCTAAGGATGGCTGCTGAGATTGCCACCAAGAGGAAGGAACTTGATGAGCTTTACAAGAAATTATTGGCGGCCCAAATGGATTCCATGTCGGATGATGCCCCCCCATCAAGGACCAACAACTGATCGCTTATGTTTTTGATTTTTTAAAACCGGGTCTATCAAAAATTGTTGCACTATAGGACTGCCAAGCAAAATCTCTTGAAGATCTTTGTCGACTGCACCAAAACGGATACGGCGATGAATCATCTGACTTCCAGGGCCAGGACATTCCTGGAACAGTTGTGTTTGTGCTGTGTGTATATATGTATGTGCCATGACTTTTAAAGAATATATCATATGATACATGCTGTATTTGGTGTAGGACCATCAAAAATCCCAAAGCGGCAGAAGCAAAAGCAAAATCTTCAAAGGAGAAGAAAGACGCTAAGGCTAAGGAGAAGAAAAACGCTAAGGAGAAGAAAGACGATAAGAAGGACGATACTGAAAGCAAAAAAGGTAGCAGGAAAACCAAGAAGCCTACCAAGGAGGAGCCTGAAGAACCTGAAGAACCTGAGGAACCTCCCAAAAAGAAAAGGGCCCCCAAAACCAAGAAATGAGATGGCTCTACACTCTACACGCTGTAGCTTTTTGGAAACTCTTTTAATTCATGTAGGTGAGTTTCATTTTGGCAATTGTATGCGTGGATGCATGCGTAGTTTTCGTAGAAGCTATGCTAGTTGACCGTTGGCAGTGCAGGGCGTGCAAAATAAAACCTCAAGCATTCTGAAACTTTTGATGTGCTAGCATGTCAATACATATAGACATGAGCAGCTACCTGAAGTTGATAGAGGGATGGGTATGCGTGATCCATCGATGCCAGGTGCCACTTGCACCACAAGTACTACCCTTCTTTTTGGAGGTGACTATGGTTTCAATTCAGCTTTCCCCTCTCTCCTTAGCATCTCGGACAGGTGCAGGCCATCTTGAAGAAGATCTGGCGTTGGATCGGGAGTTTGGGGAAGAGCTGATTTCAGACTACTTCTCTGGGGTGGTCTGGCTGCATGTGGTCTACTAATATACTTTTGAAATCTGTAAGGTGATAGCTACATGTATCTTTTGAGCTCGGGATTAACTTAGGCAGAAACTGCAGAACGCGTTTGCAAATTGGCCAGCTTATCTGCAAGACTTGGACAAGGGAGAGTCTAGGCTTAATTTGATTTGCATGATTGATCAAGATTCTGAGGAAAACATCATTGCCTCTTTTGGGTCTTACTTAGGACAACTAGACTTGCTGTATAAGATTGCAGCTGCTGGCCGTAGTCAGCAGAATGCTTGTCGCAATCTCCATTCCTTGATCCATCGGGTCGGTCTTACGTTGCCACTTCGGATTCATACAGTCGAGATCCCAGCGCGTAAGAAAAAACCTAAACTCCACAAGGTTATGGTTCACTATCCAGTGATCCTTCCAACAACTTGGATTTCTTACTTGCTGGAGAACCACAGCAAGTTGCTACTTGGGGGACACAAAATGGAAGATGTATCCAAGTGGAAGGGTGAACTCAAAAGTTTTTGGACCAAGTACCTTCAAGCTGACCCTTCACATCCCATGAACTTTGGTGGACCACCACAAGACAGTACTATCCCTCTATACATTCATGGTGACGAGGGACGTTCAAAACGTCACCAACCAATAATGGTGCAGTGCATCCAGCCAGTGGTCAGCTTCAAAGGTCCCCTCTTCAAAAACTCCAGTGGGTTCCATAGATGGAATTCAATTCGTTTTCCTTTCTTTTGTTTGTAGGGGGTCTATATATAGAAACGTATATATACGTGCTATAGAAGATCCACATATATATATATAAGATAGATTATATATGTGTGGATGTTGCAGCTAAGGCATTCTATGTGCACCCGATTTCTTTTTGCAGTCTTGCCTGCAGAGCTTTACTGGGGTGAAAAAACGCTTCGAAAATTGAATGGCTATTTTGCTGACAATCTTCTTAGCCTCTATGAAGATGGACTGTTGGTTGCCCCGCTCAATAACATATGTTTGCAGTCATGCTACAGGTGCCCAATCCTGAAGTTACCAACCCGGCTTCGCCTGTAAGGTTAATGGCTCCCGGATGCATGCCTGCGTCCTGGGAGTGAAAGGTGACTGGCCATTTTTGCGAAAGGTGGGGCTGGTGATTGGTGATCAAATAAATCAACTTGGAGAATAATGAGAATTTGAACGTACAAATTGCTAATTACACTGGCCAAACATGTGTCAGGCTCTGGCACTCAACTGCGGCTTCAACTGCCGAAGAAAGTGTCATTTATGTGAATCTGCAGCAGCTAGACTTTATATAGATCTCATCTCAAGTTGATTGAATTTTGAAATTACCTTGATTGCATTCTTGGAAATTCACACCCTTTGAATGTTTATAAGTGGAACTTCCTAGGCATGGTGGAATTTCAGCCCGAATGCTGAATGGAAGAATCAAAGGCCCTGCGATTGCAGTTCCCCGTACAAGCCTGAAGGGTCACCGTTCTTTCTTTTCCCTGGCTTGACCTCACCAGAGCGGATTATGATTGACTCAGCGCACACTTGGCACATAGGGAGCCCCAGCTGTGCACATATGTTCATGTGATAGACTTGTTGAATCTTAAAGATGTGATTTTCCAAGTGTTGTGTGATGAACATGTACACCACATGTGTGTAGAACTTAGGGTCGGCAAAGACTTTGTTGCATCTGGGGTAGTTCTCTTGGCAAAGTTGAAGTTATTTGATGGAAGGGGACTCCCTGAACGTTTGCACAATGCTTACAAGATGTATCTTGAGTGGTGTTCACAACATGGGAAAAACACCAACATTGACGACTTTTCAAAACGGGAGTTCAAAATGGCTACGACTCTTGGACTATATATAGATCGATTTATGCATACTATGCAACCCACAAACGAGTTCATTCATCATTCCCTCCAGCCCTTCGCAAGGAACAATGCGTTTC
>OMLO01005932.1_pt1 | contig 10270 bp, 6 predicted proteins | sample 1674811 | NCBI WGS metagenome assembly OMLO01 (sample SAMN06265003, study PRJEB25207) | coral metagenome | isolation source: Coral host | place: Mexico:La Bocana,Puerto Morelos, Mexico | collected 2008-11-13
CATTGTGTTTGTCATCATTCATGTCAACTAGTGTGATGATGTTGATATTGTCTAATTAAGTTTGATTTTCAAGTAAAAGGTCTTCTTGACTATTGAGAATTATATGTGCAGAGAACAGGACAAACCACTACACAAACCATATTGCTGAGCTCCTATTCCCACAATAGGCACTACAGATATAAGAACTCCTGTCAGCTTGGGACTGAGAGTGAACATAAACACCAGTGAACCAATGATCTGAAATATGTACCGCAGCAACATGGACACATTAACCTAGAGTAAGAAAATTGACCAATATGTTATAGCAAAAGAAATACTACACTTAACTTACAAAGGCTTAGTGAATTATTGCAGCAATAATTCATGCTGCTTTTTGATTTTGTATATTATAATTACAACACATTGTTAAGTGATTACTCTCTGTGGAAGTTTAGCATAACAATAGGGTAGTGACTTTAAAGCTAAGGCAAAAATATAAAAAATATCCCCAACCAAGTGTCATATTTTAAAGAAACTTACTGTTAATGCATTTTGAATAACTTGTGTATCTGATGACAGCCTGTTGATAAGCTCTCCAGTTCTAACAAGGGTAAACAGCAAGCACACAACATTAAATCAAAAATACAGTCTTTTATCTGAATATATGCTTGTTTAACTTCCTTTTTGTATTATCGTTTTATTAGGCAGTTTAATTATCAGGAACAGCTGAGAAATGAATGCAAGTCAGAGATCAGGTTGTAGGTGAGGAAAACAGAAACATGGGAGAATGTCTTAGGTCTTAATCTTGGTCAAACCTCCTGCTGATTGATGCCCTCTGTAAGACGTTGGCCAATCAGCACACAATGGCAGGCAGTTTCATCATCATTTTCAGTAGGAATGCAACTGATTTCCACGGCGAGGCAAAACGTTTTGAACTGGACTTCTTAATAAGAAAAATGTTCCTCTAGAGATGGTCAAACCAGGTGGCAAAATGACCCTCACAGCTGGTCAATTTGCCCAGTACCTGGACCTTAATGAAACCCCTGTATTTGGGACAAAACCCTGTCTCCATTTTTCAGAACTTGTGATTTTAAAGAAGACCCAGTCTCCAGAATCACTGTGACCTCTTTTTAGCAGTCAATGTCAGGGGAACTCTTCGAGAAAACAAAAACATCCCAAAAATAGGGAGTTTAAGCAAATCACTACAACTGGTGCTACTATGGCTGCCATGACTGAAAAGGTCTGGGGAGAGTATGTCTTGGCGGTCTGCCAAATTTTAGGATAGTGAGTAAAGCGAAATACAAAGATGACAGAAACATCGGCTAAGGAGTTCAAAATCTCTTATTTAGTTTCTCACAGCCAAATGGCTTCGCTGAAAGGACGATGGCTGTTATTCGGTAGGAGGAACAGATTATTTCTGAACGAAAGCAAATGCCATACACTTTGTACCATTATAACAATTTGATGGATGAAATATATAATTTCAGAGACAAATACCTGAAAGAAAATTCAGTAAATTCAGGATATGGATTTACAGGCTTATGAAAGGCAACCTTGACACAATCTTTGACTTAAATTGAGTTTAAAGGATATAGTATCCCATGGAATTCTTAAAATGCCAAGATGTTGGTTTAAAGGGCCAGAGAAGCGAAATAAACCCGACGTAGTAGCCACTACGGCAAAACATCCCGACTCACATAGGCAGATTTCACGCTACAGTTCGCTACAGCTGGATGCAACCAAGGTACATGCGCAGTGTCTCATTTTGGGGAAAATTTACTTCCGGCAGCCGTATCAGAGCCAGCTGTAGCGATTTGCTTAAACTCCCTAATATAATCTAGAATTTGTCAATGAAAGTGGCTGGGTCAGCATCCAAACATATTCCACAGTTCTTCGGTGATTTTTGTACTAACAAAGGCTAGGTCTTACCGGTTATTGTCAAAAAATGCTACTTCTTGTCTCATGATGGCATTAAACAGCTGGATAAGAGAAAAACAGCATTATGATAAACAATGTTTATTTATATAATTGAAGCAGTTGCTGTCTGAAAGTTTAGTTCCAACAGCTCACAGCAATATACTGTTGCTACGGGCACCACTGAATATAATTGACACTGTTTTAAATTCAAAACATTTCAGACAAGTTTGATTGAAACTTATTTTCTTTTGTCCTACCTGCATTGTCATAATTTGAAAAAAAAGATATCAAACTGGTTTACAAAATTCCAAACTAAATTTAAATAACATATAATTTGTACAACTGTTAATATGCCTTTTGTTCCAGTAAGGTGGCACATGAACATGAACATGACCATGAACATGACCAGCAGGCATTCTTTACTTCCTGTTACAGCAGTGCATTGCACAGCTAAAACACTGTCTTACTAGTAACACCTCTTATAAATTAATGCATATCTTGCCTAAGACAAAACATCAGAGATAAGAAAACAAACCAGATTAACTGCAAACCACATCTACTTGCCTGCTTTCTAATCCTAGCCACAAGCCGCTGTCCAGAAAGAGTAAAGAGCCATGCCCTTAGCAATGCTGCTAATGCACCTCCGAGGTAGACAAGGGCGAGGACTGTAATAGTCTCATTAAGATGCTCTTTAAGAAAAAGAACAATGATTTAGCCAAGAACAATTCTAATCTAAGTCCTGTAAGGGCAAACCTGTTGATTTCCCAGTGGATGATGATTGACATGTGTGGCTTGTTATAACAGTAGTCTTTTTTTTTACGCAGCTTTTTTTAAGTAACTTTTGGTGCATAATAGGTGAGGTACAAAAAGTGGCACAACTGCAGAGCAAAAGATAAACCCATGCATCAACTGTTTTTTTCCTGCTAATTTCAGGTTAAAGTAAAATGTAAACAAATCAATACCACTTAAGCTAGCCTCGATATTAAACAAATTAGACGCCTACAGGCGTTTACTCGGGCTACTCTTAATGATATAGCATAGTAATTTGTGTAAAATGTACTACTGAAACAGTTTGTAACAGAGTTACAAACGGGAAGAAAACCCAACCGCGACTAGGGTTAAAGCTGTCTTCACGCAATATCGTAATTGCTGGTCATGAATAATTCTACTTGTGTTTATTTGTGTCTGCTGGCAGTGTACGTAGCTTTCACGGTATTGAAGTTCATAGACAGTCTCGAACACATTTAAAAGTGTGGGTAATTCTGTCTGCATTAAAAATGTTTGTCTGGTTAACTGAGACAAATTTGAATACAAATGATTTCCAATATTCATTATTGACGCCAGATGATTAGCAGAATTGATTCCTTGTTTGTCATTGTAAATCAAAGGGCATAAACTCATTTCAACACATTGTTGTCCTGAACTTTGTCCAAATACCAACTCATTAGCTTAACTATATGGTGCCGTTATTGTTTTTCTAGGGTCAATGCACACTGGAGTAAGACCAGAGCTTTTCTCTCTATCTGAACTCAGTTGAAATTTACAATAGTTTGATATGATACGTGTCTGACGCTTATAAAGACACATGGGTTTATTACGAGAAAACATTGACAAATACTGACTTGCTCTATACTTCAATTTAATTATCCTTTGATATATCCTCACAAAACAATTCAACAAATACATGTTCTCATGTTGTGCAGCTTTATTTAATCTTACCCTCTTTCTATGAAGCTTACAAACATTCTTTGTAACTCTTCTAACCTTCACATAACGACATAGCCAGGAGGACTTCGGTATGCTTACTAGACGAATATGCTCATAAACAAATTCCTGTAGTTTCCTTCCCCTCTTCTGAGACATTTCAGAGTAGCTTCTGGTATTCTACTGGGTTCTCGATCACGTCTAAATACACGGTTGTGTTTACATGTGCAGGTTTTGCTTGATATTTCTCGGTAGAAGGTTCACTTGTGAAGGATCCCTCGTAAATTGATCTCTCGTAAAGTTTGTGGACCGACCTGTTCCCAAAACGCTCCACAAGTTTGTGTGGGTCTACCGCGAACGGTGTGTGGCTTTGTATGTATATTGAGCGTAATAGCCATCAAATTTCTTTTGCTTACATCAAGCGAGGAATTGTCCACGAAGGCGGCAACTGCTTAATAAACTATGCGTTTTATGTCGAGCATCGCCTAGTTTTTGTGAATGTATTGATTGCATGCATTACTTCAGCATATATAATCGTGACACGACTATAGGTAGGTAGATAGATAGATAGAAAACCCAAACCTAAACTCGGCCTACCTTTTAGGTCCGAAATTGCACTTTCCTGGTCGCCAATGTGACCAGAATTTCACCACTGGTCGCCAGCAGGCTATTAACTACGCTATTTCACGCCACAATAATTACACAAACAATAGCTTTGATTTTCAGCCAAATCAATTAAAATAAAGTTCAAAGCCGCCCGCTAATTGGTCACTTCCTTTTTACCTTTCCGTTGCTGTTGAAGTATAAAACCGATTTCCTGTTATTATAAGTCTACCACAGCGTTTTACAGCTACGAACAGCACGAAGCTTGGCTGCCATGTTTTTTTCAGCAGTTTCCCAAACACACGTATTGTGGGCGCAGGTGGTGTGGTGTCCAAAAGATGTTCTGAAATCTTGGAGACGGAACATCCGTGAAGAAATTAGATAAAGATTTAGATATTCTCTGGGCGTCAAAAGGTGGCAATGTAGATCTGTCAAAGTGGTCAAAAGATGATTTCAGCACTGGTTTGATTCCTGATTACATCGATTGCAAATATTTTGCCGGCAAGCCCGTGGCGACCAATAATTTTGGCTTGTGTTTCGCTGCAAAGGAAAAGTTTTACTGACACTTTTTGGCGACCACATTTTCCATTTGGTGACTGAAAAAAACATTTGGGTCGCCAGTTGGCACCTGCCGAAAAAAGTTAATTTCAGACCCTGCACTGGATCAGGCACCTGGAGCTAAAAACATATTTTTGGACACTTTAAGCATGAATATCAGCTAAATTGGCCTCAATCTAATCAAAAAGGCATTTGCAACAAGACAGCATGCCTTTTTTTCCACTAGCAATGCTTTTTATAACATTATTGCTCAGACATGCACAAATCAGAATTTTTTGGTCAAAAAGTGACCTATGCTATAGGCTTCTTTTTTCTATCTTTACCTTTTCCCCTTTTCTCATCATTTTGCTACGACTTTCATTAGGTGAGCTTTCAGTTCAGGAGTTCCCCAGGAAAGCATCAACAAGACAGGAAATACTTGAGGGAAATTTTTTCACTCAAATTTGTAAGCATTTTCATCCATACTTCAGGTTCATTTGACCCTATCACTGTGATCTGGGTATCATTGGAAACACATTTTCCTCCTGTATAACTTCAGTACAAGTGTTGCCAAACTTGGTCAATGGTGATGATGTCAGAAGTGGAACAAAGGCCAATGCTCGTCACAGCCAGTTACAAGAAGAAACTATTTTGCCATTACAATATGTATAGATACTGTAAAATTCCAAAAGTAACAACATAGAGTGGTGACCCCCCAATTGCTCCCTCCAAAAGTAGCGGTATCAATGACCACCCTACCCATGCCACTTTAAATAAACTATGGATGAACTCCCTCTAATCACCATAGCCAACCCTTCAGTCAGTCACCCCTCCAAATACCTTTCTATTGCTATAACATCTACATCACTTACTCATGCCTTTTTCCATTGAAGCTTGAATCACTTTTCCAAAAAAATAAGGAGCAGCAATTTGAGCTCCACTTGAGGCCAGAAGAGCTAAGGATGCCACAGATAGAACCAAAAGCTCCTGAGATTTGACAAATGGATCACATTTTAGCAAAAATATAATCCACCTAGTCCTGGAGATTCACTATAGTTCAACTACAGAAACTAAAATAAAGTTCCAAGTCAATAATAACACAGTATATCAAGTACCCTTAAGAAAAAGATCATGAATCACATATAATGAATGGTCACTTTTTTGTCCCAGTGAAACGTTCGTATTTTATCTTATAAGAAAACCCTGTCAATCTAGCCAAACGGTTAATAAGGCAAACAGCCACATTCTGAAATTCCAACCTGTATAATTTTATCCTGTTAATACAGCCGTTGTTAATATTGCATAATACTCAGTCTGATTGAGAGTTCTTGAGATTTCTCTATATTAAACCAAAGTTGCTTTTTGTCTTAAGAGCGTGGAGAAATTCACTGCTAAACCAAACAAATGTAAAATGCAGGCATAAGACTGGATAAAGTATATGGGAGTGCATATTTAATTCCATTTTTTTAGGTGACAGTACAATTTGATCCAACCTACCCAATCTGACCCTTATTGACAATAATTATTTTAAATTCTTGTGTACCTGCAATGAAATATGTTATTAGAGATGTTGATTTGCAGACATCACTTTGCTGTGTCAAACAAAGGCAAAAGTGGACCTCTAAATTCAGGCTATTTCAGCAAGCAAGTCAGACCTTCTAAGAGTAGCTATGAAAGACCAACTTTACATTTTGACAGAAAATTGTAAACATCATTGTTAACAATGTTGCAAGGGGTCTCCCTTTGGGCCCCTTATGGCTACCACATTTACAGTGTGTCTTCTCTCTCAAAAAGAATCTTGCAAGACTGCAGAATTTCTGACTCCTATAAAAGATGCATACATGTAGACAACACACTGACTATCATGCAAGATGTAACAACTGAGAAAACCTTTCATCCTTCTTTCTTTCTGATTCACCATGGAAACCATGGAAACCATGGAGCTAGGAAGAGTGAAACAACAAACTACCATTTGTTGGTATGCAAATATCAACAAAATGCTGCCGACTAGAGACAAAGGACTCTTGCATTAACAAAGCCACATGGATAACAGGTATGAGAAATCCCTTCTGCAAACTATGCTTAACTGTGTTTACCACCTCAAGTCTTCCTAACAATATTTCACATAGAATGGGGAACATTTAAAAAGATTGTTTTCAAAACTAAAATATCCCGATTGTCAACTCAACTATAACCCGGTTTATTCCCTCTAAGGCCTCCAATGTGCAGGTTACTCATAGTAACAACCAAAGATCACAAGAATCAAATAGCCTTTTAAAGATCAGAAGTCAGCAGATGTTGTAAGACTGGTAAAGAAACTCAACCAGTCTTCTTAACTAGGAAAATCCAACATGAAGTTAAGGGGGATAGTTTTTTAAACCTAAGGCCTTAGGGGTATCCCTTTGAGGAGTAAAATCGTCTCGTGTTAGACAGAGTAAAATCTGTAAGACACTCTTAGGGCTTAAAGGGTTAAAGTGCATGAGCCAAAAAACCCAACTGCAAAGCAGCAATGCGTTGTTTATAGCTACAAATGTCACCTGTGTAATGCAGGTTATGTTAGCTACATACGACAACTGAAGAGCATACGAGATCAAACTTCTGGAGTAAAACAACCACCTCAAGGATAATTCACACCCTTGATTTGAAGCACCTTTTAATTTTAAAGAAATGTCAAAACAAAATGGACTGCCTCATTTATGAGATGTTCTATATAAAGGATTTAAACCTGTAGTTGTTAATATTCCATCAAACTATATTTCTGCAAATCTTTTCACATACAAATTTGTGCTACTGGTTTAAATTACATTCACATATACTTTACCACATTCTCAAGTTAGAGTACTGTTACATAATCTTAATCACAAATACCATTGAAGTTGAGATTTTGAACTTGACAGTGCTGTCATCAGAATGATGAAACATTGTTTGTTATTAATAATTTCTCTAGCTTTCATTCTTCATTGGTATTTTACCACTTCACCGACTAGAAATCTTGGAGTCATTCCTAAATGTAATCTAATTGTTATAGATCAATAGAATGTGCTCTTCACTAAGTCATTTGAAATCTTCTAAATGCAGGGAGAAAAAAGAAAACAGCAGAACTTACCGGTTTGGCTAGTGTCATCAACCTCCTCAAATTCACTTTTCGCTTCTTGTTGGAGTCAGCATTATCAGCATCATTAGGAGTGTGAAGTATCCGTAGAACTTTCAACCTTCTCATGGCAACAAAGCTAATCAGTGAAAACACAGACTCCAGCAATGAAAATACAACAGAGCTCACCACCAGAGCATAATAAGTTGGGTGAAGTCTATGCTCCTTCTCTGATCTTACTTTGTAGATCAAAACACCTTTAGTAGTGCTGTAAGCCAGAGACCCAACACTCAGAACTATTGCAAGGAAGTGACAAGAACATTTCCTAGACGCCAGTTCTTTGTCATAAGGATGGTCAATTTGCTTCATTGAGAAATGTTCAAGCCAAGGATAAACGAAAAAGAGAATGCTGGATTTCACAAATGCTATTGCTGCTAAGTCAAACACAGAGTCTCTTATTTTGAAATGCTTGACACTGTCATCCATATATTTGGAATTTCCACCACAAAGCCAGAGTGCAAGAGAAGATACCAAGTCAAACAGTACCACCACCTGGACAACAGTTGTAAAACGATATTTAGGAAGAGTATAATATCCTCTCCTAACTTCACCTTCTCCACTAGAATTGGCAGCAAAAAGAGAAGAGTCAATGGAATCTTTCATGATGTTTGGAGGTTTACTTCCATTATCCCCATGCTCCATTTTTCTTTTATTGAACAAACTGATTTAACACATCTGAAATTCAATACAAATCAATAATATGAGTAAAAATGCTTATAATAGAACAATGTTTTTAGCCTTGTGGTTTATAAACTTTTGCCACCTAATCAATCAATGATTAGATGTGGCTTGGCCACAAGCAGCAGATTCACACGCTGGCTCATGAATATGCATTGTGTACATTCAAATTACAGTCAAATATTTAACAAATTGTTCCATGGCCAAGCATTCCAAGTCACATCATTTTACAGTATAGTTATATCCACTTATAACTAGTGAGACTTGTAATTAATGCAGAGTGTAATGTATAGCACAGAGGCAGTACTAATAACACCATTCCTAAAAGTGTATCACCCCTGCCATTCACCCATAGTTTGTATTGACTTTGCTAATTAAAAATTTCATTTAATTAGCAAACATGAACTTATTAAACTACTCACTCCAACTTTAGTAACATCATAATACATTTGTTTTCCTCACCAAGATATGTAAAAAACTCTTGTTTTCCCAAAAACACATGGAAGATGTGCTTGTATTTTTTGCACAGCTGGATATAAATGGAGGAAAGTTGAATGCCAGTTGAAGAAATGGAAAGGAAATGATTTGTTTTTAACCATGAAAATTTTTTTTCACTGATAAACAAGAACTAATCTAATTATCAAATTGCCACTGAACAGCACATTCCGTTGCCAATTCTGGCATAATAATAAACCCACTTAAGATCAATACAATACACACTGATTGTTAAGAAGACAGTTCCAAAGTGGCGTGACACGCATATAGTGTGTGCGCACGGAAACATTTAGAATTTAAGCTGCACAAATGTTAATAGCGCATACGAATTTAAGTTATGCATACATTTGTTGCGGATAAGAATTTAGGTTGTGTGAACAGTTTTTATCGGCCGAGTTTTTAGGCAGTTTCAAGTTAGCAGTTGTTGTGCCTTTTAGAGAGTTTTGTACTGTTTAGAGTTTATCGTTTTACTGAGTTTCAAGTGTTTTGGTCTAGTACCATTTCTGGTTACCTCTCATGAACACTGATTTTGATTAATAAAACTGAGAAGGGTTGCAGGAAGAAGTATTTAAAGTAAACAGCACTACTTGATTGAAATTATATTGTTCATCAGTAAATGAGTCCCCTTATTAGCTTAAAGACTGATTAAATTAATTTATATTTCCAGTAGGTGCCCTGGAGTCTCCAGCAAATGCATGTAGTTAAGCAGATATTTCCTACGATTTTTCAAACAATTTATTCGACAAAGTTAAATATCATTTACTGGGGAGGTTTTGGTTGTGGATATGGACGTTTTGGTCCCTTTGATAGAAACAATTAACTAGTGTAGGGAAACAACACAAATTTCTTGAACCAAGTTAGGCATTTCCAAACGTAGTGTTCTTGTATCAGCTAATGATGCTAGAACATGTGTATGACATGTTAAGGTTCAAACAAAAGGAAAAGTGTGTTCTTGTATGTAGCTGGGACTATTGTTTATTAATCTGCACATGCATTTCAAGCAAATATTAGTTTTGTTCTAAAGAGAAAAGTACAACAAGGAGAGCAAGGGGTTTTTTGAAACAATATTATAATATATATTATGGAAAAGTAATGGGTGTTCTTGTAGGTAGTTGGGACTATTGTTTATTAATCTGCACATGCATTTCAAGCAAATATTAGTTTTGTTCTAAAGAGAAAAGTACAACAAGGAGAGCAAGGGGTTTT
>OMLO01005933.1_pt1 | contig 10269 bp, 5 predicted proteins | sample 1674811 | NCBI WGS metagenome assembly OMLO01 (sample SAMN06265003, study PRJEB25207) | coral metagenome | isolation source: Coral host | place: Mexico:La Bocana,Puerto Morelos, Mexico | collected 2008-11-13
GCTCGAAACGTCAGCTTCATAACTCGTTACGGTGGCCAATTTACATTTTCAACTTAGTTGATATAACCAAATTATCAACAACAACAAAACAAATAACCTCTCTGTGTGAAATCTTTTGAAAAAAGTCACATCAAATCACGGACTTATGTGCTGATAGCCTGCGAAAATCATATCTAATATTGCTGTAGGGCTAGACTGAAAACTGAAATCTTCATGATTTTATTTATCGTAAGCTTTCTCGCGATATTTGCGTGTGAACAACGATCTTAATTAGAACTTTTGAATTTCGCATTATTTCTTAATTTGCGCATAAATGCACAACAAAAGCGACTAAATAAGCACAAAATTAGGCTATAAACAGTTCAATTTATGAAAAATTAATTTAATTTGAATCTGCAGTAAAATAACCTAATTCCTTGAAGAGCCTTCAACCAAACGGTCAGTGGTAAACATTTACCATGGCGGTACAATCATGAATCAACATCTCTACCTGAGAAATTTTCCTCGAAAACCTCTCTATACCTCTCCATCTACTGACAGTTGACAATTTCTTCTGACTTTCATTCTTTTGTGACGTGAATAGTCCATCTCTGAGCTCAAGAGAATGCCTCAGTGCGAAACTCAGTGTCGGTAGAACGTCGACAACTTAGAATTCCTTAGTTCTTTTAACTTGAAAGGCTGGCAGGATTGTTTAAGACGCTTACACGACGTTTAGAGGAGAATCAGTATCACTGTGAAAAGAAGAAACTTTCTCGCCGTTACTAGTAAAGAACTTAATGCTCTACTGTGTCGGCGTATGTTGCTTATACTTGTCCGCTAGTTAGAATTTTAAAAGCGATAAAAAGTTCAAGAAAACCAGAACGACAACGGCAACGGAACGTCGCTAAACAAAATGGCTGTGCACGAGCGTTATAATTCTTCGTGCAATTCTTTGCCGTCGGTCCTTTTTATTTTACAAATGTTTTGACCAAACCTGAAGCAAAGTGCGGTTCAAACATGATCCATTTGATCTTGAATCTGAATTTACCAATCTAGGAAGTAATGCTGTGTTGAATAAAGTTGGTGAAGCATTTAGGTGAAGTATTGTGATTCTGTTTTCTTTGCAGATGGTCATTTGGTGTGCTGTTATGGGAGATAGAAACTCTAGGTAAGCGCAACAAATCATTTTTGTCACAGTTCTCTTGAATAATCAGCAACGAACAATCTGTACTAGTCGATGTAGAAGTTTTTCCATGTCCGAGAAAGTGATGTCTAAAATTCAAAGTAGAGACATTTCAGCTTTTCTATAGACTCTCGATCGCTTTTGATTTTACGGCTTGTTACTGAAAAAAAAGTTGCAATAACTTTATATTATAAAATAGTGTTGGAAGCAAAAAGTTCAAAGTTCAAAGTTCATTATTCAAAGTTCAATTTTCAACGTATCAATTTTCAAAGTTCAACACTGCAGTAATCCAAGCCCATATCTTGTTTCTGATTGGTTGATAAGGTTTATCCACTCCCGTAAAGTATATATGCGGGGTAGGGGGTAGGGAGGTAGAAGACTCAGAGCTGGGGAGGAGAAGTGGAAAAGCCGATCATTGTTCCTACCTAAATAAATTTATATTTTTTCGCAATTATTCATTTTGTTTTCTGTTCAGGTAAAATGCCGTATTCTGGACTTGGAGGAATGGAGGTGGTCGACTTTCTTAAGTTAGGGCATAGACTTAAACAACCAGAGGGATGCCCGGACAAAATGTGAATATATAATTATTAAATCATTACCTAATCAGAATGCAATGTAAGGACTTCATCTCAGGATGATTTTGTTAAATGGCCTTGTCGAGAGCACACGAGATATTTTGTTTTTCGGGCCAGCTTTTAATACAACAAACAAAGTGCCCTGATTCCTCGCAGTAGAAATTATAGAATGAGCTTTGTCGCATCAGAAATATCACATACAGTAAAACAGCCTCTCATAAGCTTCCCCCGGTAAGCCTATAAACCAAAAATACATCCGGTCAATAGGGCCCCCTCTAGCTTCCTTGTTTTGAATTCGTTTTATTATGATGCTTTAAAGATTAATTTAAATGAAGAGATGTAAATGAAGAGCCTCTTTCGATTGACACATTTTTACTCCGGTTATAAGCCCCCTCGGATATAAGCCCCCAGGGATAAGCGGCAGTTTAGGGTCATAATGTATCAATCCTTACTTTGAAGCATATACACAGTGCATTTTATGGTCGACATCAGAAATCAAATGGTTTAATTTGCTTAAACAAATCTCCCTAATATAATTAAAATCCATTTTGTATCTGTTCTATCAGCTACGAGATCATGATGTCATGCTGGCGTCCAGACCCCTCACAACGCCCGACATTCAGCGAGCTTGTGACGTCACTGGAGAAGGAACTAGATAGCACAGGGGTAAGTACAGTAAGGAATGCAATTTATATAATGTGACTACTAATGTATGCAATAACGAAATTTAACTGACTGCTGTGTAAGTACATTTTATTGTGTAATAATTTCACGATTTTTTAAAGCATTTCCTCTTGCAAATGAGCGAGATTTAACGACAAGCTGGCCTCTGTGTTTTTAAGATGCGTTATCCGTGACTTGTCTCGCTAAATGTTTGTTTGGAAGGAGTTAAACAACCATAGAGTCGACATCTTAATCTGTGTGCGTAAAGCCCAAGATGTCTGTTAGATTTGAAAACGCCCTCCCTTGGCCTGCTTTAGAAAGGAAGGCATAATTAAAATACCAAAAAAGTAGGTCTTTGTCTACAAATTAAAAATAACTTTTCCCTTCTCAGTTTGCTTTGTTAATGAGGAACGCGGAGGAATGTGTTGCCACTCGAAAAATGTCACCCGTTCACTGCCTTGCGTCGCACTTTTGGAAGGCAATAGCCTTCTTTAACCTAAATTCCTTGCCATAAAACTCTAATCTTTTTCACCAAGTTAGTTTATTAATTACTAAGATCATTTTCTTCTTTTCTGTTTCCTCAGCTATATATCGACAACATAAGCAATGAAATGGAATCTCGATTAAGTGTGATCAAGGAAGCGTGATCAAGTCTGCGGAAAGTAATGAGCAGAAAGGCCATGATCTATCAAGAAAATTGCTTCAAGCTCGAAATAACAGTTGATGGAGCCAAACGGAACATCATTTAACGATGTCTAATATTTTCAGAACAGATCGTGTTCAGTGGAATCCCAATTTTTCAAACCCTCGATTTTTCAAACCACCCGATAACTTGAACCAAAACTTGTTTCCTTCTCCTCAGTCGAACAGTGTAATTTAACCCCTCACTTTTCATACCAATTTTCGTTTCCCATGGAGATTTGACAAATCGGGATTTTACTGTAATATCAATCGTTACGCTCTAGCTGAATCTCTTGGACTGAATTGTCATTTGAAACTTAAACTAAATATACGCGTTCATTCATCAACTTTGAAGTGTAAAAGTCGAGTAACAGTGAATATCCTTCGTTTCGTTTTCTCGGAAATTGAAGTATCCAGGAAATGTTTCTAAATACCTCACCGAAACGTCATAGAAATAAGAAAAACATTCTTTCATTCATTCGTGGCCATCAGCTGATTTCAGAAACCTTCCTTTAACACTCGCAAAATATAACAATCAGACATATGGAAATGTTTTACAATGAGTTTAATGATTAATTTATTATTATAACTAATAATTAAGGACAAAAAGTTGCTTCCACTATGGCATGAAATCAACTATTTTGTATTACTAGTTTTGTTTGGAAATTTTGGCAGGGTTCAAAATTGATATTTAAATTGGCCTGTCCCACAGGCAAGAATGTCCATAGGTCCATTTGAATCGCCTCCCACTTCTCTAGTGTTTGTATCAGACTTTGTAAAGGAGAAGCGGTCATTTTCCAATTTTATATATAGAATAACTGATGTTACTATTTAACAATTACGTTATTTGATCTCACCGTACCAAAACTCGCAATAAGCCTATCACAAGCCGTGTTTACTGTCCTAATATCCCGCGATATCATATCACTGATCTGATATGGCTAGTCATAATCACTTTATTTTCAACTATATCATGGTCGTTTGGTCTCGCCATGGGTATTTTGAACAGGAACCATGGTTTGACCAAACTCGCCTGATATGCCGCTAAAGCGTGCCAAAAAGGTTCAATAACGTATAAATATCACAATTTATAACATTCCATAGAAAATACAGCCAATCAGAATCCAAGAAAGCTGTTATATATTGGACGGTATGACATCCAACTTCCCATCAATGATCATGCACCAGGCGTATGTCTCATTAATTGTGCTTTCCAATCTATTTTCTGTATTTTCTACGTCATGCTATAAAATAGGTATACAACGCTTTCTCGTGTTATACAGTGGAATATCCTACTTGTCACTCGTCACTCGTATTCTCTCGATATACACACTCGCCTTTATAGACTAGCCTATCTTTTATCTTTGTCTGTCGAATGTGACGCGCAAAAACGCATAAGAGAATCTAAAGACCATAAACATGATTGGTTATCACAATGCCGTATTCTCTGTTAACCAATTTTCCAAATAAATAACAAGAAAAATGTGGTGGAATAATTTATACCTGAGATGATGGACTGGCGCACCCGGCTTTCACTTATTCTTGTTTTTTCCCGCTCGGTATTACAAAACTCGTAAATATTTGCGCATATTATCTGAAATGCGACCCTGTAAATAAGGCTTTTATCTTGAACAGTAATTAACCTTCGGAATTTCAGAATTTACTCCTGAAATTTCACTGATTGGGTTATCGTCATTTTTGCGTCGACAAAGCAACCGCATTTTGACAGAATTCTTGTTTTCTAAATTTCTTTAGCAGCATTTTCTAATTACAGTACTTCTTACATTTCCTAATCATGCATGATCAGTTATCCCTCAATTTAAGTAATCTTTTGATTTTTTGGAGATGTAGTGAAATCCAAGATGGCGGATCTTTATGATGTCCCATGACGTCATGGCCAACAAAGAAAAGACTCTGCCTTTTAAACTAGTAGTAACCACAAAATAATTATGATATGTATTCTTACAACTAAAACCCAAGGGGGCTCTATTCCAACTACAGTTCATATTCCGTCACAGCTCACTTCCCATGGGCATGGATCTCTCATGAATCGGACGGACATTCTTAAACACTTGTTCTCGATCCACAAACACTATTCCGTCAACTCTCCGCTAACGGAAACTCTCTTAAGCGGGCAGTTCTACTTACGGACACTGTTTCTAATTTTCCTTTTCCCTTTTTTCCCTTTTTTCTTATGGACACTTTTACCAATTCCCGAGGGTGTCCACTTACGAGAGAGTTGACTGTAGTTCAAGCCAGCTGTTGTCGGCCTCTTTGCTAGAACTGATGAACTAGAAGGAAGTGTTACTCTCTTTATGGCTATCGACTTCGGCTGAGAAATTTATATTTCCCTGAAAATCCTGATAGGACAGAAAAAAAATAAGTAAAAAAGCAGTGTAAAAACAGCAATGAGATAACAAGAGAAAGGCGACTTCCATCACGAGTTTGATTATGGTGGAAAGTAAATTAATAGGAAAAAAAACAGGCTAAACAGCAGCCCTGTCCATTAACGCGAGGTGTGTGCCACGCAGGAGTTTGAGTAACGTGTGACATTTTAGCGGCGTAGCACGTGGAAGTTAAAATGAGAATTCTCCAATTTAAACATTTAAAAATTTGTTTTAGTCTCAAGGTAAAATACACTAGCAAGTGATCTTAAAATATAAATTTGTTTTTTTCTTCTAATATTGTTTTTATCAAAGGAAAAAAACAAGAAGGGGAAAAACATCGACCTGATACAGGCAAAACTGCACCCAAAAAACAAAACAAGTGGAAAATAAAAAAAAGACAACTGCATTGAATACTTACTCCCCTGTTGAATAATTCCTGCTCCAGTGACCTCAAAAGGTCGCTGAATGACGGGCGCTTTGAGGGGTCTGGATCCCAGCATGATAACATCATCTTGTAACTGTCATTACGACAAGAAAATAGATTGTTACATTCAAATGCTAAGAATGCCTCAGTGACCTGACTACCGTGCCGGATTACCAGAAACGGTTTTCTAAAATGGAAGTTCTGACGTCTGCCAGGTGATATTTTACTAGTAACCTCATACTAGCAAGCAAACGCTACTCAATTGAAACGAAATGCGACAAGTAGAGAACTAATTATCAAAAAAGTCTACAGAAAATAGAAAAATTTACATTTCGTCTGGACATCCGTCTGGTTGCCTTAACCTTTCTCCCGATTTGATAAAATCGACAAGCTCCATTCCTCCTATGCCAGAATACGGCGTTTTACCTTAAAGAAATTCACAACAGGTCACAACATGATAGGCATGAGTTGATCGTTAAGTAAAAAATCTGTAACTAACGAACCTTTCTCGTTGCTTACTAGGGGAGGGGGGGGGACTTACAGGAGATAGTGTGTTGTTGTAGAATTGGTATGTCTTAGGAGTGAAAAAACTTTCAAGTCACGCCCACGTACTATTCAAAGTTCCGTCAAGCTATGGGAGTCTCCGGTGGCTTACTGAACTACCTCGAAATAATGTTGACAAAATGATCAAATTTCAGTCTTTTACCTCCAGACTGTATCTCCCATAACACCACGCCAAATGACCATCTGCGAAAAAAAACGTGATATCTTTTATTAACGCGTGCCTTGAACAGTTGTAGAAATTAGACAACTGTAACAGCTCACCGCTGAAGCCTTGTTTCTACGACTTTTATAGGCTCTTTAAGAGCACACTAGCAGGCTTATTACGTGGAAAATGTTAAAGCGTAAGTTTAAAATAGCATTTTTTGAAAGTCTGTTTCAAATATTGTTTCACTTACACGTCTGTTTTGGTGTCGTACTTGTATGTATAATCTTCCAAGGTCTCGAGAGCCATCCAGCGAATTGGCAACATTCCCTGATAAAGACAACAAGAAAATAAGAAAATTTCTGATACAATATACAACTTCCTGTTCAATAGCAGATCAACGAAACTCGAAGAGCATACATTCGGCTAATTGTACAAAGCTTTTAAGCTTTGTACAATTTTAGACTTAAAAGTCTACTTAACAATTAGACCCATAGCCCACAAGGGCTACGGGTCAATAGCCCATGAGGCGAAGCCGTTACTCAAAAATTGGGTGGGAAAAATCCTTGGAGCCCTGCACTACTATTTGACAATTAGCCCGCAAGGGCTACGGGTCAACAGCCGATGAGGCGAATCCGAATGGGCTATTGACCCGTGGCCCTTGAGGACGAAGGGTCTAATTTTTTTATGATCACCCAACTAGTCGGACACTCAGAAAAAGCAATAATAAAGTTAGCAAATGTAAGTTGAAGATAGATTTATTTCGGAATAAAACGAAAGATTTTGGCTACTCGATGACTATTGCTAATAGTCCTCTAGTAGCGTAGCCAATCAAAATGCAGGATTTGCATTATTCCACTAGTTGGGTGATTCTAATAGATTTTATTCGACTAAGCGGGTTTAAAAACAAGGTCAAATATTTTCTGACTACATTAAAAAAATATTCCGGAATGCAACCCGTCAAGCCGCCTAGGTACTCCGATTGAGTAAGGTACCACGGAAATTTGGTGACGACGTTTTGGCGTTAAAATAGCGGAGTTGTCACGGGCAATGTGCCTTCTTTCCATTGGCAATAATATCGACAGCCGTACCAATGACGTCAAAGGTCGACAAGGTGCCACTGGAAACGGGCCAGTTGCCCGTAACAACACCATTTTCACGTTTGAACCTAATGACCAAACGCGCCTTACACAACAGATAATCGTAGTAAATCGTAGTAAAACCAACATTCTCTTCTCGTATAGAAAGTGCTAAATACTGCAATGAAATTAAAAATAAATGTTCATACCCCGGATGTAGTTTCATATTCACCACTTTCGTAGACGTCACGTGACATGCCGAAGTCAGAAACCATGGCAACATTGTTCTTGCCAAGAAGCACGTTTCTTGCTGCAAGATCACGATGAACACACTAGAAAAAAAACGAAGAAAAAATATAAACCTCCATTAGATTTCAGCCATTATAACATATCTGAACAACACATAGTTGCTGGACGGAATTGCCGTTTTATCTAAAATGTTCTTCAAATTAAATAAGAAAAATAATATTGTGCACAAATCGCTGACATTTTGGATTTTGCGCAACAGTTCGAAACCACTTTGGAATTTCCGCAAAATCCGAGAGTTGTTGAATTAGACAATTCAGCTAAAAAAAGTGGGTGCAATAGCAAGTGTAGTTCTGGACTGAGCGAGGACCAATTCGGTCAGTTATTAGAATAACACGTACCGGGAGACCGATTTGATTAGTCATGAATGTGATAACAGACAGAACGGGATGACAAGATGTCCTGTTTCTAATTCGAAACTGTCCTATAATAGCGCGCCCAAATGACGCGTGCTGTCAAATAAACCATAAATAAACCGCTTTTTAATTGTCCAATCAATGCTGAAATAGGTCCTGCTGACGACCAATCGGATTCGAGAATTGAATGTCACCTACCTTTTTAGTGGCAAGGTGCAACATTCCATTGGCAACGTCTCTTGCGATCCTGATTTTGTCGATTTGTGAACAATCAAGAGTCGTGTCGCCTACGTAAGGGTTTTTTCTGGTTTTCTTTAAGTGAGTCAACAGACAACCGTTCTCAGCCAACCGAACTACCACCAATATTGGCCCTGGTTAAGATAACAATGTTTAAACGTTTAGAACTCGAGCGAAAACAGAATTGCGTATAAATTGCTCCCATGGAGGGGCGGAGTCTCAAAACATGTAAGAAGAGCTTGACCCGATATTCCACACTACAAAATGCGCAAGTTGAATAAAATATTTACAATGATGATTCAATTGAATTAAAAACGCTGGCAATAAATTAATTATTCGTCCATTCAGTCGAAATTCTGGACAAATCTGTCTTTCACAGTTAACCTTATACTTGCGTTTCTTAATTATGCCGTTTTCGGGAAATTTTGGCCGAATTGTCCAAACGACAAGTACAGTTGTTTTGAAATACCAATGCGGCAAAACAAATACAATGTATTGAAAAAATAGGACAATTTTTATTGATGATGACAGCAAAAAGACAACTTTTCTTTTGAGATCCTCATACTATGCTTTCCTGTACAAATTATAAATATAACGCTTTTTAAGTCAAACATGGCAGGTTTAGTGAAACGTTTAGGCTGCAGCGCTAAACTAGGTGTAGTCATGTAAGTTGGAATTATCTGCTGGTTTTGCTTACCACTTCTTGTACAAGCTCCAATAAGACTTATGACGTTAGGATGTTCTCCAACAGTGACCATAATTTGAAGCTCGTTTATTAGGTCCCTTCTTTCTCGTTCTGTTGCATTCACTGTAATTAAAAAAATTAAAATATTTCAATCGACAGTGACTAATTTATTATACAAGCTTGGTCTCAAATAGAGGTATCACTCAGCCACGCCGAGCTAGGCCCATGCCCGCACTTATCCGAAACGCTCTTCAAGCCGGAGGAAATTGAAAACGCGGCTTTGCGTTTTCGCGTGGAAAACATTTGGAGTGAAAACGACGTATTCAAATGTGGACGGAAACTCAGTAGCTTGTGTTCGAATCGCTGGCTTCCTCTTTTTAGTTACCAAAAAATTCTCATGCTATTCTGTCTTTCGATGACATCCCTAGGTTAGATGGAAGTGGGTTACTAAGCTCTAACACGAAACTCGTCACCTTTAACCTTCTTCACGGCACATTCATGCCATTGATTATCGATTCGCACCAAGCCTTTATACGCCTCACCAAAGGTGCCTTCTCCAAGTTTCTCTTGAAGTTTAACATCTGAAGGGGCGAATTCAAGCCAATCCCCACCGCTGATTTGCATCGGGAACTGTATCTACACGAGAGAACAAAATTCATGTTTGATTTAACTGACAGAATAAAAATTTCGTGATTGTCCACTCCACTCCCATTTCTGGATACAAGCCTTCCCCCGAGCCACCTATTCTATTATTTGCTCAGTAATATAAAGTCACACTCCTTGGTTAAAGTGTTTATCATAATTTAACTGTAAGCCACATATACGTATCAAACTTTGCCTATTGTTATGGTTGGGATTTTTTAAGACAATGGAGCCTTTGTTGTCAGTCCTTAGGGATTTTTCTAGTCGGTGTCGCGAAATTAGATTCGGGTCAAGTCGGATCCAGTCGGCAAATTTACACTGATGACATTTTGGTTCCTCACGGGAGGCTACAAGGGATAAATGTCT
>OMLO01005934.1_pt1 | contig 10268 bp, 7 predicted proteins | sample 1674811 | NCBI WGS metagenome assembly OMLO01 (sample SAMN06265003, study PRJEB25207) | coral metagenome | isolation source: Coral host | place: Mexico:La Bocana,Puerto Morelos, Mexico | collected 2008-11-13
TAGTCAAAACATTGGTAAAATCAACAAGGAACTTCTCCATGCCACTACCATTCTTCAGAACAACAAAGACCTTGCACAAAATAGGTTCAGTAATGACATAGACGGGCAAACCATGATCAGGATCAAGCAATTTGTCCCTGAAGGCTTGTTTGTCTGGGCAAGATAACTCATTAAAAGATGAAAATAGATGGTATGTATCCATATCCATACATCAGATGTTCTTGAACTGCTCTCAGACCTTTGGCTGTATAATTCCTCTGTGTCCCGTCTTTTGACCTTTGAAGAATAGACTCCAACAATAACAAAACCTCGTCATTACTGTCTTAGGAAGGACGGAGAGAATTATGGCCTCCTCAGGAGGGGGGGGGGTACATTTTTCAAACAAGAATTGGGAAGGGGGGTATAATTTTTACCTAAAATTTTTTTGGGGGGGTTCAGTTTTGAAACACTACACTTTTTTGAAAACCACCGCCCCCCCTGGGACGTAATTAACGATCGGTCCCTAAGTGGGTGAAGTTGTGAAACTGAAGTTGTAAGACTAAGTACCATTTTTTCAGCATAATACAATTTTGCAAGAAAAGAATACTTTTATTTTATATTTTTTACTATTTAGACTTATTTGGCTGCTAGTCAGTCCATTAATTTGGTACAAATTGTGAATATCGCTGGCTATAAGCTTTATTTAAAAGTCGTATAGGGTTAGTAGTTTGATATGCTGTCTGCCTCCTGCTGTTCTCTCGAGTAACTAAAAACTAGTTTGGACGCACTCTTCGTCTCCAGAAAAAACGAAACAACTGCTTTTACTGTTTACAAACAACTTAGCAACCTTTTAAAATCGTATAAAACAATACCAGAGTGAATATCGGCAATAGCATCGATCGTTTCATTCGGTTTGAAATGGAAAGACATATTACGCGCCTTGTTACTAGTTCTAAGTCGCTTGTACTCGTTGTAAAACCCGACCACGTGACTAGAAGAAACGGAGGCTCCTGACACGAGAATCAAATAATTGGCTGCGCGCGCTTTAACTATCTGTGGATGTTGTTTGTACAATTTCTAATTAGCACAGGGCCATTACCTAAAGTAAATAAAAAAAACTTTTGTAATAAAGAACCTTAATATAAACAGAATGCAAACAACTTTTACAATCAGTTGTTATTTTATTTGGTACATTAAACTGTATTTCCACCACATAATTTTCACTAAGTGATTATGACGTATCCTTCTGCGTATAATTAACAAGTTTTTTGTCGGTATGAAGTTTCTAGCGTGGCGCAATGTATGTGACCGATAACTATGTGAGTTAACTGTGGTAAATGCCATAAAGTGCGGCATGGGTAGTGCAGCGAGCTATCCCATCACAAAAAGTCCAATAATCTACGAGCCAAATGCTTATTTTGATATAACTGGTAAGATTATGTACCAATAGTGATCTTTACTCTACGAAAAACTCTTGCTATATTAATTCCCGCGTCCCTCGCTACGCGAAATGACGACTCGCATGTTGATAACGATTTTTTTTCAGTGCTGTTTTCGATTATTTTCTATTTGCCAGTTTAGCTAATCAAGCACAAAAGCATAGTCTTTGGTGCATAATCAATATTATTGTGAATTTTTTTCTTTACAAAAAGTAGCAAAGTCAGCTTGCAGATAATCCATAAACGGATCAAAGTGGAGTCTCGATTTTTCAATGCATCACTGGAAACAGAAATTCATTAAAAAAGATTGAAAGGTTCGAAAAATCGAGATACTAAATCACTTAAGGCTTTCATTAATTGTTGCAGGGAAAAGAATATCACACGGCGAAAATGAATTAAAAAATACAGAATTTCAAAAAATCCAAGAGAGTTATTGGGAAAAATTACTTGAAGAGAGAAGGAAATCAATGATGAATAGAAGAAAATTTCAAGGTATGGAAAGTTTCCGTTTTTCTTAATCAATATTTGTCTATGATTGGAGTCAATATATTCCTGGAGCAAACGAAGAGAAATGAAAACTGTGAGCGAGCTTCAGGCACACTTGAAGTGGTGATTCTGTTCCGTGATCTGTCAATTAAAGCCTGGTTCTCATATGCCGCCGACATACCTGGACGCCGTTACGGCATATGTGAACATTTATCGCCGAATCATCATTAACCCCCGGCTTGCCTACGTGTTCGCAGGCGCGCCATGGCCAGCACTTGTCGACGATTTGGCGGCGATGAAAATAATACTTAGTATATTTGAACATCCAGTCTGGACGCAATGTATGACGTAAAACTCGATTTTTACCCCACAATTCCTTACTTTACAGATAGAATGGTTGAGAATTGCGCCAATTTGATTTGCATTTCGCGCAAATCAATCCCTCGTAGATGCGCCCGCGACCCTGTAGAACTGATAATTTAACAGAATAAGCCATGCAAGCTGGAAACAATATAATATGTGAAATGTGTCTCGCTTCTTTTCGTTTCAGAAATGGGTGAAAAAGATTTCCGATCGTTAATATTAGAATTTCCAGAATTTAAGGAAACAGACATAGTGGATTTGAGATTACAATTCCAAACGTTCGATTTGAATCAAGATGGAATAATCGATTTCAAAGAATTGTAAGTATCATCATTCTTAAACAACAATAAACAATAGGTTGAGGGAACGTCTTTTGAACATCGGCCGCAATTTTTCGGCGTCGACTTCATTGCTTTTTGTCGTTAGCCGCATACCACCGGTGACAATTACAGGGCACCTAGCATTTTGTATAGATGGTAGTCTCAACAAAAAAGTATGTAGAACAAATCTAGGCATAATAGAGCGAAAATCTAGCGACCAGTAAACTAGTGGTTTGAGAAAGAAATGCATTCCAGTAAAAACAAATGAAATGGGGAAAAGTTGTCTGACGAGTTGAGACGACTACATGCTCAGGTGGGTTAAATATTGACAGAGATCTCTACTAGAGGACGAAAAATCAAGGACCCAGAAATCGACTTAGCCTCGTGTTCTAAATTTAACTAATATTTTGGTGGTAAATGTTGGTATTTGTTTTTAATCACTGTCGCCAAACTCGTGCTATAATGCAAAAAAATGTGATCCCATGATATGTCCTTACTACACAACACCAGAGATGTACTCTCTAGGATTCAGTTTCTATAAATTCCAAACATGGAAGTATATAGTACTTGAGGTAAACTATGAGTATTAAAGTCGTGTCATTTAACTCAAGTCACGGTTCATAATGCCGTTTCGTAATGATATTTCTTTTATAAGAATGCAAGTTCTCGATGACCTTGGCGACAGATCTGAGCCCGAGATACGGGAACAGTACTTCAATGAAATTGACAAGGATGGGTCTGGTGCTATCGATTTTGAAGAGTTTTTAGGGGTAAGATTAATTAATCTGGCATAATAGAAGCACCAAACAAATAATTAGCAAAGAACTCGGCAAAACTTTGTTATCAACTTCCGTAAAAGCTTTGCACGCCCCTCTAGTAAACTTCCCCTTGCCGTAGAAATGTTCATGACCTCCTTCACTCATTTCCCTTGATAATAAGCCCTGGCAATATCTCGACAATAAGGAACTACATTGACCTCTCTATTCCTTTGTGTGGGTTATGAAAAGTTTCTCCATCTCTCTGCCAAGTGTAAGCAGGAAATGCAGGAGAATAGCACTGTTACCCTCAGTCCTCTGTCAGTCACACAATGCTAGCGAATTCTGTGGCTGTAAGCTTTCCCTTGACACATCTCCCAAGTCCGCCATCTTATTTTATGTATACCCTATTGGTGATTTATTATCCATAATATCATGGGTGACAAATTACTCCTTAATTTTGGCGCGAAATTTCAGCCGTAATTTATAATTTCACATGTGAAATTATAAAATTGCTATGGCAACGTTTCCGTAACCCAGGATTGTGAGCGTAATTTGTCACCCATGATATTAATTAATTAATGAAAAGGTAACCAAATGGTGTACTCGTGAAATTAGGAAATAATTTCACTTGCATTTTGTCAAAACTCTAATAATTTCCCTCGCCTAAAGGCTCGGGAAATTATTAGAATTTTGACAAAACGCGCGTGAAATTATTATAAAGGCTCGGGAAATTATTAGAATTTTGACAAAACGCGCGTGAAATTATTATAAAGGCTGGGGAAATTATTAGAATTTTGACAAAACGCGCGTGAAATTATTTCCTAATTTCACTCGTCACCATTTGATTACCCATACAAACAAGACCCTTTAGTACAACAGGCCCCTAAACAATCCTCTATATCAAGTTCCCTTTTAAGGTTTTTGAAAGATATAAACCCTCTCCTCCCCGGGCACTTAACTAAACACGCCTGGAAAATGTTTTGTCCTGAGCTTGTTCACTGATAGCTTAGTTTTTAATCCAAATTTCTGTAGTAACTCGATACTAGGCGTACATGTTTTACCAACAACATAATTTTCCTTGCTACATCGTTGCTCATGTGATGTATTTTCATTTTGCAGCTCATCTATCAACTTCGGAAGACTACAAACGTGTTCAACGAAAGAGGTGAATTTGTTCGGATAGGCACTTTGTGCAAGCGTGGAACAGATAGCATTCAGCGCGTCAGAAAACTCAGTGTCGCAAAACAAATGCTCACGGGATTGTTTTAAAAAGCGACTTGGTTATTATTATGGACTGTACGAGACAGACTCCTTTGATGACTGTAAAATATTGATGGAAATGGAGTTGTTTTTCTTGTTAATTGTATACAATTCTTCAATATGACTTGAACCAGAGCTTCTTAGAACTGTGTTTCTTTGCAATATCCAAACTGTATCCAGTGCTTTTTTTTCGGGAATCGTTTAGTGAATGCCCCAAGTCATTTTAATAAAGTAATTGTCTCGCATTATGAGATGTTTTCAAGCCTGAGCATTTCATTTGATAACAGTGGTTACTTGCGCTTTAAAACTGGAACCGAGCTACTAAGTCTACTAATAGACCGCGTGAGATGGAAGAGGGGAAAAGCGGGATTTTACTTTCGGATAAGTAGAGGGAATACCGATAAATGGGAGAAATTGAGATAGAAAGTAGTAGAGCTATAAGGGTTGACGAGGTTTGGTTAAAGAAACGGGAATCTCCCCTACTTTCAAATCTGCTGATTACTGTCCGGTATCGATTCTACAGACTCTACAGACTGAAGTGTTCGAACGCCGACCTCCAGAGCGAGCTACAATGTGACTGTTGTCAGTATGCTAACGATACGACGTTTCATATCCACTCGAAACCATGTGATCTCGATTCCTCGGCAGATTACCTAAATAATGCGGTTACAAGCCTGAGTGACAACTCTAAGAATTGCAACCTGGCATTGACTTCTTCCAAGACAAACTGCATGCTTCTTTCCACCCCACAGATGGCGCGATACCATAGTACCATACAAAAGCTCCCTACTGCTTGTGACCGATACTCCACTAAAACGGATCTCCTGTACAAAGCTACTGGGTGTATGCGTCGATCAGTGACCTGGGCGACGCATGTAGACCTTGTGCTAAGTTCATCTTACGGGACACTGTCATCACTGCGGTGGCTTAAAAATCTAGCCCCTTTTCATGCGAGGAAACACCTGGCAGAGAGTTTAGCCCTCTGTAAAGCGAATTATGCATACTCTGTTTTCAACCCCCTTCCAGCATGCGCTGATTTGTCACAAGAAGGATCGCAAGTGTAGAGGAGGTTATAAAGCTCACCTGGCTCATTCTTGAATATCTTAAATTAAATTTACACAATATATTATAGCTTAATATTGCGCCTGTCCTTTCTATCCCGAGAGAATCGAGTACATTTTCCCATTTCAGCACTCGGCAGCATCTATTTTTAATAAACGCCCTGTAGCTATTAGAAACACAACCGAGTACAATTCCTTCTGTCGTAGTGTGAAGAGACATTTCTTATCTATATAAGGAATTTTAAATAGCGTGCACACCAGTAAATATGTATATATTCTAATTTATTTTCTTTTTAGTACACTTAGAGTAAAATCATATCCCAGATTTTGTCACTTTATTGAATGGTAACGAGTTTTATTTTTTGATGACAAATTGGGCATGCGCAATACCAAGAGGGCCTATCTTGGTCCAGTCTCGTCCCCAGAGCCCACGAGATTGATCTTGGTCAGAAGGAACAACTAGATAACCTTTATTTTAAAACGATAAGTACTATCATATAAAATTTTCAACCTCGGATATTGCATTTCTTGTGTTTTGTGATGCCCGGGGCCAGATGCTGGGCAGAACAATTTATTTCATTTGCTCTTGTTGGATATGGGATTGGTTAAAGTCCAGTCAGCTCCTCGGGCCTCGTTGGCTATTTCGCATCTCATATTAAATGAACAATACAGCAAAAGAAGATAACCACTCTTCCAAAAAAAGTCCCGGGGGGGTACTCCCTTATACGGGCTATATAGGTATGTGCGGCCCCAAAGGATATGATTTTTCAGCCGTTTTAGTCATAAATTGGGTATCGATTTTAGCCATTTCGCCGCCATTTTGGTCATAAATAGGGTAAGGGTTTTGGGAAACGGGCCGCACACCCCTACCAAATTTGTCTGGGAGTACCCCCCCCCCCCGGGGGTGTAACCGTGAACGAAAGCGGTGAAGCCTTGTGGAGATTGGTGAGGAGGAGTCGAGTTGAATGAATTTCATTCGCATCGTAGCCTGCGTAGCAAGCGTTGCGAAGGAGGTTTTCGCATTCCACCTTTTTCTCCTTTCCATATTTCGCGCGGCCTGAATGCGAAATACTCCGCGCATCCCACGTTCGTACTGGAAGTACGCTTGCTATCACCGCTCGCGAATTTCCTCATGGGTCCCGAGGAAAAAAATGGCGGCTCCACCGCAAAATATCGCTTACTCGCAAATCTCGCCATCTACACAGGCTAAAGAAAGTCATTAAGATGTGTTTCAAGCCAGGGCATTCTAAAGAAACTTCCACATTTGAAAAATTGAAACAGACAAGAAAATCATGAGCATGCCGCCACATGTATTTTATACTATAAACATACTCCTTACAGCATCATGATGAAAATATCTACAAGGCTTACTGTAATTTAACAATAAATAATGAAAATGATAACTTAAGACTCTTGCGCACCTCAATAAATATGCAACTATTATTTAATGAACCTTAGGGGTATAAAAAGTCTTGATGTGTTTATATGATCCAATTAAATAACAAAAAAAAACATGCCTTATTAAAAGTAACTCCACCTGCAATAAATTATAATAGATCTTGTTATAATGTAGCTTTGGTAATGCTCTAATGAATTCTGTCACAATAAATACTTACCAATAGACCAATGCGCACAACTGTAAGCATATGTTCAAACCACATAATTTTAAAGTGGCTCTCTACAGTTCAAAAAAAATATTGTATTAAGAATTTTTAACATATTACCAATAGTGGCAAGCAGTTTCATTACTAACACCAAGGAATAAAAAAGATTCATGCATTACTATGATCACTTTCAACAGCTGCTTGCTCAGCCTGTTAGCATGTTCATTGTTCACTGATGAAAGATGCTGACATCAAATTGTTTTTTACAATTATTATAACAAATGGTCCACTTTCACTCGTATTGTTATCAAAAATTCATGCGTTTGTCTGCTTATTGACATTGAAAATTAGTCAATGAGCACACAAGAAAAATTTTTGCAGTTATTGTAAAATTGATATTTTGAATGTCTTTGATTCTCTGAAAATAAAACAATTACTTGATTATAGCTTTTCCTCATTCGAGTTAATCCTTTGCAAAAGGTCTTGAATATTGTCACCTATACGTAACAGGTCTTGTATAACTTGGTTAGAAGGTTTCTGTTTAGAAACAAGATTATCTAAGGACTGAAGGCTGGTCTTTAAACCATCTATTGCCTTCATGTAGCTGTCTTCAACCTGGAAATATATACAAATAAAAATTTCAGTCTATACCATCATATCATATGTCCTTTAATTTTCCACTGAATTAAATTCATTTAAATTCACCAAATAATGCCACAAGTAATAATTACAAAGCAGTAGCCTTAACTTAAATGTCCAAGCAATAGAGTTTGGATTTTCAACTGAAAAGTTAAAACCACATTATACTAATGCAAGATTTCACCCTGTGAGTGCTTCAAAGATTCATGACATATTTGCATTTTACTGACTGGCTGAACTTTTTATCACCTTTTCAGGGATGTAGGGAGCAGTGCATTTGTTATTTTAAGTATTCTTTTGTTTCAATGGTGAGTTCATGATGAAGAAAATCCAACTGTTTCGTCTCTTGCAGAAATGGGGGGAGGGGGTGGGGAGGTAAAGTCTGCATACAAGCCAAGTGGCTCACCAGGCCGAAGCTTATCCTGGTTTCTGTAGCATGAAGCAACTAGGAGTATTTCTTCTTCCCCCTGGATGGGATGCTAGTCCATTGCAGGGTTACCGCCAACATTAAGATTGCCGGTACCCATTTATACACCTGAGTGGAGGTAGGCACTGTGAGAGTAAAGTGTCCTGCCCATGAACACAACATGATGTCCCCGGCTAGGACACAAACACAGACCACTCCATCCAGAGATGAGTGCACTAACCTTGAGGCCACCATTTCGGAGGGGGGGGGGGAGGAGAATCATTACTGTATTGGAGCAAAATAGGTAAATATCACAACGTTTAATTTTCCTACCATACAGGATTGGTCCTTTATCACCTCTGGATCTCTGCAAAATCGTTTGGGCTCAGGCTTAAAAAATAAAATGAAGTTTGTTATCCCAATATTGCCAAAAACAGCAAATAAAACATAAAACAGTATCATGCATTATATTGTTGGTATATTTTTGTATTAGTATGGAGCAAAAAAAATAGGCAGAGAAAAAAATTTGTATTTCAAATACATAGGTCTACATATTCAGTCAATGATTCAGTATACTAAAACTATGGAAGTGATCACAAAAAGGACAGTTATCAGATGGCAAAATAAACTCTGCCTGCTGTTATTGAGACCAGTAAGGAGAATTTGTTTGGTGATACTGAGACTTTTCATTGACATTGTAACAGAACAATAATTATCCAGTGTTTTTACTGCTAAGACATATCAACTCTGCACACAGACAAATGTACGGGAAGGGAATCCATTTAAGTATTATGGTGGGTTTTCCAAATAACCCAACCCCAACACAAGTCAACTGCTACTTCAAACATTTGCATCAGGTACTTTTTGTCAAAGTTTATTAATGCACAATATTTCCTCACCAGAAACTAATGAACAGATGAAAAAAAAAAATGATGACTATGTCATCTTTTATACAGTTGCCTCCAACAAACTCACTTGCTTTGTGCACCAGAATGCACCTAATGCACACAGATTTTCAGTTTTGTTCAATATCAGCTATCCACCTGCTGGCTACATGCAGGAGAAGGTAACCAACTCCAGCACTCTTCCACACCTCACTGCTTTGATAATGACAAGTACCTGGGGCTCTCAACTTTTACAATTTCCTCTTTGTTTCATTATTTCAAATTGGAAACCCTGAGTATAAACTAATCAAACTGCATGACAGTGTTGGCCTGTCACTTGTACCTAGGCCCTCCCTGAGGGAAACTACATCCGGGTTTCCCAGATCATGTTGTTGTTGTAACACGAAGTCCTCGTGGTCAAGCTCAGGAATAAAGACTGTGTTCGTTGAGTTCCCGATATTGTCTGAGTCGTCTGTACCGCCCAACATGGTGTCAGAAGTGGGATCGATCCGATAAATTGACAAGAAAAACATTCACGGAGAGTAAACATACATTTAGCGAATTTAACGAACATAGCCGACTCGTCAAACAGCGATGGCGAACCTCAAGCGACCCGAACTAAAACTCGGAGGGAATATGTCAGAAAATTTCAAGAACTTCGAACTCCGATTCAACGACTATTGCATACAAGCCGATTACCGAAACTTGGGAAAAAATCCCGAGACCGAGAGAGCAGATTACTACAAGAAACCGTTACTGGAAATATCAGCGCTCCGATCGTCAATGCCGGACGAAGCTTTGCAGGTGATCCGTTACACAATCGAACCCCAGATAACAGCTGATGATCAGAAAAAACCATGGATCTGGATGGACAAATTACGACTTCATTACACTGGATCTATCGGAAGCTCCCTACTGGCCGACAGATTTAAATTCTGGAACACTCAACAAAGCCCACACGAATCTGTTCAAGAATGGGAAGTTAAGGTCAGACAGGCGGGCAGCCTGTGCTCGTACAATACACTGACAGACGAAATGTGCCGCGACAAATTCGTTTTTGGCTTGCACG
>OMLO01005935.1_pt1 | contig 10268 bp, 6 predicted proteins | sample 1674811 | NCBI WGS metagenome assembly OMLO01 (sample SAMN06265003, study PRJEB25207) | coral metagenome | isolation source: Coral host | place: Mexico:La Bocana,Puerto Morelos, Mexico | collected 2008-11-13
CAACTTAGTTGATATAACCAAATTACGTTGTTACCCCCACCGACGCAGCACCACAGTTTCTTTAGAAACTTTCACCCCTAATCGCTTTTAAAATTGTCTTGTTCCTCTTCTTCCCATTTATATCACAGCAAAACCTGGTTCACGCTTGCGACATAACTGTACAAGCAGAACAACATAAACAGTTTTTTGGTTTCCTTTCGATTTCCTTATTGCATTATGTGTATACCATAATATTCCTTTATGTCTTACATAGACGACAACACATCTCAGACATGAGGTGCCAATGTGTTCGCGTGACCTTCACGATATGTGATTTGCAAATAGCTTGAAGTGCGAACGATGCCTTTCCGAACGAACTTTGAACTTGGATCATTCTTGGCGTGATATATGTTTAAAAGCAATGTTATTCTATCATTATTGTCAAGTTAAAATAACGGTTGAACACATAATTGACCTATAATTTAGAAAGATTTATTCCATTCGACATGTTTGCGTGAGGTCTAAAATTTTGGCGTGTTCAAGCGAATAATTTGGCTGAGCTTGCACGTAATCGAACTTTATTCGTGATTTAACCGAAAAACAAGTTCAGAATGTTTCGAAACTTGTCGAAACAAAACGAAACAATGGAACATGTGGATTTCCCTTAATAAATAATTTATTTTAAAACACACTCACCTTGCAATGAGACCATGTAGTTTCTTCGAAGTGCCAAGCAATCGCGATTGACACACAAGAGAAGAACGAAAGAAGCGGTAACGAACAAATAAACACCGCAAAACAATCAAGAGATATGGACATAATAGGTTCTTGAAGGCTGGAAGAAGCCATCTTGCTTTGATGTTTATACTCAGCAATACAACACGGCAGGACCGCTACCTCAGGAGTGAAAAGTCATGTTTTGCTAATGCAGTCACGTGTTCCCGATATTTTTTTCTGGCTACGCTTTAAGTCAATTGATGACCTCAAAAAATGATAATAAAAATCAATATCGATTGGGATTATAAACATGAATAATAACAACAACCGCGAAATAATCGATATTGAAATCGGTGAAACGTGACTTTTCATTTTAATCAATTTGTACGACACAGTAACCGTTACGACATTAAAAGAAGACATACAAACTGATCTTTTCCTAATGTCCGATGCCACATTACAGACATTAGCGATGAAATCGTTGTGTCGTTATGTCGCCATTGAGAACTAGGCCAATGTCGACAGAACGAGAAAACCATAACACTACTAAACATGTGTCCAGAATTATTATTCTTATTGTTTGTTTGTTAGCTTATGTTTTATTTTCCATGCGGAGTGCAGATAGTTATGTTCCCGGGCAATCCTGTTGCGGCAACAAGGTTGACAAAGAACCAAGCAAACCAGTAGTTTTTCTCGGTCGTTTGTGTCGCTAGCCTCCTTCGCAAACGTTGTTCTGATGGCTCGTCACGTATTTCTCGAAAGTGGACACTTCATAGCAAGTTGTCTTTGGACGAGCAAATCCTCGGAGTCGTCCTCATAACAGACAGGCAACGCACAGAGGTTCTTATGTTTACATGTCCAGTTTGTTCAACTTATTTAGCTGACTTTTGACGGGGTATCCTCACTGAAGGCCAATGTCAAGGTAGAGCCATTAAAATGCCAGGAGCACAGCCAGTGAAATGCCATGTTGGACACAATTGTGCAGTATTCAGCCAGAGCAAACAAGGTGTACACTGCAAGGATACAGCAATAGTTAGGAAAAACCAACTACAGAGATCAACCTTTTAATACAGTAAAACTGAAGTCATTCTAGCTATCTTTTTAAAATGTATTTTAGAACTAGAAGTCCGAGTTCAAGCCGGTACTTTGATCTGTGTTGCACTCTGGGCTTCACACTTTACATGCTGGACAAACAGAGGTACCTGACTAGTAGCTGAAAAAAATAAAACCTTGTTCAGCCTTGAATTGGGCTCAGATATATTCACCATTTGCTGTCCAAGTACATGCATATAAGTTGTGCAAATAAATGAAAACGAAAACCTTGCAGCACTAAGTGGAGGGCACCAACTCTGTTTGGTCAGACCTTTATGCACATGGTGTCTCTTGCCCCAAGAGGAGCCGGTACAAAAACCCTGATACATTTATGTGACAGAATGCTACATGCAATGCTGAATGTTTGGTAGCACTTACTCCAGTTTCAAATTAATTGAAATATATTACTTAACCCCAACTTGGAATATACAGAAATAATAATTAGACTTTTTACAGCATAGTACATTTCAATGTCAGTAGGTTTAAAAGGATACCTCCTGGTTCACAGTATGAGTTGTGACGGAAGAAAAAATACACTGCCAGACCAAAAGAGCAATAGTTGAAGACCATTATAAGGAATTTTCTCCTGAAAAATGTGTAGTCCTGAAAACAGAGAATATGCATTATTTTTAGAAAGACGTGAATGATTAAAATCAAGCAAGCACTATTAATTTTGGCATTTCCATCCACTGCTCTTCATGTACATGTAATAACATTTTCTTGCATCATAGCAACATCATCATTGGTGTGCAGAGTTGCATTATTATGTCACATCACTGGTGAAAGGAGCATGCAGACAGCTTGATAATCAATTCACATCATTGGCCCATGGTGTGTGCAGATAGATATATAATCATCTCACATCACTGGCCTGAAATGAGTGCAGAGAGCGGTACAATTATCTCAAATAATAGGCCCGCAATACATGCATGTACTACATATAGCTACATGGTAAGAATTTATATTTGATGTCATGCCTTCTTGAGGTTAAGGGTAGCCCTGCAGCTATAAAAAAATCTCAGGCCTTCCAGTTGATAATTTTATATAAACTAAAATCTTTGATTACAGTTAACTGGCTAAGTCTTGTATGCACCTCAGCATTCATCGGCTTGTTTGCAGTCAACCAGAATAAAATACAAGACAGGAACATATAGAGCATAGCACACACCATAAAGGCAATAAATGAACTTTCATGGACGGCTGAAACAAATAAAAATCCAATTTAAGATATTACACATCACACTTGCCTTTCAGCTCAATAATATTTGAAGAAACATCCCTTAAACATCCTACCAAAATAGGATCAGGTGTACAAAAGACATCAACTGTCAAGAGTCAATTGGCACTGTCAATCGATACTCTTGATTGACACCCCATTAATACTTAATTGAGAATCCATCAAAATCTCACTTGACACTCGATCGACACTCCATCAACATTTCAATTGACGGTTGGTTGTCATTGAACTAGTTTTGCATTGATGCATATGAGTCAGTTGGCACTTGGCCGATCAACAGTTTGTTGATCAAGCAAGTGTCAATGGAGTATTGATCAGGATGAGGATCGAGCACCAATCAAGTTTTCAAATGTGGGCATTGATCAAGGGTATTGATTGACAGTCCATTATGCCCACCATTACTAAACATGATTCACAAAATATCTTACCAAAGTTATCTGTTGAAGAAACATAAGTTAATGTCATGAGTGCTCCATTTTCTACTACTTGTGAAATACAGCTTAGGAAGTTGAGTGGCCCAAACCACCAGGTTGTTAAATTGTATCGCCTCCCTAATTGTGTGTTCTTGTAATGTTTATGAATAACTGGCGGGAAAAGTAGAATTCGTGGCAGACAGTGCAGAGCTATTCCAACTCTCCAAATAAACTTCTCAGGCATTTCTCCTCCGATTGCTGCACTTATTGATGGTAAATAGTTTGGAACCTAACAAAGGCAATAGGTAACAATATTGTAATTATCTTCTTGTAAGCCAAGCTTCAGTTTAAACAACAAAGGATTGAAAGACAACCCACAGCAACTGAAAAAATATCACAACTTTTGGTGTAATGGTCAGAAAAGTGTTTGGATAAACTGTCATGTTCAGGGTCTCGAAACAGTTTTGCAAATGCTCTCATGATGAGCACAGAGCCAAAACACCTATCTCAGATTAACAAATAGATTCCATGTTGCTGTGCATCTGTTCAGTAACTGATTGCAGATGATGTTGAAATGCGGTAAGAACTAAATGTGGCCCATGAGAAGGTGACCATAGCTGAATGTGTCACTGATGTTCTTATCATATTTTGAAATCTTCTGTGAACAGGTGCACAGCAACAGGGAATTGATCCATTTTGTATTATAAGAGAAAAAGGCGTCATCTATACATCATCTATGCATCTTTCTTCCAATTGATCATAAGTAAAAAAATCAAAATCAAAAAATGCAAGAAAAATTAGCATCTAATATAATCACGTATTGTTTTCAAGTTCTCTGGAGAACTATTTCCCATTTAAATATGTCTGCACATCATTCAGTTCCACTTGGTTTGTTTGAATTTGAATGAGGTTCCAATCAGTCAACAAAGAAAAGAAGCTTAGGAGGTCTGTTTATTGTGTGTTTATGCAGCAAATAATTAGATCGGGGTATAATTAGAAGCTGCATAAATTATTAGCTTGTGCTTGTGAATGAATAATAAAAAATTCGAGGTAAGGACCAGTTTAAATATTACATTCACCCTTTACAATGGCAAACCTAATACCCATTTGAGTCAACTCTTATAATTAAGTTCAACAGTTGATTCAGACGTCGAACCTTATGATTTCAAACTAAATTGTAACTTTGAGGTGAAATATAATTTATATCAAATATTTAAGCTATGTATCTAATTAAATTCAGGTAAACGCTCAATTTCCTTTGTCTTCTAATTTAATGTTTACCTGACTATTTTTAACTACAACATATGCGTAATATGTATGCATTAGATTCGGTACATGTAGCGCTAAGTTCGACACCTAAAACGAAGTTCAACTTCTGCGGTTGTGTTATACTAGCGTAGTCGATTAGAACGGCAACCCAGACACGTGTCGACCGACCGTAACTGATTCAGCACATGCTCCAACGGACTTTTATCTTGTGCTGTCAGTGGACTGTAACTAAAGCAGACTAAAGCGACAATAAAGCAAATTAAGTCCTTATTAAAGTGCTCAGGAGAACAAGAAAGCAGTTTGGGATGCAATAACAAGAAAATCTATTTTAATACTTACGTTACAATGAGTATTTGTAGTTTCTTCGAAGTGCCACACAAGAGCGATGGCCACACAAGATATAAACGAAAGCAGAGGTAAAGAACAGAGAAATAGAGCAAAGTACTCCAAGCGGACGGACAATAATGGGGTCTGAAAGCGATCAGTGACCATTGTAGCGTGAAAAATACTTAAACGAGAGAGTGCCGCAAACGTTGCTTCAGCAGGCAGAAACAAGGCTGGGGAACCTGGCCAGATTACTTCAGAAACAAGAGTACTCTACTCGGCTTTTATGATATTGAGCAACTTTTTCGATTCCAAGCAACTTTTCTGATAGAGAGCAACTTTCCAGCATCTAAACGTTAGCATATTTTTGGCATATTTATCATGTGCCCGATGTCTCATTTCCAGCTTGGGTATCCTGTGTTAATATTCCCGAATAAGGGCTGGTTTGCAGTGTGACGCCATTAAAAATTCGTAACCAGTCCAGAAACTGGGATTTGAAAGATGATTGATATATAAACAACCTCGCCAAGATTATTCATTCGAGCGTTATTTGGAAAAGTCAGTTGCACCCAAATTTACAAAGCGTTGTATGGAGACATGGCGGCCGCAACAGAAGCATGTGTCATTGAGTTCCGCCATCGAAACGAAATGTTTTTACTTGTTCTAGACCAAGGACTGTTTAGTTAGCCAGGCCTGAGCAATACCCGGCATCTTTTGCCCTACACAAGAGTCTTAGGCACAAACTTGAGAATTCAAACGTACTCTATTACATGATGAGGAACCCAGGTGGACTTAAACGTTGCAAAACGTCTGGTGAAAAAGTAACATTTCACACCCCGGTCGTTAAAAAGGTGAATACAGATATCCAACGGATAAATCACTATCCCGTGGAGAACGTGGTTTGTTTTGATCCACTGGATAGCGTTACATGCGGTGGATATTGTTATCCACCCTATGAAGAACTGACCCCAGAAGGATTGATACCTTTTTTTGGAAAACGATGACGTCACATGAAAACCAAAGAATAGTACAACCGTACTCAAAGTAAAATGGCGGACGCCATTTTGATGGGTCTTTCTTCTAAAAATAAAGAACAAAATCTAAGAGACCCACTCCCGGAAAGGAAGCAGAGCTTTGGAAGCCCATTGACCGCAAGAGGTACTATTTGCCACATGTTAGGGGCAGGCTTTAGTTTATTCCGCCCCCGGGATTCCGCCGTGTATTTTAATTATTCAGTACTATTTAGAAATTCATAAAAAGTAGCACAGTCAGTTATATTGCAATATTCTATGCCAGGAAGCAGCTTTTTTTTTATTCGAACCAATTTTTGGAGCGTATTTTTAAGGTTACTGTAGACCTCCAAATACCGAATTTTGCGAAAAAATTTTTTTCTGTGCTCCTGATATAGCTAAAGCATCAATTTAAAGTTTGTTGAAAAAAGTTTTTTTAAAATCATTCATCGATAGCGAGATTTCGGGGAAAAACCGTTTTGGAGAATAGTCAATAAATAACTAAAGGCGTTGTAATCCCATTAACACATCTAGCGCCTATGGATTTTTCGCGGCAAATTTATCCAGGACTTGTATTACAAAACATTTGTCTACATTGAAAGTTGTGCTGTGTCGCGTCGTTGGATTCCGTGTCGTTTAGGCCGTTGGCGTCAGTGAATTTTTTAATGTAGAATCCGTGAAAACGTACACTGTGAATTCATCGAAAAGAGAGAAGACGCCTTGGACAACATTTCGTACAACACACGGGCCGAAGAAAAAGGAGAACGGCGAATATGGAGGAAGGAACTTGAAAATAAAGCCTACCCGAGCGAATTCATGGCAGCAACCATGTCTTTTGGATCGCGTAAGGTTGGCTGGACGTTTGGTTCTTTGGAGGTCGCCACAACTTTTCTTCTCTTTAAAAACTGATTAGTGCCTTTCCCACTGTTTTTCCAGCTTTTCTCGTCGTTTTCCAGCGAATTCAATGGGCTATTTTTGTTGCGGGCGCTCGGGGGGTCAGAAGCTCGCGTTTCATTGGTCGGCGGCCTGTCCCGGTTGACAGCCGCTTTGATGAGGTGTGATATTAAGCTTTCAAAACTTTAGGAGTCAAAAACTCGGGCTTTATTTTTGCGTGGATTTACATGTTTCAAGCGAATCAGTAGGGTATATAGTTTTGACGGATTATTGTGAAATTTGGCCAAAATGTTCCTTGGTTATCAATGCAAAAAAAGGTGTGAGGCTTTTTTGATATGTGTCTAAATGACCGGCAGCCGGTCACGGTTTTCAAATCACTAAATGACCGGCAGTCTGATATTTTGCTCAAATTTGAGGAATCGAAGGAACCCATCCAATCCAAACTATCATATGTCGATTAACAACCGCCAAGCGATCCAGAAGAGCTGTATAGGTCGCAGGTCTGAGGCGTGGTTTACGCTCTGCTAAGAGAGCGAGACGTGACACTTGAAAACTTCGACCTAAAAATTTCAAAGTGTCACGAACCACGTTCTCGCCCTCTGAGCCGAGCATCAGCCACGCGTTAGATCTGCGATCTATAAAGCTCTTCTGTATCGCTTGGCGATTGTTAATCGACACATGATAGTTTGAATTGGATGGGTCCCTTTCATTCCTTAAAATTTGACAAAAATATCAGACTGCCGGTCATTTAGTGAATTTAAAACCTTGACCGGCTGCCGGTCATTTAGACTCACTAAATGACTGGCAGTCTGATATTTTTCTCAAATTTTAAGGAATCGAAGGGACCCATTCAATCCAAACTATCATATGTCGATTAACAACCGCCAAGCGATCTAGAAGAGCTGTATAGATCGCAGATCTAACGCGTGGCTGATGCTCGGCTCAGAGGGCGAGAACGTGGTTTGTGACACTTCGAAATTTTTAGGTCGAAGTTTTTAAGTGTCACGTCTCGCTCTCTTAGCAGAGCGTAAACCACGCCTCAGACCTGCGATCTATACAGCTCTTCTGGATCGCTTGGCGGTTGTTAATCGACATATGATAGTTTGGATTGGATGGGTTCCTTCGATTCCTCAAATTTGAGCAAAATATCAGACTGCCGGTCATTTAGTAATTTGAAAACCGTGACCGGCTGCTGGTCATTTAGACACAGCGTTTCACTAAATGACCGGCAGTCTGATATATTGCTCAAATTTTAAGGAATCGAAGGGACCCATTCAATCTAAACTATCATATGTCGATTAACAACCGCTTTCATCTCCACCAGATTTAATAAAAACACTAAATAGAAAAGATTACCAGAAAGCTGTATTTTATTCTTTCTACCAATATCTGTCGTGGTCAGATCAGTACGCAAGAAACCTGCTGCTGAGTTTGGACAATAACTCTTTCGAACTCCAAGTGAAATTGTATCAGACATTCCAGGCTGACGGTTAAAGTAGATATAGAGAACTAAACAAATTTCTTGAGTAGTTTAGATCATGAAAATTGCGGAAGGGTTGGACGGTCATAGACATTGTTTCATTTAGTAGTGGCAGGAAACACTATTTAGTGTTTGCATTTCTGTCACTTGTTTGACGAGTTACATCGACACGATAACTTATATAAACCCCCAACAACAAGTAAAAAACAGATTAGTATCAGTTTAGTTAAGTGTAAGAAAGTTCAAAGGATACTTCCTGGTTCACAATACCACTCGTGTCTGAGGAAAAAGTACATCGACAGACCAACCGAGCAATAGTTGAAGAACATAATGAATACTTTTCTCCTGAATAATTTGTAGTGCTGTAAACATGGAAAAGAGAGAGAGAAACCTGATTTAAAGGAAGCAAGCCTTGCAGAATACTAATCTTGCTTCCCTCTAACTATTCTTAAGAGAAAATTATATACATGACTGGCCCACAAAATGTTCTGTAATTATATGGTTGTAATGTGTCCATACCAGCTTGATATAGTTTTCCAGCATCATAACCTTGAAATGTATAAAGAGAGTGTGTGCCGACAGTACTATGATCACCTCACATCATTGGTCTGGAATGTGTGTGTGCGGGAGACTTGACCGTGAATGTCGCAAATTATTGTTTTCGCAGAGAGCCGGCGGATTAATAAGTATTGGCATCATGCCAGCTAGTAGGTCTCAAATGTGGGCCTGTAGGCCTAACAATTTGAGGCAGTTTCCAAGTTTCCTCATTAACTTTGGTTAACTAGTTTTTTATGTACCTCAGTGCTCATTGGCTTGTTTGCAGTCAACCAGAATAAAATACAAGACAGAAACATATAGAGCATAGCACACATAGTAAAGATGATAAAGGAACCCTCATGGACAGCTGAAACAAAACAGAACAAAATAGATCTAACACATCTCGACTTTAGAGGAAACGGTTTTACATGTAACATGCCAAGTATGAATTATCTTACCGAGGTTATCTGTTGAAGAAACATAACTTAATATCATGAGTGCAACATTCTCCACTACATGTGAAACACAGTTTAGAAGATTGAGTGGCCCAAACAGCCAACTCGTTAAACTGTACTGCCTGCCTATTTGTGTATTCTTGTAATATTTATGAACTAGTAGTAATCAGTGATTAGGGGAATGCGTTCGAGTAAGGCTTTAAAGGAGGAGTAGGTTTTGGTGTTGACTGAGATTTCCCCTTTTTCTTGTACAATTTGTTGGTGATGGGACAAAAGAGGAAGGTGAAATGTTTGTAAGAATAATTTAACAACATTGATTGCGAATAAACTGTAAACAATAACTTTATTAATTCTAAGAATGAATGACAATTGCTTGTCTTTGAATGTGTGTTATGTGTAACACACAAGTATGAAAGTAACGACACAGTTCAAATTGCTACAAAAATTTCTAATAAGTGAGGAGCTTGGGAAATTATGTTTCAGTAGTTTTTTAAGTCTACTTCTGTATTTCTTTCTTCTAAGCAATTTAGTAACTCTACGAACAGAAATTCGAGATGGTTCTCTGTCTCGTTTCCGGTAGCTTTTTGCTTTTTTCACAGCCTGAGATTCCTCAGCATTTGTAGAGATCATAGCAACAGAACAACTGCTATCGCCATTCTTTCCAGCTACAACACGGACATCTCTTTCATATCTCTTTATAAGCTTACTGTCATAATTATTGTGGGTATCATTTCTCGAAGTCTGGACAGAACTCTGTGCACGACGTGATTTGGTCACGTTATTCAAAAGAATGCTTCCGGTGCCGCATTTACTCGACTGAACAATGGTTCGGTTGTATTCGATCGCTTCATCTGACTGAAC
>OMLO01005936.1_pt1 | contig 10266 bp, 10 predicted proteins | sample 1674811 | NCBI WGS metagenome assembly OMLO01 (sample SAMN06265003, study PRJEB25207) | coral metagenome | isolation source: Coral host | place: Mexico:La Bocana,Puerto Morelos, Mexico | collected 2008-11-13
CCTTATTACCCCCACCCTTCTCTCGTGATACTATCTAGCTAATCCGTGCTGTGGCGGTACTTACACAAGCAAAAACCCTGGCCAGTGCTTGACGGCCCTTTTTATTGCCAGGAGATTCTGCGCCAAAGATCCAGTTTTGATTCTCTGGCGAAAGGCTAACCTCAAAACACAAGTCTGTTTTATGGCTACGAGCCCCTGCAACCTCGAACTATGAATCGCAGGTCAAATATGATGTTTTGTAAATTACAACTTTAGAGTTTTCATGGAAATGAGGATTCCAACTATATAAGGCAAATCTAGAGTAGGTTACTCTGTACACTATATGTATGTATGCAAATATACATTTACATATATACATATGTGGGTGGCGGTTTTGAATATTTTTGTTTTTCTAGCCCAAACCTTTTGAACATGATTCCCTATTTGACGAATGTTTTTTTTAATGGACCACCTTATTTGAACAGCTCAACCAACGGCCAACGTTCGAGAATCCATTCCTGTTGTTTTTGGGGGCAAGGTACTGATGTTTTTTGTGAGGGATTTTGATCCTTTTCACCATGGGATGTACCACTATAAGATCATCATTTGGTGAATATATTTGGCACCGACCTTTTTGTAATTATCTTCACATCAACTCAATTTTTCCGGGATGTCCCGGAATGCCAGGAAGTGATCGGATCACTGGTCAGGAAGTGCGTTATCCAGAACTTGTTTAGCCCCCGTCTACTCGATTTATTTCAGTGGATGAAATACACCGTTAAATTGATCCTGACTTCATCCACTATTTCAGTGTGTTTGGTACACTCAGAAATGTATCTTTAATTGCTCCATTTTCGATTGCCATGTCAGTTGACCGGACACCAAAGTACTTTGTGAGAAATGGTGACTTCTATGTTTTTCTTTGGACCCCCCTTTCCGTTTGAGCGGTGGATAGGCTCCAGCCGGAAACTGCCAAAACGACACCGGGTGATGGTTTGATTTTTTCTTTTGATGTTCACCCCTATCTCTGTGGAAAAAACAATCTCATTTATGATTTGTCATTTTTGATTTTTCCACTTGTGCGGTTGTGATTTTGAGAATCAGAGACACCCCTTTCACTCGTCGTCCACAAAAAATCCCACACGATGAGTGTGCGTGGCAACTTGTTCTTGATTCTGACCATTGAGCCTGGAGCTTGGAACATGGACCATGGATGAACATAGATCATGACCTGATATCAGATGGGAAGTTCAAGGGAACAGACCCGAAAAAAGCCATGAGATTTCAAAACAGGGTTGAAGAACATTGAACAAATCTGCCAGCTTGGATTTTTTGGGGGCAAATGTATCTTGGATTCATTGACAAGGTGTGGATACCAACACCTCTCGTCACTGGAAATTCCGACGAAAAAGTGTTTTGACCCGAATGAACGCTTAACGAACCTAGCCTGGAAGAATGAGAAAACATCTCCAGCAGAATGGAGAAAAATAATTGTAAGGTCCGACTACTTTTGGGAGGTATGGGGTGCTTCATAACCCTCATCCTAGCGTTTTGGCTATCCCATCAAAGCTACCCGTACGAAATAGGGGTTCAATTTCAACAAACCGGCCAGAACCTGAACTCAGATCCCCAAAAATCTTTTTGTGCATGGGGGATGGAGGGTACTTACCGGTACGGGTGGGGTTGCTTGAGACACCAACTAGAGGCGATGGTTTCAAAGATGTTTTTTCAGAGTTTTTCAAAGAGGGTTTTTCAGATTTTTCTTGTTAATACCTAGAAATAAAATCCAATTTGACTTGCGCATATGTTTTCTCAATAGGTGGCAAAAATCTACCAACTATAGCAACAAGGGTTGTGACAGTGACAGTTGTCTCCAATTCTGGGATTTTTGTTGTCAACCCCCAACAAAAATTCGGAGAAAATCTGATAAAATGCCGTCGCATGTGGTCAGATTTGTTTACCTAAAAGGTATCATAGCAAAATTTGCAAGATTTAGGAACCGTCACTTGGGACTGTTTCACCCACTAAAAGTCTTAAACCTTAAGCCTTCGGGACACAGGTTTACGGAGATACAGTATTTCTTTAGTAGCGTAAAGGCATCCAATTTTGCGGCAAATTTCACTGAAAGTCAGATTGGTGAACTGTTTGAATTTACCCTCCTCCCTAAATCTAACAGCTCGTGACTGAGAACAGGCCGGGCCCCCAAAATTTCAATCTCTTCCAACCATCCATTTTCGGTGGTTAGTAAGCCAAGTAGCAAAGCCTAAGGTCCCAACAAAATGCCCTTTGTATCAGACGCTGGCATCAAGAATTCAATAAAACAGCAAAGATCCTGCCCAATTCTGTAAAGGTGCTGAAGCACTAACGGACAAGAAAAAATGATTGCTAGCATACTGCCTTGAGTATGCATATGCAAAGATGTGAAAAGAATGAAGCAACGTTGGGCTACAAGATGCCAAAAATGCATCAAGCGCCAGTTGCTGTGCACTGCGCGATGCGCATTGCAGAAAGCTAAGCAAGCAAGAGGCAAGCCGCTCAAGTTGTGTGCATTGCCATCTCTGCCACAAGCGTTGCCAAAGCACTCCCCCGCAATACCACAAGCTAAACACAAAGCAACAAAACAAAAAAAAACAAAGAGAAAAACAGCAACAACCAAACACACCAACAAACCTGTCCTTCTCTTAGCCCCAATCCCAAAGGAAAGGGTTTCCAGGGTCCACCGCGAGGAGGTGGAAGGACGTCGGACCCCAAATGCCCTTTTTCAGGAAAAGTTGGCAATGAAAATTGCGAAGATGTGACCGATTGAAGCATGTTGAATTTCGATTCCCAGGTGATTTTTTTCCAATTTTGTCACCAACATCACATAGTTTGTGAGGTCTTTGTTTCCCCGTTCTTTCGGAGGCTTAAACAACACTTCCAAGGGCCTAAAATGATGGTTTCATCAACCCCTTTTTTGGTGATGTTTAGGAAGGACATAGAGCAAAAACAGACATCAGGGGTTTGCCGTCTACTCAACAATCTGGGTTCAAGAATTCTGGGCTCGCCAGGCTAGGTCTCAACGCATCAGGTGGTCATGCTCCTGGAGAATCGGTTCAGAATTGGGTGGGCTGGGGTTTCTGCATGTGAGCCAGCTTGCCAAATGTCTGACAAACTCAAGATGAGAGAACTTGTAACCAAAAAAATGGAGAAACGACGCGAAGCCATACTGGTCCGCAGGTTATCACCCCCTGAAACTAGAATTGCATTTTTTCTCCAAACCATCAACTTCAAAACTGAAGAATTGCAGCTTCAAACCCATCTCGCCTAGCTCTCCAGCAGCCCACGCTGTTTCAAGTGCCTGAAGGACGAGCATTGAAGTAAGGGAACCTCCCGAAAATGCGGCTTCAAAACATGACTAGGATAAAAAACGACATGCTCTTTTTACTGGCTCAAAACTGAAATTTCGCTGGTCTGGAAGAGCGAAGGAAACCGACCAACAGTACTTCCACGATTATGTTGAAAGAATTGGCTGAGAATGGGGAAGGTAAAATTAAAGAAACGCCCAATCACATCAGTACCCCATGTGTGGGAAATGGCCACCTGATACGCTGCGCACACTTCCTTGAATCTTGATCCGCTCTTATCCTGGTGCAGCTGGCATACATCCAAACTCACAAGGCGAATTCCTGAACAACACAAACCTTGTACGGATGTGTCCGAAATTGGGAGGCCCAAATTGCGTAGGTTTCATTGTAAGGCAAACCATTTATACAGGTTCTTGGGGGTCCCCGAGTTGGAGACATCGATATGATGAAACATGCTTGAAATCGTGGTCATCTGCACGTCAAAGGATCGAAAACTGAAAACCTGTCCTGACACTTGTCAGGATGCGTCTGCAACGCAAGCTGCGTGAATCGCAGCTTGACCTGGCAAAAGAAATGCAAACATCGTGCTCCCGCTCTCTGCTGAGATGTTCTCGCCCCACCCCCGTGTCAAAGTGCGGCAAAACCCTCCGTCTATCTAACTTTTTGCATTTCACTAGGACCACTTGATCAGTGCCATGACACATGCACTTGTTGTTTCCTGATGCAACGAATGTGGTGAGAGACCACTGAAAGAAAAACCCTAAATTAAACACCATGTGTTTTGAATTTTAGTGTGTTGGAAAATAAAACTCGATCAACCTACGGTAGAACATCATAAATTCGTCTCAAATTAGCCCCGATGAAGCACCTGTGCGAAGGACGTCTCACCATCCAATCCAAGCCTAGCTTCACAAACTCTTCAATGTCCAGCCAAAAGTCGAAACAAAAGAGCAATCAAAACTCGGAAAAATGATGTTGGAAATGACTTTGGTTGCATTTGTGCTTGTTCAACCACCTTGTTTGAGGTTTAGATTGCACTTTGGAAACTTTGGATTGTTCTTTTCGGTGTTTTGTTCCTTCCAAAATGTTTCCTGAAAATGTGCTTTCACATACGGGTAAACTAACACAGCAACGGCAAACCCTTGGTATTGTTGGTAAGTACCAGGAAAGATTGGGATCTTCCATGGCCATGTTAGTTTACCGGAGTGTAGTCCTTATTCCATAGGTGGCATGTGGACCAAAGAGTTTTGTGAGTTCTCAATGGAAAATAATACAAAAGTATGACAATTAAAGAAAAACCGAGAGAAATTAAGGGGGTGGGTCTTGATAGCGCCCTCTAGTCACAAAACGGGCAAGGCTATATCTATATCATTAAATCATCATAGATGCATGCAACACATCCTGGAGTAAGAGAAATGGCAGATATGGGGTGTGTCTCAAAATTAGGGCGGGGGATGAGATTCCTGCTAAATTAGCATAGTTGCTCGCAGTTTGCGAGGGTCCTTCAGGTTAAATTTTAAGACATACTGTTGATATGGTAAATATTTCATTATTTTCAGGGCTTCATGCATCCCAGGTGGTGATCGCCAGATTTCTGAACCATCAACAATATCCATAAAAATCTAAATTATATCCAAAGTCTTAGGATATGCTACCTCCTAAGTTTTGGTTGGGCTCTTCCCGCTCCCAGGTCCACGATTCGGGCCGTTGGTGGTTTCCCTATCCCAGCGAAGTGCCAGGGTATCTTCCTTCAAACATGGAGAAACTTACTGGAATCCTAAAACACCAATCAAGCATTATATACCCCCCCTGAAAACTAACAGCAACAGCACCTGAAGATGGATGCATACATTCAATGTTGAGTCTCAACCTACTGATTTTGTTGGAAGTTCACCATTGCAGTGGAGTGGAGGCCGCCAAGTCTTTTGAACTTCTTCCTTGAAAACCCGAAACAAGTGATTCTTTTCATGCGAGAGGTTGCAACACTGAAAAATCAACTATCCAAAACCATCCATGATCTATCTTTCTTAAGGATCTATGGTGTTGGCGGATGGATATCCAATCTCAGCAGCGGCTTAGTTCTCATGTATTTGTACACGATTCCTGCATTTGTTGCAGTTGCACTACGAAGAATTAGGAAAATTAGACAACTTCTTGCCACTTCCCGAGGTCGCAGTGAGCATTTTGGCCCCCCCACGTTTTCAAATGAGGCAATAGGTTTGCTTTCACCAATGCCTCTGCCTGCAACACTGCGAAAGCCGCAGTACGAGAACGCAAAGGGAAAATAAAACAAATGAAACAGTTGAAACACGGATCTTTTTCCTAATCAAAGAAAGTTTAGTTGGAAACCAAAGAGGTCTGGACTCTTAAGTCAAGGGAGGAGTCGAATAGTAAAGTAGAGTAAAGTTATAAGTAGAGGCGTTGAAAAAGCAGTGGAATCGAAAGAAGAACAGTGAGTGACTCAGTAGAGCCGAGAAGTTAGTAGCGTAAACATTAGAGTAACGTAAGAGTAGAGGAGTCGACTAGTAGAGTCGGCACAAGTAGATTCGAGTAAAGTAGCGTCACTTAGAAAACTGGAAAAAGATTCCTGGCATGCTCTTGGCTTGTCGCTTTTTTATCGGCAAGTGCAGTACTTGGAGGTCATCCCAGTCAGTAAATAATCAATCTGAGCTTTCCAAGATCCTGCGTCCTGGACATGGTTGTCTTCTTTATTCATTCTTGGAGCTGAAGCACCTGTCGCTGCTTCTTTCTTTTCTTTTTGGCGTCCCTTTTGGCGTTCCGTCTTTCACTTTCCTCGGCTCTTGGAAATCTCATCGGGGCAAAGTATTGCCAAAGGCACAAGGAGCAATGATTAATCAAGTTTTTTTTGGTTTGCGCTGAATAAAACCACTTGCGAATAATATCACATACACAACTTGAACGTATAAAGAAAATCCTCTACACGTGGTTGCCTCATGAAAAATGGGGCTTCCAATCTTCAAAGCGAACCCGAAACTCAGAAGCACTGCCAGTCAAAACTCAGCTTGGGACGAGAAGGGCTGCCTGGGCAGGCATCGTTTCTCTGCATATGCATCTTACTAAAGAAACTTGCTGAGTGGTGGGTGGTCATGAACAGCAACAGTTTCTTCGATAGACTCGGTGGAGCAGTTCTAGAAAGGCCAAGCTACTAACTTTTTACTCTTCGTAGAATGGCGTAATGTTTACCTCGATCCCTTTTTGGAAACTAACAAAGTGGTAATTGTGTAGGAAGTAGGAAGGAATGATAGATGCTCCACCAAGACAGAAAACGCGGTTCAATGCAAGATGTCTTGGAAGCACAGCAGAATCAAGAAGCACAGCATATTAAGAAATGTTGGCGTCAAATACTTACACAACTGACGCACCAAGAGACATCTGATCATTTCAGGCACTGTTTTTTCTCGCCATGTTCGAGAGCAGATTGATTTTGAAACATGCCCAAATAAAGGGTTATATCATGTTCCTCAAAAAAGTTCACACCCTGTCGACAATCAAACACTTAGCTCAAAACCCGGATTTCTTCCTGGGCAGGCATCGTTTCGCTGCTAGTCTATCTTACTGATGAAATTTGGTGAGTGGTGGTGGGCAGTAGTGACCAACACTGGGCTACTAACTTTTTACTCTTCGTAGAATGGCGTAATGTTTGTCTCGATCCGTTTTTGGAAACTAGCAATGTGGTAGATGGTGTAGGAAGCAGGAAAGAATGGGCCCCACTCACAAATGCTTCATTAACACGGAAACCATGGTTCAATGCAAGATGCTTTGGAAACACAGCAGACTCAAGAAACACAGCATATTAAGAAATGCTGGTGTCCAATACTTACAAAACTGACACACCAAAAGACATCCGATCATGTCAGGCACTGCCTTTTATGTTTGAAAGCAGGTTGATTTTGAAGCACACTCAAAGAAATCTTCATGTTAAATCCAAAGGTTTGTCCAAACAAGTTCTCAGGCTTGAGATGAAACTTTGTCTTCAATTATCACACGTGCTTTCTCCTGCTTTCATCCAACAGTCACATCCCGTCTATAGTGAAAAACTCAGCTCCAACCAAGAATTTCTTCCTGGGCAGGCGCTAGTCTTTCTTACCAAACTGGCTGAGCAATGGGTAGAGTAGTAGAGCAGCAATGGTTTCTTCAATGCACTCCGCGGAGCAAAAACTACCATTGCCAAGCTACTAAGTTTTTACTACGCTTCGTGGAATGGCGTGGTAATGTTTATCTTGTCGATAGTTCATATATCACTTACATATACTGAATCATAAGTGCAATGCACATCTATGTACATGGTAGGTAAGGGGCCTAAAAAACTTGACTTTTATACATCCATTCCGTGGTTGAACCATCAAGCATACCACTGTGTACCACCAAGCTCCTAAAACGAGGGATCCTCCGAGACCCCAATTTGGGAAACCGAGCCGACGTAGGCAGAGTTTTCTGCGGGGCCTGCAAGCGCAAAGAGCAGGGCTCTTTGTAGGCCGAGGCGTCGGGCTGCCCTAGATTTTTTCAGGAAACTCTTCACTTCAATATCAGGTGACATGAATAAGGTCTGACATGAACAGGAAAATCATCTGAGCAAAACCTTCCAGACCCCCACTTTTGAGTTAGCGCTGTTAATGGAAGAAATCCGACCAAGTAGTTAAAAATTGGTAGTTGACCCCACTATACATGTTTTTGTGCATCCAAATACTCTTCTCCGTAAAACCAAGAAGTCATGGTTAACTCAAACTACTTTTGTCAGTGTTAGAGGCTCAAACGCTCCAGTTTTTGTCATTAGCAAAATTTTCAACAATCACCTAAGTGGCTATTTGAAAATTCAGATCTTTCAAGTTAGGATTTGTTTGGGGGGTGTTCTTCCTGGGTAAGCAATATTTTGAAATGTTTTTGGAGCTGGAAATGGCTGTCAAATGCCCACTGCAAAGCCATACAGCACCAAGCGACCTCGGCCATCTTTGGAACGCCTTGTGCCTGCCATTGTCGGGTTGGCTTTTGGCGCAACAAAAAAGGTGCAGTTCCACATCGCTAACAAAACAAGCGCCTTCAAGTGAAGAAGTTTACTTTGAAATGGTGATAGCTGTCTGGTCGTTTCCCGAAAAAGGGCGTATAAAACCCTGTGGGGAGGTTTGGACAAAGGCTATCGAAACTATCATATGACTCCTTCGAACGAGGGCCAATCAAGTTGTCTTGTCTGCGCAGCCACCAAGTTCAAAAAAACTCGGGATCCTCCAAACCATCACAGGAATGGCCAATGTTAGTAAGAAAGTCATGAAATTTGATTGGCCCGTTTTTTGAAAACCGTCATTTCGAGCCTGCGCAGGCACAGTGTTCCGCGGGGCCTGCACCCATAGGATCCATGGTAAATATCTACCTACATTTACCATAGAAATGGACCACCAAATGTAGACAAATGTACCATACATGCGTGCTATGGGTCATGTTCAATCTGATTCAATCCTTCAACACCTCATGTTGGACTTTGACACTCTTCAGCAGCTGATTTCCAAAACCTTGGGGAACTTCATTCCTGATGGTCCATGATGGTCATGAGGGAAACAATCCAATGTACCGGTCAAAAGATCACTAATATTCGCAAATCGCAATATAATTGTAAATGGTATATTTTAATATTATTACAATATTCAATAAATTATATGTCATAAAAGGTTCACAATTATTCAAAAAACAAATCCAGAAGTAAGGTTGTCGAAGTGCAAGAGTTAGTCTACCTGAACCAGGACCGGCAGCAAGACCAGCACGACTGCAGTACACCCCATCTTTTCTGCTTGCCGTGGCTCCTCCTAGAAGAAGAAGCCTGAAAAATACTGATGGAAGAATCATCGTCGCTCCAGTAGGGTTTCAGAAATGAAAGTTTCACGCCATCCCGCGAAGGGGAATTGATGGTGATCGGACTTCTTTAGGGTTACACTTCGAAGTTTGATGATTGATGTGTCTATTTATTCCGAATGCAATAAATCGAATCTCCCTGGAAGGACCTTGCGCCAACTGACGTGGCTGCAGTGTTGACACCCCCAGAACCGCAGCACCTCGTCCCCAAAGACTGCGGATGCCTAGCACCAAAGCGAGATCCAATGTGGACATGGTCTTTCTTATTGCCAAAACGAGGGAGACAAACTCCCACAAAATTTCTGTTCAATCTCCAAGCTGCACAGTCATCTGGACGTCCCTTTCGGCATTTGCTATTTGTCTTTGGGGCATATTTGGGCCGCAATAAAATTGAAATATAGTAATATAGCATTGGACAATATTGGACAAGGCATAAACCATTCTTACATTACCCTGGCCACCCATCTACCCACTTTATAAAGACATACAGTTTATAAAATGGATGACTGGAGGACTGGATGAAAACCCTTTATAGAATGCAAACGCCAGGAAGGACAGGTTCAGGTAATGCAGCGGCCAAAATGTCTATACAATGGGTGTGAACTTAGTGACAGGTAAATCACAAAAACATGCAGGAGAACAAGCCTGTTTACAGGATGGCCATGGTGCATATCAAGCTTTAAATTTAAGATGATGCCTATTTACAAGATGGGGATGTCTTCTAAAAACATCTTTTTTGGATACTTGATGTGATTTTCTGAGATTTTTAGGTGCAAACCCATCACTCCTTTTTTTTCTCCTGCACTTCAGGTGTGTCTCGTTACTTTTCATTGGATTGGAACTTAATTTAGGCATTATATAAACAACTTGAAGTGGGCCAGGTTCACTGAGCACACTGGACACGCTTTATAACATGCAAGTTTCAACATTGACTCTTGTTTGGATTGGAACCTAGTTTATATAAGCATTCAAACAAGGAAGGGGAATGGTTCAGTGAGAAAGTAGCACATGCAAATCACAGAAATGGCACCACATCTTGGAGCAAACGCACCCAAATGCACATCACAAAAGAACATTTCAG
>OMLO01005937.1_pt1 | contig 10264 bp, 8 predicted proteins | sample 1674811 | NCBI WGS metagenome assembly OMLO01 (sample SAMN06265003, study PRJEB25207) | coral metagenome | isolation source: Coral host | place: Mexico:La Bocana,Puerto Morelos, Mexico | collected 2008-11-13
AAACGTCAGCTTTATAACTCGTTACGGTGGCCAATTTACATTTTCAACTTAGTTGATATAACCAAATTACCTAATTATAAAATGTGTTTGCTGAAAACAGTATTTGTCTTTTACTTTATTTTCAATCTTAATTTGAATCCGAAGGATGTAATCGGCTACAACATGCGGCAAGAATTGTTCTAAGAAGGGTTTTTAGAAAAGTTATTAACAACCAAGCTGCTAGAGGCACGAATTGAAAGCTGGCAGTACACTTTATGGTTCCCACCGGTAACATCTGGGCTGCTGCCATGCGCTAATTTATTCCACCTAAACTCGAGATTAAACTTTTGTAACGACGTAGTATCTTGAGTGAGTACCTGTGAAGGCCTTGTGGTCAATGTGCTTGACTTTGAGTCGAGCGATCCGGATTTGATCCCTGACTGGAGACATGTTCTTGTGCAAGACACTTCAGCCTCTCCCTACCCAGGTGTATAAATGGGTACCGTCAAATTTAATGCAAGGGGGTAGGACTATGATAGACTAGCGTCCTATCCGGGGGGAGTAAAAGTACTTGAAGTCGCTTCATGCTACAGAAACCGGGGATAAGCGCAGGTCGGATGGGCCACTTGGCTCATATTGCAGACTTTACGCGAAGGATAAGACTACTTATAATTTCTGTTATAAAATACGCAAGATACTACGCTCGCTCTCATTGGTAGATGAGAGTGTATAAACACACTTGTGACGTCTTATATTCACACGTATTTTTGAGAAATATTTTATAAAAGCTCAATAGAGCCCTTTTCCAAGTTTTCCTAGTTAGGGGTTGAGAAAATTCCGAACAGTTCTGCGAACTCTTCACTGCGCCTAAGTTTGCATGACGGCCGGAATTCTCTCAATCCCCTCGTGTATGGCTCATGCTTGAACTTGACTTTCTTGCAGTAACTGCTTGAATGGACGGTTCCCTTTGGCGCGCATGCGCGTTGGACTTGGGACAGATTGTAATATTGAGATGCAATGACGATGACTGCTATTAACAATAACAACATAGTTACGCTAAGCAGTCTTCTAGTCAGAGACTCGCCGCACGCGTACATTCTGATCGAACGTCCCTCGACTTTCAACCACAAAGCAAATTTTGTGAACGACAAGAAATTCATCATCCATGACTACTCTTCGAATATCACCACTGACCACAGATACTTGAAGGCGATGAGAGCTTGTCCTGTGGCTGGCAATGAGCTCCCTATCCTACTGACACGTGCTGTGAATCCCCTCATAAGAGAGGTATATAAAAACACTAGATTATATCAAAGTATAGATTAAAAAAAAGATAAAAAGATAAACAAAATAGATTAAAAGTGGTCCAAAGCAAGCGACTTGGCTTGTTAACCGGCCGGGCGCATTATGTTATGAGCGCGGATGTCACTCAGGCTGGAGTTCTGGCCTCGGCTAGGCATAAGGTAACCTGTTACCAGGCGTTCCTTTTTTACGGAAAAAGGAACGCCTGATCGCAACTTAGAGTTAGCAACAAGGATTAGAACACACTGTACACCATCAAGACCTCCTCCTCCTCCTCCCTCCAACCTCGTTCCCAGGGTTTCTCATCGGGTGGGAAGATGAGAGACCCTGGGAAGCAGGTTGCGTCTCCAGTCCTGTGACTAAAAATGCCATGAGCCAGTAAAGGTCAAATAGGCTATGCCGAACTATTCCAAAACCACAAACTCTGTTTTTCAAATTCTTGGGTATCGGTGGCCAAAAACAACATAACTGGCTTAATCTATCTCTGTGATCAATGATAGATCTAGAGTGGTTTTCAATTGAGTGTCGTAAAACCAAACCAATTACTTACCAAGTACATGTACAACAGACAACTAAGCCAGTATCAAACCGTAGTAAAACCAAAACCAAAACCGAATTGGTTAGTTCCCTGATTACCTTGACAATCGATTGAAAACCGCTCTTAAATAGTGTTAATTTGATTTGTTTCTTGATTTCAGCATTGGTCCAAATGGCTTCCATTTCTTCCTAAACCTGACATCAGAATCTTTGATAAAGAGGACACCACAAATCGTCCAATGATTGTGAACTTTCCTTTTCAAAGTTTCCCTGCCGATAAACATGCCGTCGATCCCGACATTCACTACAAGCTTAGCTCCAAGACCAGAATCCCCGAGATGGGAGCGCCGTGTCCTAGGTACATGTCACGTGATAACTACACTCTTCCCTGCATGATCAAAACTACCCAAGGGGTAGGGGGTAGGGGAGTATTTCTAGCTCGAAACAAAGACCAAGCCCAGAAGGCTTTTCGTGAACTTAAAAGCAATTTTCACTGCCAAGAACCCGTAATCACCGAAGTTATTCAACACATTAAAGAGCTTCTCAACGTTCAACTGTACCTTTTTCAAAATGGCGACTTCCATTGGCTGGGCGTGAGACGAAAAACGGATACCGCGTTTGGCGAGTTTCATCAGGCCTCGATACCGGATGTGAACTGGAACGAGCAAAAGCAACTGAGAAAGGTAGCAGAGGATGTCGCTTCACCAGTGATGAGTTATCTTCACAAACATGGCTACTTCGGGTTTGTAGGCGTGGAGATACTCATCAACAACAAAGGAAAGTATCTTATTGATGTTAACCTCAAGACCTCAGATTCCACGTATTTGTTACTTTTGGCGCCTCATTTGGCCGCGTTTCTAAACTTTCCCGTTTCCATTGTAGCCGATATTCGTCCGACTAGCATTGAACAGTTGCTTGAAGAAATAACTAAGTTAAATTGTGAAAAGGATGGCAGAGTAATCGTGCTGTCAGGAGATGAAGGGCGTAGCGGTAAACCGTTGAAAGCATGCGTGGTTGTATTCGCCAAGGACGGGGAATCAGCTTTTCTCTTGCACCGGGAACTAATCAACTCGTGCGCATTGATATGTAATAACATCGGTGATCGTAACAGCATGTATCCAAATGGAATGTGTTGCTAAGTAAGACTTGAAGGCATGGAAATCGATCGTAACCAAGAGGCCATGACCTCATTTTCTCCTGTCTAAGCCCACTTTCTCTAAACATCCACTACCCGCCTAGCAGTACAGTTAACCTCGTTTTGTCACCAGGTACAATCAAGGACAAACGTCTTTGAGAAACTGATGTAATGCAATGAATTATCTATGCTTTACAACTGAAGTTTTAAAACGCGCCGCTATCCCTTTAAAAACGCGATGTTGTTATCTCTCCCCACCCTAATACAACGTTGAAAATCAGAAGAAGTTGCAGGTACTGTTTTCAACATTATATGCACCTGTGGCTTCACGGAAGAGGGGGTAGGCAGGTGAAGTTTTATTCGTGTCTGGTGTGTGTGCAAATTTGTTCCAAGACCGTTTTGTCAGTAAGCTCCACAAGCGGATGTTAGGGACGGAGGGAGGGGAAAGTAGAGGGGGTGGGGAGGTTCTGTGTATCTCATTGATTTTCCCCGGAACACGCTATATCCCGGATTCCAATGAAAGAACAAATTGAGATGATTGCGACGTTACCGTTACAACAGAATCATTTTTTTTTATGACGTTAGTCATATTAAACTTTCCGGACCATTAAGAAGAAAACTCATGTAATTCTTGGATAAAAAAAAAATTCGATATAATTCGCTTATTCCCTGATTGCAAATTAAATCTCTATATAAAATTGTTAGCAAATAAGTAGACGGCTTCATATATTTTATGACAGAACAAATAGAACTTGTTTTTTCTTATTGGTCCTTATAGGGGGATCTTTGCTGACGACCTTGTTTACATTTTAACTCATTTGCATAGGGCTTTACGTACAGAAGGAAACATGTTAGATTTAAATTGACTCCAGGCAGCTAAAGAGCTAGTGGAATTAATACATGGTGAAATTTTTAGCTCTTTGTGTATAATTCGGGGGGAAATGGTCTTTAAAAAACTGCAAAGTCGCTGGGTGGCAAAAGCGCTAATGAGTTCATACATTCTTTGTAAAATTTTGAGTATTTTAACCCGTGTTGCGCAAAAAGTATTCAACAGACCTGGCTCATATTCATTGGCAGAGCCGTTAATCACAATATGAACTTTCAATATTCAGAACTGATTTATTTGTAGCTCCACCAGAAACTGAATTTCTTATGCTAATGAGGCCAATATTGTAAACAAAGATTCCCCTATAGCACCAAGAATTGATGAAAATAAGAACTACTCTTCTCAAACTCATTAATAATTTATCAAGCTTAAATAAGTGAAATCATGACCGTAACGGTGATTGGATATCTGATCTTAATTAGCATAAACTTTTACGATTTTATTTGTACGTTTTCTCCTTGGTTTTGGTTTAGAAGATATATGAAGCATTCAAGACCATTTGTGACCATATTTCCAAACACTTCGAAGTTCGTCAAAAACGCTCCGCAGCGCGTCGTATTTTCAACTCTCTTCTCGGTCCTCTTATACCCACAGCGGGTATAAGATAACTTGCCGTCACTAAGTGTATAACCTGACTTCTTTTTTGTTAACGCCCTGAACAACGGCAACTGGCTAGAAAGATTTAGTTTGGCTGCTTCGATATACCTACGCAAAATAGACACCGGACAATAATTACTCTCTAACTTAGCGATGTATACACAATTCCCCTCTCTGTAGACGTCCGTTTTACTCTTCGGTACAAATATTTTAACAAAGTCGTCGTGAAAAGTTAGGTGACTGGGCTGAATATTAGCTAATTCATTAAAACGAAAAAACCCAGCAAAGCCTAAAGTACTAATAGCTGCAATACGTAAGTCTTTCAATGATGCTCCCTCAGGGCCGTATCTGTCGATAATGCTCCTGATGACTTCAGCACAAACTTTGAGGCTTCTTGGTAACTGGATGGCTTCTTGTTCTCTTGGCGCACTCGATGAAGTTCTTGCAACAGGCGTTGTGTAATGGATTAGGACTGTCCTCAGGAACGAAAGAGTGTAACCACTTAAGGGCAGCATGTACCAACACCATAGAGGCTGGAGACTTGAGCTGTTGATCTAAATTAAATAAATAAAGAGCGACTACGGGAGCAGAAAAAGGTATCTGGAGAGGAATCCGCCTAGCTTTACACCATGCAAAAAACTTCTGAATTTCATTAATGTACTTCTTTGTAGTAGAATCCGCCCTGGAGCTTAGCAAGCGATTAAATAATGAATTACAATCCGGTCTTAAATCAGAAGGGAGTAACTTCCATGCTTTACTTGCAATTACAATCTGCAAAATAAAATTACAAGTGCAAGATTCAACAAAATAAACGGGTTAAGCAATTAGGGAGTCAAGCGTCTTAAAGTAGAAAGTAATAAGGAAGGCGATCAATGCCAATAATACTCAGAACCTAGATAAAATGTGAAGCGCAGACGACAAACCAAAAGGCGAAACGGTAAACACATAGAACTTAGTAAAATTGGTACTGGCGTGCCTCCAGGAAAACCCAAGGTAGGTTTGATTTCCCTCAAAAATTTCAATATGGTGGTAACCACTTCTCAAATCGAAGCAAAACATATAAGCTCCCAATGAGAAGTAGGACATAGCAATTTTCCAATCTTCGTATTTGATGCGCATCTTACTAAAAAACGTATTAACGTGTCTCAAATCAAGAATGAGCCGCTTTTTGCCATTGGCTTGAACAGACACGGTTAGAGGGTTGACCACCAACGGTGGAGAGTTAACTTCAAGCACACGATACGATTCAGCAAGTTCTCGTATAGCATCCTCAACAAAAGCGGCATGGGCAAGAGAGGATCTGTTGTGCCTAAAAACAGCTGGTACCAGAAGGCTAAGGAACGGTAACATGTATCCTCTCTATAACGCCGATAATAAATTTAGAGGTTCCGATGCATTTGCAAAATTCCAAATTTCTTCGCAGATTCCCTTTGGCATTATTAACACGTGGCGAATGGTCAGTCAACTCGAACTCAAACAATTCGTTTTCACAATGTACCTGTGCAATCTGATCCGCAACTTCTTCGTTGAACACCTCACTGCTTTCCACCGGATTGTGATTTAATTTGTAAGCTTATTTCAAAATACACGTACTTCAGGTAGGAAATTCAAATTGCCTTATCTTAATTTAGTTTCTTTGTCGTGCACAGTACTTTTCTTTTGTATTCCATGCCTAGAGCTCGACCATAATGAAAATTTATTCACAGATGGTATGCGAGTCAACCCATGCGTACGATCAAGTAACTTTAATATACCCTGAAATATTTTAGAGACGGATGGACAAATTAAGTCCAAGAGAAAATGTAAATTGGCCACCGTAACGAGTTATAAAGCTGACGTTTCGAGCGTTAGCCCTTCGTCAGAGCGAATGGAATTCGCAGTGCGGAGCAGTGAGGTGTTCAACGAAGAAGTTGCGGATCAGATTGCACAGGTACATTGTGAAAACGAATTGTTTGAGTTCGAGTTGACTGACCATTCGCCACGTTTCGAGCGTTAGCCCTTCGTCAGAGCGAATGGAACTCGCTCTGACGAAGGGCTAACGCTCGAAACGTCAGCTTTATAACTCGTTACGGTGGCCAATTTACATTTTCAACTTAGTTGATATATAACCAAATTACCTTGTTACCCCCACCGACGCAGCACCACAGCTTCTTTAGAAACTTTCACCCTTTATTCATAAGTCCAACAGAGTTCGAAGATCTACTTTTTGCGAGAGCCGATATAATGTACAATTGTGTCAAAGCACCGGTCAAAGATAAGCCGAACACATGGTGGCTGGTGGTGCAGGGTTTCTTTTTGCTTCTAGAAATGAGAGATCGTTTAAACATATTGAAATCGAACCTTGAAATCTTGAAATAACTATGGAGAGGAGGATGCTTGATACTTGTCAACATAAGTATGTTCTGTAATCAATGAAAAAATCTATTAGAAGAATTACGGCAATGCTTGCGAGATTAGCACAAACAATTTCTTCAAAATACCATATAGTTTTATTTCCTCTAAACTTATTGTTATTTTACTTGCACTGACATGTACTCCACAATATGTAGTAACCTTATTATTGTATTGCACCAAGCTAGGTAACTTCTCCCTATAATTGACTAAAGGTGCGCTTTTTCCAGACTGGAGGTATTCTAAGACTAAACAAGACAGGGATTTCAAACCTAAACTGATTATTTATCCAAAAAATAAAATCTAGTGGGGCCAAATTATTTTGTGAAAGGGGTTTTAAGCTAGAATTATCTACATCTATATGAAAGGGAAGCCTTTCCTATGTAAAATATATATAGATAGGGCCGTGTTTTGACCTTGGGCCAGAGCCTCCTTATTTAACACTTTGTTTCTTCCTGTCTCCATCCCCATGGACACTCGACATAGTTATATGAAAAAAAAAACTTATAAATGGTAATAAAGGCATACGTTTCACTTCGCGTTCAGATTGAAAACAAAACTGTCTGAAATGATTCTTATAATATTGAAGGAAATACTCTTCTTTCTGTAGTTTTCCCATTTACCAGCAAGCTAAAATCAAATTTTTCATGTTTGATAAAGCTTGAAGTAAACAAGATTTTGCCAATAACCAGGTCTCACTTAAATGAAATTGGGCAAAATACTCATGGCAGTCTTAGCATTCTCAAGTTGATTGTCTAATAGTAAAACTATATATATATTTTCACCAACACCAGTGAGTAGGTGCCATTTTTGGACTGACCGTGTTAATATGGTGAACTCTGATTTATGATTTCATTGTGCAACAGACTGTTGTTATTCTTTGACACTACCTCGTGTACAAGTTAAAAAAATTAACAATGTTCCAACTCCAATAAAAATTAATTATTCATTTTAAAATTGATAAACAGTCTGTGCAAACAACCTTGTATTTGATTTTTGTATTTCTTTCCTTTTTCGAGCTGTCTGGGTTTGAGCCCTGGCTGGGAACATTGTATTGCGACACTTTACATCACGGTACATTCATTGGTATTGTGACATTTGACGCTCACAGAGCCTCTCTTCACTAAGGCATATAAATAGGTACTGACAAATTTAATATTGGGGGTAATCCTGCAATGGACTAACATCCCATCCAGGGGGGGAGTAGAAATACTCGTAGTCCCTTCATGCCACAGAAACCGGGATAAGCGCCTGCCTGATGGGCCACTTGGCTTATACACAGACTTTACTTCCACTTCCGAGTTGCTGTTTGCCTCTTTTCCAGATCGAGTGCTCGTGCAAAACATTTCACATGAAAATGATTTGATTTTCATGAGAATGAATGAACAGGTGACATACATTTAGTTTTGCACAAAGACTCTTTTTTTCCATAGAGGCAAAACTCAACTTGGAATTGGCCTATTCATCCAAGAGCTCGCACAGGGAGCCTTTGATTCACTATGCGGACCTCCCAACTGGCAAATAATATATATCTATTATGGCTATATAAATGTCGGATTGGCTTAGAGAAATACGATATACTGTTCAATTAAAATCAACCGATTTCAACTATGATTCCAGATTTCTAAAAGTTGCCTAAAACAACTGAAAGGGGTCGGATATTGCTATATTTGATCACCCAAAACGTACATCTGTAAAATGAGTTCTTGGCTTGCATGTGACGTCATAATTTTCTGAAATCCAAATCTAATGTCAATGTCTTGACCTCATCCACTAAATGGTTTTCCAAGTATTTATTTAATTAATTACGTGACAATCCAAGCCAAGAATTTTGTTTAGGAAGGACTGACGCATAATGAAGTAGGGGCAAGCCGGTATTTTCCGCTCACTTTCTGTTCAACCGTCATTTTAGTTTAAACGGCAGTCCAGGTCAGAGACGATTGACCGTTGATACTAATGCAGCTGTTGCATCTGAGGGAGCTTTGAGGTCTTTGAGGGGTCTGCCTGTTTTCATGGATACTGGAATCAGACGCTGTGAAGTATTCGCTTGAAGAGGACAAAGCCATATCCTCCGAAGGCGATTGATCGCTGACACTCATGTAGGCTCGATTAACACATGCTCTGATGGAGCTCTGCTCGCCGGCTGTTTGAGGGGTCTGCCTGCCTTCATCGGTTTTCGTTCTCAAAATGCATTTGTTGTCATCAAAAAGCTTTTTCCAGAGGCAGGTACTAATCGTGCCATTAAAAACGACCTGGCCAAGATTTTTCAGCACAGTTAAAGCTAAGTATTCCTTTTCTCCTACAGAGTTTTTGTTCGCGTCCCGTACATCACAATAAATCTGGAGAGCCACAAGAATGAAGTAAAGGACGTACTCGAGACAGAAGCTAACAAGTACACACTTGAAGAGGACAAAAACAGCTCTTTCCGTCATGATAACACAAGTACCACGGACCTGGCAAAGCTTCGCTTTACTGCTTACGTTATCTTTAGCCAAATCTCTCAGCTTGACAAAACCCAAAATGGTCACCACAGCTGTAATTCCCAAGGTATCTAGCACGTACATTGCGTGGGTGGCCTTGGCAATTTTCACCTCTTGACCCAAATTTTCTTTGTGAGAGAGAATTAAACCGAAGCGAAGCACACAGAGAACGATGACTGCAGCAAAAGGCAATGTTTTCCAACTCTTACACAGCGGTTTACAAAACATGCGGCAGATCGGACCTCTCTTGAACAATGAAATGAAACCCAAAATAACAAGGATTAGGCGACTTAACACTTCCGTGCAAGCAAACGTCAGTTCAAGAACCATGGCTTCATGTGACCCAAACCCAATAATCTTAGGGCTTTTGTCGCAATTGTAAAGAGGTTGCTTCTCGTTTATGCCACAGTAAATGGTTCGGTAACAATACACGGAAAGTGGAAAGAGAGCTAGTGGTTGAAATACCAAGAGAATGATGATTGCTGCTGTTACGAAAAACGACCGCTTAGATGAAGTTTCGCCTGACGAATCCTCGTTATGAACCAAGACAATCGTTTCCGTAGCTGCAGCCATTGTAAACGTTTAAGACAAGCAAGATGTAACAGACGGTAGCCCGGCGCTACTCTTCTTGCAGTGCTATGGTCTGAACGTGAACAGAGCGGGTGATTAATAATATTATGGCCCCACTGACTCGCAACCAATTTTTCGATTTCCTTTGCCTTTCTCGATTTGTCACGCGTTCTGCTTTCGTTTTCAGTTTATTTTATTATAACGTGATTGACACCACCATGACATAACCCTTTGCATATAGATGTTTAGAAGGGGAATTCCCTGATAAAATCTCAGTTTTCAGTTTCATATTGTTATGCCGCTATTTAAGATCAAAGAATACCTATGGTCAAACTCGTGGAATAATTAACAGTTAGCGATCCTAAAAATTAGTTTGGTTTATTAGTT